>ERZ773018.282-NODE-282-length-33202-cov-5.724289_pt1 | contig 33202 bp, 44 predicted proteins | sample MGYA00580840_ERZ773018 | MGnify/ENA primary metagenome ERZ773018 (study PRJEB29015, sample SAMEA2738125) | human oral metagenome | biome: human oral; feature: human-associated habitat; material: saliva | place: China | collected 2256 ... | reverse complement strand
TTCAAGAGCATGGAATATGACAGAAAGAGAGATATACGATTTTAGAAAGAATGAAGGCATAGTTCCCGTGTACAAAATGGTGGATACCTGTGCCGGTGAATTTTCATCAGAAACTCCATATCTATATTCGACATATGAATATGAAAATGAATCTCACAGAAGCAATAATAAGAAAATAATAGTTTTAGGATCGGGACCCATCAGAATAGGTCAGGGAGTTGAATTTGACTACGCAACCGTTCACTGTATAAAAACTTTGAAAAAATGCGGGTATGAGGCGATAATCATAAATAATAATCCGGAAACAGTTTCAACTGACTATTCAATTTCAGACAAACTATACTTTGAGCCTCTGACTGTGGAGGACGTAATGCACGTAATCGATTTGGAAAATCCGGAAGGTGTAATCGTTCAATTTGGAGGACAAACAGCGATAAATCTCGCGGATAAAATAGTGGAACGGGGAGTGAAGATCATAGGTACTTCCCTGGAAAATATCGATAGAGCAGAAGATAGAAAAGCGTTTGAACAGATGCTGAAGACTCTCGACATCTCACAACCGGAAGGTGATACAGCGTTCGAAATAGACGATGCGGTGGAAATTGCCAATAAAATAGGGTATCCTGTCCTCGTCAGACCGTCATACGTTCTTGGAGGAAGAGCGATGGAAATCGTTCACAACGATGATGATCTGAGGATCTACATGGCGACAGCAGTAAAGGAAATAAGTCATGATGCACCAATTTTAGTAGATAAATACATAGTTGGAAAAGAATGTGAAGTAGATGCGATTTGTGATGGAAAGAACGTATATATTCCCGGCATTATGGAGCATATTGAAAGAGCCGGAATTCACTCAGGAGATTCTATTTCGGTATATCCGGCACCTACGATTTCACAGAAAGTAAAAGACGATATCATATCCTATACGATTAAGATTGGTAAAGGATTTAAATTTATTGGACTGTTCAACATACAGTTCATCGTAGATGAAAGGGAAAAAGTTTATGTTCTTGAAGTAAATCCCAGATCTTCAAGAACGGTTCCTCTTTTGAGCAAGATTACAGATGTCCCTATGAGTGAAATTGCAACTAGGTGTGTAATCGGAGAGAGCCTTGAAAATCAGGGATATGATGAAGGCATTAAAGAAGAAGTAAAAAGATATTTCGTCAAGACGCCTGTATTTTCGTTTGGCAAATTGAGAAGTGTAGATACCACATTAGGTCCGGAGATGAAGTCTACGGGAGAAGCCTTGGGAAGCGACGTGACATTACAAAAAGCCTTGTACAAGGCACTTATTGCCAGCGGTGTAAAAATTCCTATGGAAGGAAATATTTTAGTTACCGTGGCAGATAAAGACAAAGACAGAGCTCTTAAAATAACTAAAAGCTTTTCGGAACTGGGGTACGGTATTTATGCGACGTCGGGAACAGCGAATTTTCTTGCAGAAAAAGGATTGGATGTCGTAGAAGCGACAAAGGTATCGGAAGCCGGTGAGAATAACGTTTTGGACATAATAAGAAAAGGTCAGGTGAACTACGTGATAAATTCTATGAGCGACGGCAAATCTGCAAATCAAGACGGATTTTTAATAAGGCGTGTATCGGCGGAAAATAACATCAGTTGTTTTACATCACTGGATACGGCAGAGGCTATTTTAGGTGTAATTGAAGCGCAAAGTTTTTCAACAATAGCCATGGGAGATTTACAAGCATAAACTTTCAAATGAAATACGATATAGGATTTATGAATTTGGAGAAAACATATGATGGTGGTAGATTGCAGAATTTTATACAATCGTAAAATTGCAAAAGATACATATAAAATCAGTTTACAGTGGGAGAATATGCCTAAGATAAAACCCGGGCAGTTTGTCAATGTGGCGATAGAAAACAACTTTCTCAGAAGACCGATTTCAATATCTCAAGTGATGAGAAAAGAAGGAATAGTACTCGTGTATAAGATTGTAGGAGAAGGCACGAAAAAATTATCACAGCTTGTAGAAAATCAAAAGATCAATTTAATGGGACCGCTTGGAAACGGATATGAACTTTCAGATGAAAGAGAAGTTCTGATAATAGGTGGTGGAGCTGGAGTACCTCCTCTGCTTGAACTCGCGAAGCAATACATCGAAATCGGATCTAAAGTAAACGTGGTTTTAGGATTTGCAGATGCAGAGAGCGTGTTTTACGAAGAGGAATTTGCTGATGTGGGTTGCAGGGTATATGTAGCTACTGACGATGGCAGCTACGGATTTAAGGGAACTGCTTTGGACTGCATAAAACATAAAAAAATAACCTCAAACTTCGTATGTTCATGCGGACCGCAGTCTATGTTAAAAGCCGTTGAAAAAACATATTCTCACGGTTTTTTGAGTTTTGAAAGCAGGATGGCATGTGGAATCGGTGTTTGTATGGCATGCGTTGCAAATGATAAGATAGAAGAAAATATGTATCACAGAATCTGCAAAGAGGGACCTGTTTTCAGAATAGGTCAGATAGAATTTTAATGAGAAGGATAATTTAAGAAATAAAAATGCTTCTATAGCTTTTGAAAGGATTGAGAAAATGAATTTGAGTGTGAAACTTCCCGGTTTAAATCTGAAGAATCCCGTTATTCCGGCTAGTGGATGTTTCGGCTTTGGGAAGGAATTTTCAGAACTTTATGACTTGAGCATTTTAGGAGGGATAGCGATAAAAAGCGCTACATTAGAGCCTAGATTTGGCAATCCTACGCCAAGGGTTGCGGAAACACCAGGTGGTATGCTAAATGCTATCGGGCTTCAAAATCCGGGAGTGGATTATATAATAGAGAATGAGCTACCCCGACTGGAGAAATATGATACAGAAATCATTGCAAATGTAGCAGGTGCCAGTGAAGAAGAATATCTAAAAGTTATTCAGAAATTAAACGGCAATAGGGTGGTCAAGGCATACGAGTTAAATATAAGCTGTCCCAACGTAAAACACGGCGGGATAGGTTTGGGAACCGATAAATTTTTAGCTGAAAATATAACAAAAATGGCTAAAAAAGTTTCCGAAAAACCTGTTTATGTAAAATTATCTCCCAACGTGACAAATATAGTTGAAATCGCTAAAGCAGTGGAATATGGTGGAGCTGACGGTATAGTTTTAATAAATACCTTACTTGGAATGAGATTGAACCTAAAAACCGGAAAGCCGATAATTGCCAATGTCACAGGTGGATTAAGCGGTCCTGCTATAAAACCGATAGCGATTAGAATGATTTATCAGGTGGCACAAGAAGTGAATATTCCGATTATCGGAGTAGGAGGTATTTCTTCAAGTGAAGATGTTTTGGAGTTTCTATATGCCGGAGCGAGTGCGGTTGAAATCGGTGCATATAATTTTGTGGATCCTTTCGTGTGTCCGAAAATAATCGGTGAACTGCCGGAAGTATTGAAGAAATATGGTATGAATTCTGTAAAGGATGCAGTAGGAAGGAGTTTCAGAAAATGAGCAAAACTATAATTGCATTGGACTTTTCAACTGAAGAAGAGACGATAAAATTTTTAAAAAATTTTAAAATGCCCATATATGTCAAGGTAGGAATGGAACTTTTTTACAGATGCGGCTTCAATATAATCGCAGATATAAAGAATATGAATCATAAGATTTTCTTGGATTTAAAATTGCATGACATTCCAAATACGGTAAAAAACGGCATTAAAAACCTGGCTCTGCTAGATGTGGATATGATAAATGTTCATTGTGCGGGAGGTACAGAAATGATGAAAGCAGGATTGGAAGGATTGGAAAGCGCAATGAAAATATCAGGAAAAAATAAAAGACCGTTGTTAATTGGAGTCACTCAATTAACATCTACATCAAAGGAAATGATGAATGAGGAACAGGGTATTGATGGTGATGTAATAGATTCCGTATTGAGGTATGCCCGGTCAGCTGAAAAAAGCGGGCTTGATGGAGTTGTTTGCTCCGTGCATGAAGTAAAAAAAATTCATGAAGTATGCGGAAGAGATTTTCTTACTGTTACTCCGGGCATAAGACTTAACTCCGATGAGAAAGACGATCAGAGGAGGATAGCGACACCGAGACTTGCGAAAGAGGAGGGGAGCGACTATATTGTAGTTGGAAGATCGATTACAAATTCAGAAGATCCATTTAAGACGTATGAGAAAATTGAGAGAGAAATGAATAGTTTGAATGGCTGACAGCAAATATAAAAGGCGAACCGGAGGAGATTGTTCTAGTTCGCCTTTTTGGCTAATAAGCCGTTTTGGTTAGTTTTAGTTGTTTAATATTTTTAGAAAGGTTTATTGTATTTACAGCTTCATTATATAACTTACATATGACATGGCAATGACTTTCAGATGTATATAGTGTCATAAATATGGAATTTGATGGAATAGATAGAAAAGTTAAGATGTTGAGAAGAAATGCAGGGATAAAATCACAAATAGATCGAGTGAAAGTATAAAGTAAAAAAATCGGAAATCGAGTTTAAGAATGATTTCCGATTTTTTACTTTTTTAATTTTTATCTAAAGAATACTGATAAAATGTATATCATAATACTTGTTAGTGTTGTAATAACTATTAGAAGTGGCATTACAAATTTTAGCCATTTATTATAAGGTATTCCTACTATTTGTAAAACAACAAATATTAATCCTGTTGGAGCAATGAATAGAATTAAACCTTGTCCCCAAGAAAAAGCATCAACAACAATAGCTCTTGATAGTCCTAAAGTATCAGCAAGAGGTGCAAGTATTGGCATAGATAATACCGCTAATCCCGATGTTGACGGAATAAAAATTCCTAAGAATATAAATATAAATAGTAATACTACTGCAAATAATCCTTTACCCATTTCTGAAACTAGATTTGAAGAATAGAAAAGTAAAGTATCTGAAATCATCCCATTTTCCATAACAAGATTAATTGCTCTAGCTAGTCCTATGATTAAAGCAACTCCAACAACTTCAGAAGCACCTGCAATAAAAGCATTAACAGCTTCTTTTTCACTAAGCCCTGACACAAGCATAATTATTATTGATACAAAGAAGAATAGAGCTGCTGCTTCTTGGAACCACCAACCTTGTGAAGCTACTCCCCATATCATAATAGCAAATTGAACTACAAATAAAAACAATATTAATTTTTTACTCCAGTTAAATTTTATACCTGTTTCTTCTTGATAATCTTTTAAATATCTTTCATTAATTTCATCTTTTTCTTCAAAAACAATAGATTTTTCTGAATTTTCTTTAACTTTCTTAATATATCTATAAAGATATGTTAAAGCTATTATTGAAAATACTACAAGAGCCCCAAATCTAAATTTTAAACCTTCATTAAAAGAAATTCCAGCTGCATTTGATGCAATTATAGTAGAAAAAGGATTTACTGTAGAGAACATACAACCCACAGCAGAACCTAAAAATATAGTTGCCATTGGAACTAATGGATCAAAGCTATTTACTAAAAATAAAGGTATCAATATTGAATAAAAAGGTATTGTTTCCTCCCAAGCTCCAAAAATTGTTCCACCTGCTGCAAAGAAGATAAAACTTATCACAACAAGCAAAAATTCTTTTCCCTTAGTTTTTTGAGATATAGCCTTCATAGCAAGAGAAAATGTTCCTGTCTTATTTACTATTCCCACTATACCACTTAGTATTAAAACAAAAATTATTATATCTATAGAATCAGCTAAGCCAGAAATTGGTGCTAAAATTAAATCATCTACACCTTGAGCTTGTCCACTTACTTTAGTATAAGTATTAGGAATAGCCATAGGTTTTTTAATAGTTCCATTTGTAAATTTCTCTACATCTATATTTATATTTAACTTATCTAAAGTTTCTTGGGTAGCTGGTAATTTTTCATCATCTTTTCCATAGCTCTCTATCACAAATTCCTTACTATTCTCTTGATAAGAGAGTCTATTGTATTTTCCTGCTGGTATAATATGCGTTAGCACTGTTACCAAAATTAAAATTAAAAATAATACTGTATATGCTGTCGGAAATTCCCAATTTTTCCTTTTCACCTATCATTCCTCCCGTCATCTTTTATTTTAAGTTCAGAAAATTTTATAATATTGAGTCGCTTTTGTCAATAAAAAATTTAAGAGAATTAATAAATTTATTTTTAACAAATTTCCCAATTTATATTTTTCGATAAATCAAATAAAAAATAGGCATATTATGCCTATTTTCTTATTTTTTAATATTTTTACTTTTTCTTTTTAAGTAATGTTTTAAATATATCCCAACAATCTAAAATAGTATCGATTGTAGCCATAATCCCACCACTATTACTACTTCCACTAGTTTTCCCAGCAAAATTATTAGCAATATATCTACTAGATTCTGCAACATCGCTAGAAACATTCTTAATATTTTCTAAAGTAGTTGACACACTACTGGAAGTATTGACAATATTTCTTTTAGAAGCTTTTAATATGTCAGTAACATCTTCTACTAGTATATTTACTTTTTCTAAATTGGCATTAGTATTTTCTAATATTTTTTCACTATTTTTCACCAAATTAGGAATTTGACTAATACTATTTTCTAATTGCTCTTTATTCTTTTCTAGTAGAGAATTTATTTTTGAGACAATAGAAATAACCCTTATTAATATCACAAAGAGCAATATAAGAAATATTGCAAGTGAGATACCTAGAAGAACTTTTAAAATTAATTCTAAATTTATTGTTACCATATTTCCTCCTAGTTTTTAACTACTTTTTTGCTTTCTCTTTTACTTCTTTAGCTTTCTCTTCAACTTTTTTAGCTACTTCTTCAACTTCTTCTTCTATTTCTTCCTCAATTTCTTCAACCTTTTCTGAAATAATTTCATCTGTAAGTTCATCATATTTTTCAGCAAGAGCTTCTCTTATATCAGAAGTTTTCTCTTCAATATAATTTTTAGCATTAGCAAGATTTTCACCTACATAATTAAGTCCTTTTTTAGTGGCATCTGAGATATTTTTTCTAGTTTCTTTTCCAGATTTTGGAGCAAATAAAACACCTAATGTAAATCCTGCTCCTACACCAGCAAGAACTTTCAATGTTCCAACTATCTTTTCATTTCTTTCAGCTCTTTCTTTTTCAAGACGTTTTTCATGAATATAATTTATTAATCCCATATTATTACCTCCCAATTTTACCATTTTATAACATTTAATATAATTATAAAATTATACAATTTTAAAAAGTATAAATGTTATATTTAAGTATATTATACATTATTTTTTTACAAAATGCAAATTAAATACTTTTTATTATATCTACTTTTATTACAACTAAAGAATTACTGTAGAATCTTGTATACTATTTTATTTAAACCTTTTTAAATTTATATTTTCTTAATAAATAAAAAAGAGAACTATTTTAAGTTTTAACTTAAAATAATTCTCTTGATATTCCTAATTATTTAAAACTACTCTTCTATAACTCCATAGTCTCCATCTTTTCTTTTATAAACTACAGCCATTTTCCCTGTTTCTGAGTTAGTAAAAGCAAAGAAAACTCTATTTAGATATTCAAGTTGTAATATTGCTTCAGATATTTCCATTGGTTTTAGAGGTAGATATACTCTTACAAGTTTCTTTTCATCAGAAATTTTTTCTTCAGGCTCTACTATGTAATCAAAACTATATGATTTCTTTCTAGTGTCATCTTGAACTTTAGCTCTACTACGTTTTTCTTTATGTTTCTTCAATTGATTTTCCATAATATCTACAGCTTTATCTATTGAAGCATATAAATCAGTTTCTGTTGCAGTAGCTTTTAAAGTACTTCCACTTAAATAAGCTAGAATTTCAGTTACATGAGCATTTCCTGTTTTCAATTTAGAAGCAGCTAAGGTTGCATCGATCTTTAATATAGAATCATTAAATTTTTCTACTCTTGAGATCTTTTCTTCAGCATATTTTTTGATTGCATCAGTCAAAGTAATTTTTCTTCCGTGAATTGATAATTTCATACTACCACTTCCTTTAACATTTTTAGTACTTTTATTTTGTTACCCTTTTATATGATACTATTATAGCATATATTTACAAAAAAATATACAGATTTTTTTATTTAGCAATTAACCATTTAGCAATATCTTTTGCATGGTAAGTTATTATTATGTCAGCTCCTGCTCTTTTTATTGCAAAAATATTTTCCATAACAATTTTCTTTTCATCTATCCAATTATTTTTAGCAGCTGCCTTAACCATAGAATATTCTCCACTTACATTATAAGCAACTATAGGTAAATGAGTTATTTCTGATACAGCTTTTATAACATCTAGATATGCCATAGCTGGCTTCACCATTATAAAATCTGCCCCTTCTTGTGTATCTGCTTCCACTTCTGCATAGAAATTATTAGTACTTCTAAAATCCATTTGATAAGTTTTTCTATCTCCAAAACTTGGAGCTGAATCAGCAGCATCTCTAAAAGGACCATAGTATGCTGAAGAATACTTAACACTATAGGCCATTATAGGTATATCTTTAAAGTTATTTTTATCTAAAATTTCTCTTATTTTGGCTATTCTTCCGTCCATCATATCTGAAGGTGCTATTATATCTGCACCTGCTTCTGCATGAGAAAGAGCTATCTTAGCAATATATTTAAGAGTTTCATCATTATCCACATCATGATGATGTAATATTCCACAGTGTCCATGAGATGTATATTCACACATGCATACGTCTGTTACTATTAAAAATTTATCAGAATAATTTTTTCTAATATGTCTTATAGCTTTTTGAACTATACCTTCTTTATCATAGGCTTGACTTCCAACTTCATCTTTATGAGCTGGTATACCAAAAAGTAATATATTATTAATTCCTAATTTTAACAAGTCATCTAATTCTTCATTTAATCTATCTAAAGAATATCTAAATTGTTCAGGCATAGACTCTATTTCACTCTTTATATTTTCTCCTTCACAGATAAACAAAGGATAGATAAGTGAACTAGTTTCTATACTTATATTCTTCACCATTTCTCTTGTTAATGCATTTCTTCTCAATCTTCTTGTTCTTACAAACATTTCTTCTCCTTCTTATTCTCCTAAAAAATCATTATTTTTGATTTCTTTTATTAATTTACCACTGTCATCATATTCTTTATAGTCTCCATTTAAAATATTATCCTTATAAACTCCAACAGATTTTAATTTACCATTAGGATAAAAAGTTCTAACTTCCTGTCCATTTTCAACTTTTTTTACTTTCATTTTAGTATAAGTTTTAGATAAATTTTCATAAAAATCCATATCTATATTTTCATCTTGAATAGAAACTTTATATTTAGCTATTGTTTCACTTAAAATTTTTCCTTCAGAGTATGTAATCATAGCTATATTTTTTCTTTCAAAGTCATATTCTGTTTTAGAGTTAAGACTTCCATCATCATAATATGAATAAGAAATAAAGCTCTTTACATTCTCTTCAAAGTTTTCACTAAATTTATTATTAAGGATATCTGATTGATTGCTGGCTTCATTATCCTTAATTTCTTGAACTAACTTTTCTATTTCATTAAGCGAAATTTCCTTTTTTAATTTAATTTCTGCTTTTACTGTTAAATCTCCACTTGGAGTATATATTTCCGCTAATACTTCTAACTTATTTTTTTGCACATATCTTATTGTATTTTTTATATGATTATTATTTGAGATATTAATTTTTTTCTTTGGAATAATATTTTCAATATATTTTTTAGGAAGCCCATCTTTAATATTAGTCCTATATACAACTATAATTTCTTTATTCTTATCAAATGCTTTTTGTAGTTTTTCTCCATTTAGAGCTTTCACAGAAGAATAAGAAAAAATACTATTTACGAAAAATAATAAAAAAATAAATAAAAAAGTTTTTCTCATAACTAACTCCTTAATTTTTTATTTCTTTACTTCTACACCATTTTTATATAAAGTTTCTTTTATAAGTTTTCCATTTTCATCAAAGTCTTTTGTAATGCCATCTTGCATTCCATTTTTATAATTAATTATTGAAGTCACTTTTCCTTTTTCATTGTAAACTTTCATTTCTCCATGAGGTAGTCCATCTTTCATTTTTCCTTTTGATAAAAGAGTTTTATCAAGCCAAGTTTCAATATTTCCTGTTGTAAGATTAGCATCAAAGTTATAGATAATTTTTAACTTATGCCCTTCATCAAGATAATTCGTAACTATAGTTTTATTCCCTATGTCTTCTTGTTTAGTAAGTAATTTTCCATTTTTATCATATAAATCTAGTGTCTTATACTCCATATCTTTTGGGCTAACTTCTACGAAGTCACTATTTTTTGTTTTTGCTGAGGTCTTTTTTATTTTACTTTCATACTTTATCCTAAATTTTTCATTATCTTCTAAATATGTTATATCTGCATATTCAAAAGCACCCTCTTTCTTATGAATTTCTTGGTATTTCATTTCAAATGGTAAAAAACTATTTGAAACATTCTTTGAAAGTATTTTTTCATAAAGTAATTTACCAGTCTTATCTTTAACTATCATCTTATCTTTTTCTATCTTTACAGAAAATACAAGATTTTTTTCTTGTATTCCTTTGTCTATATAAGCCTTTAAATTTTTATTGCTTTTAGTTTCTGATATAACTAAAATTTTAATTGCATTCATAAAATCTGCTGAAGCAGTTTCATAAACTTCTGCTGAGTAAGATACTAAACTAGAAAAGATAAATATTCCTAGTATAAAAATTAAAATTTTTTTCATTTTTTCCTCCATTCAAAACTCTAAAAAGTATAAAATAAAAAAGTTAACTTTAAATTAAGCTAAACTTTAAAATAAATATTATTAGTCAAAATCTATCTACTATTTTATTATATAGAATTTTATTTTATAAATCAATTAATTTTGTATAATATTTTTTCATTGGTAAATATAAGAAATTTTTCATATACCTTTTTAAAGTGTTTAAAGCTTTAAAAAACACCTTTGACAAAACTATCTTAAGCAAGCTATACTTAATTGAAAGAAATTTAATGTCAAAAAACACTGTATAAACACTTTAAAACCAACGCCATTCAAGGAGGTCTAAAAATGAAGAAAGAAATATTAGCTGGTAAGGAGTATATTGTTGAAAATGGTCTTTATTATCCTGTAAATAAAGAATGTATTTTTGAGAAAATGGGTGGAGCCTATAGACTTGTAGAAATAGATAAAGAGTATAATGTTGAAGTTTTAGTCCCTGATATAGAATTTGAAGATATAGATAATAGTAAATTAAATTCAATAGGAAGGGCAAGGCTAAAATATCTTCAAGATTATGACAATGATGAATACTTAGTTCTTATAGCAACTGGCGAATTAATGTCACATCTACTTTCAATACAAGAAGAAGCTGAGCAAATGAGAGAAAATATGCTCCCAAGTATGAAAAAAGAATGGGGATTAACAGAGCAACTAAAAATAGATGACCAAATGGAATGGGTAGGACTGATGAATAATTTGGAAGCAACTATTAAGGAAATAATTTTAAAAGAATTAGTATATGTCTAAATAATTTTTGAGGAGGTAAAATATGGAACTTTGTGATTTAACTTTGAAAAAGGAAGTATTAAGAGAAGGTATTTGGGAGGTTTTAGCAAATTTTTCTAAGGTTGAGAATAAAATGGGAACAAACTCTTTTTTAAGTCTAAGTTCTCAAAAGCTTTTTAATCAAATTACAAAACTTCCTAATATGACAGAAGAGGAAGTTAAAAATTTGACAGCTATTAAAAATTTCTTAAACGATATTCTAAAAGAATTTAAAGACGAATAATAGAAATAATATGAACTTATAATAAAAAAAGCTAGGTAAATCAACCTAACTACTATTAATAATATGGCGGTGAGAGAGGGATTTGAACTGTATTATATTATAGATTTTTTGATAATTTTTAATTTTTTAATCTTTTTTTGTAGCTATCGTTAATTTCTGTCTTTTCTTATTATCCTTCCTTCACTTACAATATTATCGCCAGTTATTTAAAAAATTATCATATTTTTAAAATACAATTTCTAAAGACTTGAAAATACTATTTTTAAATAACAGATGTTAGATAACATCTTTTCTGACTCTTTTTTTTATATTTTCTTTAAATTATAACAAAACTTGAAAATATTTTTAGTTTATGATATACTTAAAATATATTATCATATTGGAATTTAAAATTAATAATGGTTTATTTTAAAGCCTTTATGTTTTTCCAAATTGGAATTTAAAGTCCGATTAGTTTGATGTTATATTCGCCACAAAATAAAGTATTACTATATTAGAAAAAAGCAGGATTAATTCCCTGCTTTTAATTTTTCTTCTATTTTTATTAATAAAGCTTCTAATTCTTCTTTTGTTGCAAACTCTTCTATGAAGCGTTTAGCACCATTTTTAGAATTAGTTCTTGCCCTCGCTAGCTTTCCTTTTTCTGTTTTTTCATATGTGTCCTGAGCTTTTTTTCTTTGCTCAGGATTACTAAATCCATTCCTTGCCATTTATTCTCCTTTTTGATATAATGAAAGAAGGGTAACTCCTAAAATTTTTAGGAATTATCTTTCTTTCTATTTGAGCCAGCTAAAACTGGCTCTTTTTTAATATTTGGGTGGAACTATTACTAGTTTAAAAGTTTCATCTTCTTCACGAATTATCTCTGCTATTTCTTTTAAATATTTTTTATTATTTGTATCTAATTCCCATCCTAAATCATTTGCAATTTCTTTAAAATTTTCAGGCATATTTTCAGAAGAAATGTCATCTAAAAATTCTAGGATTTCAATATCTCTTATATATAAAGTATTATCATTTTTATTATAGTCATATAAATCTTTTAAAATAGTTTGGTAACAATCTTCTACTATATCTTTAAATCCATGGAAAATATTGAAATTTTCTGTTTCTTTCATTATTTCATATATTTTTATTAAGTATTTTATACATATATCACTTATGTGGTACCAAGGTTCCGTTTTTTCATTTCTAGTTTTTTCTTCATTTAGTAATATCTTTTTTAATGATTTTATTTCAAAGTTAAAACTTCTTATATATCTAAAAACTTCATTATCAAAAATTTGACTATCATCTATAAAATCCCAATCAAAATCTTTCATTGGATGTTTTTTATAACCACTTTTTTCTTTATCTTTATATTCAACAAATTTTGCTACATCAATTATAAAATTATTAACTAATTTGATTTCTAAATTTTCCATTTTATCCTCCTAATTTTAATTTGTGGAGCTGGAGTATTTCATCCAGCTCTATATTTTTATTTTTTAAAATTTTACAAAAACTGCATTATCATCTATTTCAACTGTCCCATCATCATTAATTGTATACCCACTTTCAAAAGCTAATGCTGACCATTTATACCATAACTTCCCATCTTCTAGTATGAATTGATTAGTACCATTTCCTTTTAACATTTTTTCTTGTAATTCTTTTGTAATTTCTCCCCAAGTTGCCTTCTCTCTTATAAGAGTATCAAATGCTACATCACTATCATATTTAGATCTTTTAGCTTCTCCATAAATTTCTTCAACTTTTGTCACTACTTCATTTTCAAGTTCTTCATTGAAGGCCCAGAATTTTCCATCCCATTTAGCTTGTTTACTTCTTGCAAATTCTACGAATTCTTTATTGTATTTTGTTTCTGTAAAAATCTTTCCATCTCTTTTAAATACTCTTGTTGTCATTTTGATTCCTCCTTAAAATTTTTTTAGTTTTATTTATCTTTCTTTCTATGTGTATATAATATCATATGTAATTACAGATGTCAACACTTTTTTTTATATTTTTTAAAAAATTTTTAAATATAGATAAATTCATACTTTTAAGCAATAAAAAAAGATGGGGTAGTATAAAAACTACCCCTTTATTTTATGAATTTTCTAATTTCTTCCACATCTTTTTTTAATTCTGATTGATCCTTTTGCATTGCTTCTAACTGGTCCACTATCTTCTGCATAGTAGTCCTATAAATTTCAAATGTCTTACTATCTTTCCATAAGAAATACAGTAAAATAGCCCCTACTACACCATATTCTAGTAAAGTTTTTTCCATAATATCACCTAATCCCTAACACTTTATACCAATGCTTATAATATTCCTTAGCCTCTTTAGTTCTATCAATTATAGCTCTATCCTTATATCCTTCATTTTGCAATTTACTTTTCCAGGATGTTGCTCCAAAATATTTAACAGCTGCATAGAATTTCCTTACAATTTTACTATCAACACCAGTTTCTTCCATAATCTGTCTAAATATTTTGTCTGCAAGAGTACGATTAATTCCTGTATTGTTATAACAACTGTATAAATAATCATGCACTATTGCAGCTTTAATATATCTACCAAACGGATTATACAGCCATTGCAAGCTTTTAGGAACAGAAGCTCCATCTGTTATAAAAGATTTGGGTACTCTTATCAAGTACCCGTTTATATCATAAACATACTCTTCTAGCAAAATTGCCTTACCATTTGAAATTTGTTCCAGGATTAATTTAGTTTTCTCCATCTTCCTCATTTCCTTTTATGTCTATTTTTCTTCCTGTTCCAAAGACATTAGAAAACTTTTGTAGTGTTGTTTCTATAATATCTACCATTCTTTTTCTACTTAAAAATCTTCTAATTACTACCCTAGCTATAAATGGTAGGCTATTTGTTCTTTCTATTATAAATATTACTGCTCCATCTAGCTTTTTAAGATTATCTCCATAATTAAAAGAAGTTTCTGCATACACTACTGCATTATCAAAAATTTGCACATACTTCTTTCTGTTATAAACCATATAAGCAACTATTCCAGCAGCTAATGCCATCCAGCACCATTGTTCCCAAGTAAAACTCATAAAAATTGCATATACTTTTAAAAACATACCAACAATAAAATCTTTCATAATTAAAACCTCCTAAAATTTTTATAATAAATTTGTCTGGCCAGACTGTTTATTAAATATTTTCTTTTATAAAATTAACAAATAAATCTACAACATCACTTTCTATAGAAAACTTTAAAGATTCATCATTGTTAGTTCCAAAGAAAGGTTCTACCAATATATATGTATCTTTTGACTTACATATTCCATAACCACCCCTAACTTTACTATCCTGGATCTCTATTATTCCATTTCTACCTCTTATCTTACTGCCAAACACATTTTGTAATCTAGCCATAAAGTTAGTTGCTAATTTTTTAGCTTTATCATTTGTATAGTAAACCAAACATTCACAACCATTTGCCATTTTATTTTCAGCAGCATTAAAATGAAGTTCAATACATAGTTTATAATCTTTAGAATTAAGTTCTTCCAAAACTTTATACATTTCTCTTGTGTAATATTCATTAGGTTCTCTTTCATATATGTCAACTAATTCAGGAACAACAGTTTTAATTTTTTCAGCTACTCCTTTCCAATAATCATATTCACTTCCTACTATTTGTGAATAAGCCCCCTTAGATCTTTTGTTATGTCCAATAATTAGAGCTACTTTCATTCCTTACCTCCTACTGCTTTCATAACTAATTTATGTAATTCATTTACTTTATTTTTAAATTCTGTGATTGTCAACTCTTTAGGTTCAATTTCTGTTTTGAAAAAACTTTCAGAATTGAAAATTGACTGTATAAACATTGTTCCAGAGAACATCATATCCTCTAAATCTTCTACTGACATTGGCATTCCAAATCCATCTTGAAAATACCAGGTAGATTTTAAATCTCTTTTAGTTTTCTTTTTTCCTATTTCTAAAGATTTAATTGATATTTCCATATATATCAAATCTTTTGTTCTTAATCTTTGTCTATGATTTTTATAATCAAAACCATATTCTAATGCTTCATTTTTTAGTTGATCTACTAGATTAAAATAATCATCTTTTTCTCTTTTTGAATCATATTCCCATATAGCAGAATCTCTATTCCAAGTTAAATACTTTTCATTTTTATTTGGTTTAGGAATTTTCACAATCTTTTTATCTCTTACAACTTCTCCTGGTTCTAATTGAACTTCTATTCCTTCTTCAATTAGTTCTTCTCTTGACATTTCTCTTATCATATTAGTTGAAGGATCATAAGTTGGATTTTTAAAAGCTTCATTTTTTTCAACTATAATATAATCATCTTTATTAAGGTCAGGGTAATCTAAAAATAAATTATTATTCATATAGTCTCTAACTTCTTCTGCAGTTAGATTAACTGAAAACTTTACCTCTGCCCTCTTAGCTTTTGTGTATATATAGAACATATTTTTTCTCCTTTCATTTTGTATAGATTTTCAAATTTATTCAAATTTTTATGATTAAAAATGTATCTTTGAGAGCTTTTTATATAAAATTCTTAGATTTTATATTTAAGAAAAATTATAAAAATATACTCAAAACTACAAAATTAAACCTTAAATTCTTTATAAATTTGAAAATCTCTATACTTTTTTACTAAAAAATACCTAATTTTTTTCTTGCATTTATAATGCTATTTCTTATCTCTGTTGGATTAGCTTTTGCAATGTAATGCTTACTTGTAACTCCACTGCTAGAATGATTAGCATAGCTACTTGCTAAACCTAACCCAGCAAGATTATTAATAAGATTTATAGCTGTTTTTCTTAATGAATGAGGGTATAGATCCTCTATCCCTAATATCATACCTAGCTTTCTAATCCTATTTCTAATAGCTCCTTGAGTCATCTGTTTATAGATTTTTCCATACTTAGTAACAAAGAACCAATTTACATCTATCCCATTTTCTGTTCTGTACTGGATCCATTCTTTTATCAACTCTTTACATTTTTGAAAAAAGAAAGCATTAACTATATAGCCCTCTTTCTCCTTAACATCTCTAAAATACCCATTTTCTAAGTCCAGTTGCTCCATCTTCAAATTCTGAATAGCTGATATTCTACAAGCACTATCTAAAAATAATTCCCATAAAATCCTATCTTGTAAATCATATTTCTTAGATTCAACTTGCATATAAAGCCTAACTGTTAGTATTTGCTCTGTTGTTAAGAAATAACTGCTTCTAATCTTATCTTTTTCCGTAAATCTAAGTCTATCCAATTTACTATCGAAAGGATGGTATTTAATTTTATTTCTACGAACACACCAAGCATAAAAAGTGGATATAGCAGTAGTCTTATTCATCAAAGTCCTTTTACTATTTCCTAAACCTCTACAATAATTTCTATAGCACTCTATTATTCCTGGCATTTCTAAAAGTGTATCTTTACTCAGTAAAAATCTATTTTTATAAGATTTCTGAAACCAAACTAGAAATAATTTAAAATTGTTACAGTACGTTTTGTATGTAGTCTCCCAAGTCTCCCAGTTACTACTCTTACAACTGTTCAGATACTCTAAATACACATCCACATTTTCCTTTTTTAAATTTTCCAACACCAATAATTGCATAACTAAACCTCCTATTTTTGATAAGTTAATTATACAATTCTTAAAATAATGGAAAATCTAAACACAAAACATAAAGCAGATATTGCTTCTACAATTTCCTTTAGATTAGGATTTAATAGTAGTACTGTTATAAATACATCTAAAATTAAAGATAAAGCAATTATATATGTAACTGTAAAAACAGATAATATGTACATTTCTACTCAAATTCCAAAGAATATAAATCGTGCTATGCTTGTGCATGGCACTAATGCTAGAACTGCAATTTTAGCGATAGAGGAGAATGGTTTCTATCTTTATGGAGACATTACAGGAATGACAGGTATCTACCTGTCTGAATATGTTTATGCTTAACTCTAGCTATTATTAAACTTGAATTATAGCGAAAATGCTATAGTTCTCCCTTGTTCTATTTTGATTATTCAAATATATTTTTCTATTCTTAATATAGGAAGTAATAGGCTTTTCACCACCAGTCCCTGTTTGAGCGGAAAGGACTATAGAATTTGTATATTCAGAAGATGTAGAAACAGGTAAATTATAATATGTTTCACCTGGGGGAACATCTTGAAACCAACCAAACATCATATAAAAATTGCTAGATATTTGCTTATAATACCAGTTTCCACTTTTAGAAAAATCTTTGTATAAATTTTCCACTATGGAAAATCTAAAAAGAAAAACAAAATTACTTTTTTATAATGGTGGGTCTTTGATTCCTAACGGAACTGCATCTATTCCTATAGATGAAGATTGGTATTTTTTTGGAATAGGTGTTGGAACAGCTGTTCAATCTGGAAAAGAAAGAATGTGTTTTTTATTTAGAAATATATTTCAATCAAATAATGATATTTTGAGATTTAATGGGATAGAAATTAGATATAATGCGACAAACAAGACTTTAACAGTTTTAAATAATGGAGGGAATTTATATTTCTTAGAACAGTATTCTAGTTTAATTTAGACTGATTCTTCTTCAAGCTGTAAAATATTAATACCCTATTGCAGTGCAGAAAAACTGACCTGTTCCAATAGCATTATTTGCTTTAAAACCATTTTTATCAAACATTTCTAAAGTTGGTTCTGTATTTCTTATTCCATCATTTTCTGTAAGAATACACACTAGGCATTTATTGGGAAAAGCAGAATAAAAGTTATATCTATTAAGCCCTGTCTTTGAGGGATAAGCATAAACTTTTATTATAAGTCCACCTATATTAGTTTCAAAATCCCCATCACCTTTTTTTAAAGTAATTAGATTTTCCAATTTCTTCTTATTAGCCCAAATTGACATCTCTTCAAAGTCAGCATTTGGAACACTTGTTCTACCACTTTGACTTTTTAAACAGTAATAGTATTTTTGGTTAGCTGGAAAATAGTAAACATTTCCTTCAACTGCTTGGTCTACTGGAAATTGCCCATTATTTTTTCCTAAAAGTCCATTTAAATTTTGGATTAATTGACCTTCTTTTGTATTTAAACTTTTATATAAATATTCCCATGTAACTGGAACTAGTTGTTCATCTGGTGTTCCTGATGAATTCCAACTTCTATTTCCACCAATATTTTTATACCAATGTCCATTATCAGCTAGATACTGTTTATCTTCTTCTAGGTTATTTCTTCCTTTTAAATTTCCTATTGCTGTAACTCCTGTTTCAGTGTAAACCTGATTTGCTATATCTCTTGTTAAATAAATAACTCCATCTCTTACATAAATTTCAGCTTCTACATCACTAGAAATTGCCATGTAAATGTCTTGTATAGATTCATAAGTTTTTCCTAATCTGTTATTTGGAAAGGTATCAGCTGATACAGCTGTAGTATAAGAATAAAGAATTTCAGTTGCATCTCCTTCAATTTTTGCATAAACTCCAAATTCCTCTGTTTGAAATGATTGATCTACATCTTTATTTGATATTTGTACTGTTAAAACTGCAGTACCATTATCATTTCTTATATTCATAACATTTAAATCTAACTTTTTATTTTTTAATTCAGTAACTTCTCTTAAGTTTCCTGAATGTTTTTGATCTCCAAATGCTGCCTTAGTGAATATAACTTTTCCTTCTCCTGCTAATGCTCTTGCTAAAAGATTTCTTCCAGCATTTGTTATTATGTGACTATTAAATTCAGCCATTATTAACACCCCTTTTTTTCAAAAATATATTTTCCAGTTTTACTTACTAAATTTAAATTATTAAGATAAAAATAGTCCTGTTGTGGATATAATACTATTCTTGTTCCATATCTCATGTGTGTTGAAAAATATAAAGGAGATATAGAGGTATTTTTAAAAGTAATACCTGTTAAATGTTGTGATTTCTTTTTAGTTTTTTCAACCCTATCTATCATAATATTTAAATTACTTTTTGTTGTTCCCATAATTTCTATTTTGAATGTTCCATTCTCTCCATTAAATTCAGGAAATTCTAATATATTAGCTTTTTCGTAGAAGATATTTAAGACATCTTGAATAGCTTTATTTGTTCCCTTTATTGAATGGATTTGAAAAGATAATTTACAAGCTTTTATTTTTTCTTCTATAGACATAGAGAAGTCATAGAAATCAACACTTAATTCTTTTGCAACAAGGTCAATCTCTTTTTCTTCCATTGTATCTATTCTTTCAAGAAACTCTAGATATTCTATATTAGCAACAATATGCTTAGATATAAGTGCATCTATTACAGTTAAAACTATTTTATACTGTTTATCATTCCTTAAAATGTCAGGAGCGAGATCTCTTATATTTGTAACATCATATATAAAATTTTGCTCTTTCATCTTGATTCTGCTCCTTTATATGAAATTGTTATAGTTCCACATTTTGCTAAATGGAACTTTTGTCCTATATAAGTTTGAGGTGATTTTATTTCAACTCTTCTTATCCCTTCCACATTTTTAGAAATATCTATAATATCCTGTAAATTTATGCTTTCTCCCATTTTAAAAGATTTAGTATATTGTTCTAATGAGCTTCTTAATTCTTTTTCTATTTCTGATTTCGATACTAACGAATTATCGTATACCCAGTAATCTAAATCAATATTATAATTGTGAAAAACAGGATCTTTTATTTCTAACTGGTCATTTAAAACTTTTATATTTTTGTTTTCAGTTATATAATTCTTTATTTTCTGTTTTTCTTCTTGTGAGAGATGTTCTAGTCCATTAACAACATAAATATCAATATAATTAGGTCTAGGACTGTTTATAAATACATCTGTAACAAGATTTGATGATTTCTTAACCCAATATTCATATGAACCTTCTGAACCACCTGTTGTAAAAGATTCTGGAATAAGCTCTAATCTTTTTCTATATTCATCATCATTTTCTTCTTCTCTGCCACCTGTTACATCAGTTATATTAGTTATTTCTTTTATATACTCATATCTATCAACTATTTCTTTAATATCTCCAGCTAGTATTTTTCCTAGTTCTCCAGCAATTTCAGCTACAGCTATAACATCAACATAAGTATCTCCTTGTTTTATTTTATATTCTTGTTCTGTATAGAACATATAATTCTTATAGATAAACCTTGTACCCTTGGCTATAATTACATCTTTTGCTACAACTGATGATATATGACATCTGATTGTAGTTCTTGCTTTATTTGCTTTTAATCTAATACCTCTTTCACCATAGAAATTTCCTTTTAAATCTAGTCTTTCTTCTCTTGAATATTTCAAGAAGTTTTGCTTTGCTACATCATTCATATTAGCTTTTATATTTGCCAACAATGCTGCAACTGTTGAGTATAAATATGCTTCTTTTGTGCATAACTCTAATCTTTCTCCTGTAATTTCTTCATGGAATCTCAAAGCATCAGCTAATATTGATTCAGGATTAGAGTCAATTAAATTAAATTCTTTCATCTATTTCAACCTCGCATTCAATTTCAAGACCATTTTCAGTTGCTTTGCAATAAACATTATTTAATGTAAGTCCTTTAATATATTTATTTACTTGCATTTGCAATTCATTAAATATATTATTTTTTATAACTGTAATTGGTCTATCTATCATTCTATTATCTATCCCTAAATCTCTATGGAGTGGTACTGTTCCCCTTTTTGTATTTAATAGAACATATAATTCCATTAATTTAGGATGCTTAGGAACAACATTATTTGAAACTATCATATACCCTCCTATTAATATCCTCTTAAATCATCTTCAACTAATCCACGTAGCCATTTTTTTTCATCTTTATTTTTTGAATAAACATTAGTCTTAGATTTTTTCTTTAAAACCTTTTTATTTTTTTTAGTATTCTTTTGATTACTTCTATTATTATTATTGTTTCTAGTGTTCTCTTTATTTTCTGTTGTTAAGTTATTCGTTGTAGGTAATAGAAGTCTATCTAACTTTGGAATATATTCTTTTAAGGTTAAAGAACAATTTACAACTTCTAGTTCTCCATTTGAATTTGTGCTTTTTATTCCTTGTTTAAAATTTATTAAAATAAATCCATATTTTGACAAAGGTTTATTTCCTAAAATAAGTGGATAATATTCACCATTTTCACATATTTTTTCTAATTTTAGTAAAGCATCATTTATATCTGTTAATGTATAAACTAACTTTATATTTAAAGAAATAGATCTTAAATTTCTATGAATAAATTCTGTATAAGGAGCTTCTCCAAGATTATCATGTTCTTCAATTTTTGATGATATTGTTAAATCAATCCCTTCAGGAGTTAAAACATTTCCACGACTTACTTGAAAAACAATATCTCCATAACTTCCTAGATTACTTGAGAAATTTAAGTTAGTAAAATTATTTAAGAAATCTTTTGTTAATCTACTTAGTCCATTCATTTCTTACTCATCTCCTTATAATCAATAGATTGAACATCTAATTTCCCATTTTTTAATGTAGCTTTTTCAGTTTCAAAGCCTTTTTTAGCTGACATTCCACCACTGATCGTTACATTTTGAGTTACTATCATATTTTTTTCTATTGTAGTATCTCCAGTTATAATAACTTCACTATCTATTTTTGTTAAAGTTCCTTTTAATTCAATATTTCCATCTTCCTTGATTGTAAGGCTTGATCCTTGATAATCAATTTTGTATTCATCTTCTTGAGAATTACTTATATTTTCATCAGAAAAATAGCTTCCAATTATAAATCCTCTTTCAGTATCATCTCCTAGAAATATACAAAATACTGGAGTATTAACTTTTGGAATAGAAGTTATTTTATTTCCTAATGTTACTGGAGATAGAATTTGAAGTCCTTCTGTTATTTGGTTGTTATATTCAGGAAGTTTTACAGTAGCAGTATAATCAGCTGTATTAATACTTTGTATAATTCCTACTGTTCCTTTTAATGCTGAAATCATTTTTCTTTCTCCTCTTTCATATCTTTTTTAATTTTATACATCTCAATAGATGTTATAAATTTTGGAAAATTATGTTGAAGTCTAGTCACAACATAATTTCCTGAAAACTCTCCAGCATCAGATAATGAAATAATACAACCACTGAATAATTCCTTACATCCTATAATTTTTAAACTAGCTTCTATCTCTCTTTTATTTATATTTTCAAGAGTTTTTTTTGCTAATTTTTTTAAATCTCCACTTTTTGCCCTGGATTTTATAGAATAAATTTTTTTATAATTATCTGATTTTTGTCCAGTTTCTAATTCTTGCTTTGTTATAATAACCTTTTCTTCTTTTTGTTTTTTAGTATCAAAGTATTTTACTTCTATTGCATCATAAATATCATTTGATTTATCCTTTATTTCAAACTCTTCAACATTATCTAAACTAATACTTAATAATGCTGTATTTTCTGATAATATTTCTTCTTCAAATAATATAAGGATTCCACTAGATATTTTTAGTTTTACTCCTTCTTCTTGTGCAATTTTATTTAAAAAAGAGAAATCTTCTTCTTCTTCTTGTTTTATATTTTTTAATGTTATATTTTCTTTAACTTTATAAAAATACTTTAACTTGTATCTATCAGCAAATTCTTTTCCAAGTGCTTCTAAAGAAATATTAGCCCATATTTTAGACCTTTTTGCATCTCTTGAACTAAGTGGTGCAGATATTCCTTTGAATGTTGCAGTTTTTCTATTAAATTGCCTTATATCTATATTAAAAATTCCTATGTCACTGTGGCTTTCTCCTTCAAATTCACTATTCCAATTTAAAGTTTTTATTCCTATTTTTGCTTCTGTTCCCTTTGGAATAGCCCAGTTTGTTGTTAGAAATCTATTGTTTTCATTGTTAAGTTTTATTATTATTTCATCTAATGTACCTTCCAAGTTGTCCACAATTTCCATATCAACTATATGTTTTAACATTTCTTCAGTTACATCTTTATTGTTTATAAAAAAGGTAGGAGAGGCTCTCCTAACTAAATTTGAACTAGCCATGGAGCAACACCTCTCTTTTTATCTTCTTTTATTTCAGGAATAGAAAGTTCAACTCCAGCTGGAAAGATAACTATTTCAGAAAGTTCAATATTTTCTTCTAATAGTTCTTTCATAAGATTTTCATTACCAAAAATTTTAAAGGCGATTAGATCCCATGTGTCTCCAGCTTCTGTTTTATAAACTTGTTCTTGCATAAGTTTCTCTTTCCTCCTTCATTTTTTCTAGTTGTCTTTTAAGTTCATTCAAATTTTCTTGCAACTTTTCTATAATACTATTTTCAGTATCTTTTGATACTCCAGTAAAATTAAAAGTATTATTTATTTGATAAATAACATTTGTTTCTTTAGAACTATTCTCTGATTGATTACTTTGAGTTGCACTATGTAATCTATTTCTTAAGCTTCCAAATATACTTTCATTTTCATCTTTTGTTAGGACTCTTTCTCCCTTATGAAGTTCAGCAATGTAACCATCAAATGGTACATAATTTAGTCCATTAGCATGACTTCCATTTACTTTTGCTACGTTTTCTTTTTCTCCAACTAAGTATTTAACTCCTGGAATTTTTCTTGCAAAGTCTAAAACCTTTTCTTTAGCTCCAGCTATAGCTTCAGACATATATTCAAATGGTTTTGCAAAGAATGATTTTATCTGTTCAGCAAGATTTTTAATAGTATTTTTAAAAGATTCAAATATTGATGAAATTTTATTTTTTATTAGATCCCAATTTTCATGAACAACAGTTCCTAATTTTATAAATATTCCTATCGGACCTAATAATAAGAAACCAAAGTTATTGAAAAATTGAACAGCAGTATCCCAAAGTTTTAAGAATAAATTTTTTATTCCATTTATTACTTCATTAACTAGGTTAACTAAGAAATTTCCAATTGTTGATATAAAATTAAGAACAGTTTCTACAACTTTTTCAGGAATAGATTTTATGTATTCCCAAACACTACTTAATTTTTCTTTTATCAAATCCCAATTTTGATATATTAGTTGCCCTAATTTTATAAATATTCCTATCGGACCTAATAATAGAAATCCAAAGTTATTAAAATAAGTTTTTAGCTTATTCCAAAGCCATTTAAATAGATTAACTACTCCATCAACAACAGCTTTAAAAATACCACTTATAATAGTTCCTATACCTTTTACAGTTTCCCAAACAGCTTTAAAAAATACTTTAATTTTATCCCAATTTTTATAGATTATAAAACCAAGTAAAGCTACACCAGCTATAACTAAACTAATCGGACCACCTAGAGCAGCTATTCCAGCTTTTAATGCTGACATAATTCCACCAGCAGCCTTTACAGTTGTGAATACTTCTTTTACAGCTCCTGCAAATTTTAATACTTTTGATGTTGCAGTAAAAACTGTTACAAAAACTAAGATATTATCTATTCCAATAGTATTTAATACTTTAAAGACATTCCAAAGTACAATTCCTATATTTTTTATAGAATTTAAAGCCATTTTTCCATTTTCAATAAATGATTGCCAAAACTTATTAGCTTCACTTTCATTTAGATTTCCATCAAGAACATTTGAAAGTTCGTTTAACCAACTCATAACTGTATCCATTAGTTGAGTTCCACCACTAGAAAATATAGCTTTACCTATTTTTAGTTTTACATCAGATATTGCCGATTGAACTAAAGCCCATTTTCCTGAATCACTATCAAGAATTGTTTGAGCCATTTCTTTTGCTTTTCCTGTTGCATTTTCATTTTCTTTTGCAAACTCAGCTAAGGCATCTGCTCCTTCGTACATAACTCCATTGACTTCTTTTGTTGCAGTCAATAATTTATTCATAGCTAAACTACCTTGGTCTCCAAATAAGTCTTTTAAGAATGCTTGTTTGTCTATTCCACTCATTTTTCCTGTAACTTTTTCAAGTTGTCTAACAAAATCAACAAGTCCAATAAACTCTCCCTTAGAATCCTTTACATTAACACCTAATTTTTCTAATTTCTTTTGTATTCCTGCATCAGCTATTTTTGAAAATGCTTGTTTTAAATCTCTACCAGCTTGACCTGATTTAATAGCTTGGTCTCCCATTAAACCAATTGCAGCTGACGTAGTGGATAAGTCCATATTTAAGTTACTAGCTGACGAAGATACATATTTAAATGCTTCTCCTAACATTTGTATATTAGTGTTACTCCTTGACATTGTATTAGCTAAAATATCTGAAGCATGCCCTACATCATCAATTCCTATTTTAAAAGCAGTCATGTTATCTGATATCATATCTGATATCATTATAAAATCTTCTCCTGATGCTGTTGCTAGGTCAAAAATAGGTGGTATTGCTGAAATTATTTCTTCTGGTTTAAATCCAGCTAAGGCAAACTTTTCCATTCCAGCTGCAGCTTCTTCGGATGTAAATATTGTAGTTTTTCCAACTTCCATAGCTTTCTTTTTTAAAGCCTCATATTCTTCTATTGTAGCTCCTGTTAAAGCCTTAACTTTAATCATTTGCTTATCAAATTCTAAATATTCTTTGGCAGATGTAGTTCCTATTCCAATTGCAGCACCAACTGTTGCAACTGCTGCAACTTTCATTCCAGTTTTTACTTTATCTTTTACACCTTTGAAAAAACCTTGACTTTTAGCAACTATTTTTTGTTGAGCTATTAACTCTTTTTCTTTTCTTATAGTTTGGTCTATTTCACTTTGCAAATTATCAAAAGGTATTTTTAATTTCTTAAGTTCCATTCCATATTTTTGGAATGATTTAGATTGTGATTTTATAGTAGTTTCTAAGGCTTTAGCTTTTTTAGTTAAGCTTTCGTATTTCTTTTTTTCAGCTTCTGTTAGATTAACATTTCTCTTTTTAATCTCATCTAAAGCTTTTAATTCATTTCTAAGTTTTCTATATTTAGCAACATTCGTTGTTATTTCTTTATTTAATTCTTTTTGAGCTTTTAAAGTTTTTTGAGCTTTTTCCATTTTTTGTCTTTCAGATCTTAAATTCTTAACTTCATTAGCTAACTTTTTTAAATTTCCAGGTAGTGATTTATCTATGAGACCTTGTACTTTCATAATCAAATCCATTCTCTTTGCCAAGAACATCACCCCCTTCTTTTTATACTTTCTTCCACTGTTTGTATTAATTCTTTTATTCTATATATATCACAACCCATTAAGTATGAGTATGAAATATTCATATTTACACCTAATGGATTGTTTAATTCAATTATTAATTCATCTAAAAGTTTTGATTGCTCTCTTTCAAGATCTTCTATTAATCTTCCAGCAAAAAATCTTTAACTTCGTCTCTTATTTTTGCAAAATCTTTATAAGAAAGTTTTAAAAATGTTGTATATTTATACTTTGATACATATTCTGCGACAAGCATATAATAAAAATCATCTAGTTCTTCAACAAGAGATGCTGTTTTTTTTCTTAATTTACCATAGTTTTTCTTTATTTCAATTATGGAATTTCCTGTCAATTTACCAAAATCAAAAATAAACTCTCTACCATCAGAAATTTTAACTTTTCTAATTAAGCCTTTTTCTTTTTCTTTTTCTTCTTCTCCATCAATTTCTTCATCAATTTCTGTTTCAATTACTCCATTTTTTCTATTTAATTCTTCTTTAGCTTCTCTTAATTCTTCTTTAAATTTTTCCATTTTTCATCCTCCTAAGATAAAATACTTCTTACTTTTTCATATAAATCCTTACCATTTACAATAGCTATTTTGTTATACACATCAATTTCATGTATAACTTTTCCATCAATTTCTTCTTTATAGTAAGTCAATGAGAATTCTAATTCTGTTTCATTTTTCACAGCTTTACCTAAATCTCCACCACTAGTTTTAATTCTTTTTCCTTTAAAAGAAAAAATTGCTTCAATTTCATCATTTTCATGAGTTTCTGAATTTTCAACTAATATTGCTGCTTTAGCTGTTAAATTCACATTACTTCCATATCCAAACATAATATCTTTATTTCTGTTTATAAATTTTAGTTGTAATTTCATAGCATTAAATGCTGTTGGAATAGGTTCATCATGTTCTATTACTCCTAATCCACTTATAGTTTCTGTTTTATGTTCTATGTCAGGTAAGGTAATATTTGCTATTCCTACTAGTTCATCCTTTCCATCTAATCTTATAATTGCATCTTCAATTATTGTTGACCTTATCATTTACTCCTCCTATCTTTGAAATAATAATTTTAAATATTTAGAATCATACTCCAATCTAAATTCCAAGCTTTCCCCTGGAATGATTGCTCCTAAATAAATATGCCATTTGAATTTTCCTGCTATCATATCTTGTTCAGAATTTTCTTCAGGTTTAAATTCAACTCTTCCACCAAGTAATTTATTATCATTAGTTAAAGAGTTTAGCCAAACATTAATATTAGTTTCTATGCTTTTAGCTTGTGAAGGTGTCATTCCCTTATCAACTTCAACTGTATTGTTTAGCATTATTGTATTTCCAATATACTTGAACATTCTTTTAACAGGTATCCAAACATCTTTTGGATCTGTTTCTCCACCAGGTTGAAATACAGAGGTTCTATTTCCCCAGAATACAGTTCCATTTGGCTGTCTTATTATTGTAGAAATTCCATTTTCGTTTAATAGATTAGCTTCAGCTTCATCTAAATTAACTTTTTTAAATGTACTTCCTTCATAATATCCAACACCTTGCATTTTAATATTTTTATTTGAAGGACTTTCACAAGGAACTCCATCAAATTGTGCATCTACTGATTGCATATGTAATGCCATTACTGTTGAAAAGTGAAATACTTCATCTTCAAGATAAGGACAACCCCAAGTTATTGCTTGGTCAGCATCTATATAATTTTTTTCTTTCTTATATGCTATAACTTCTCCATACTTTGTTGTATTTGGCATTTCAGGAATTGACATAGATGCCCATTTATCATTTATAACAGCTGATTTAGCATCTAATGCTACTCTTATTTTTGCTGTTGAAAAATCAGGAGCAACTACACAACTAGGTATCATTGAATATTTAGGGAATATTTCCTTTAAACATTCAAGTCCTTTTGCTTCTAATGTTTGTGGATCTATACTTCCAATTACATCAGTTTCTTTTAATTTGCTAACATCTAAGAAATTATATGAAACATCTATTTTCTTAATTGCTGTTTCTGTTTTTGCTAATGTAATTGTCAATTTCCCTTCATCATTAAATGAGCAAGTATATTTTTCTTTTTGAATTAATACTGATGTTTCATTGTTTTTAACAACCAAATTTTCATCATTTATAATTCCAGTTTTTGCAAGAGTTGCTTTAAAGTCTTTTACAACAACTCCTTCCTCATTATGAGCAGTTTTATGGTCACTAGGATTTAAAACATTTATAACAATAATTGGCTTTACATTATATACATTGAAAGCTAAATATAATGCTTCATTGATTGTAAATCCTTTTATGTTATTAGCTCCTCCAAAATAAGTAGCTGCATCTTTTGAGTTTTGAATAAGAATAGGTTTATTAACACAGCTTATATCTCCCATGTTAATAGTTCCTGTTCCAACTATTACAGTTGGTGTCTGAGTTTCTGCAAATATTTTTAAGCCTGAAGGCATTTCTTTATAACTTGTACCATGTTGAAACTTTGCCATTTTTCCTCCTATCTATTTTCACTATATTCATCTAAATCTATGAAATTTTCCTTAATTTCATCATAATCTGATATTCCAGTTTCTATTCTGCTTAACTGTTCTGAAGTATAGAAACCTTTATGCTTTAAGATAAAACCATCTTTTGTAAGTTCTTCACCAATGTAGATATAAGTTTTATCAGTTTTATCTTCTTTTTTTTCTGCTTTTATTTCAGTAGTTACTTGATTATGAGTAACTGCTTCTGTATTAGATGTTTCAGTATTTACATTTATTTCTGTATTATTTGTTGTTTCTGTTGTTTCTGTAACTGCTGATTTATCTTTCTCTTTATCATTTTTTAATGTTGCCATTTTTCCTCCTTTTCATTTGAAACTTCTCTTTTAGTTTCTTCTATATATGCTGTATGTGGAACAGTTGGAATATTTAATTGTAAAAGAATGTCATAAATCCAAAAGTCTCCACCAGTCATTTCTTCATTTAAGTAAGCTTCAATAGTTTCTAAATCTATTGAATAGCTAAATCCATCTTTTCTTTCAATTGCTGATGAATGTTTTGTAAAATATGCTACTAAATATTCAGCTATTCCTGCTATTTCAAAAAATCCATTTTCATAGTCCTTATTTTCTGTTCCTAATCTAATTAAGAATGTAGCAATTTTAGAAGTAACTCCACTTTTTGATTTTTGTACAGATTTTATCGGTCTTATAATAACAAAAGGGAACTTATTTTCTTTATTACTTCCAGCATTATTTATTCTATTTTCAAGATTATCAGGCTGAATATAACTTCTAAAAAATTTAAAATTTTCTATTTTAGCTTCTAAAAATGCTTTTTTTATAGTACCTTCTAATGCTAAACTGTTCTTTTTTAATGGATTTATTCCCTCCATAATTCATCTATCCTTTCTTCTAAAACTTTTGAAAATATTTTTTGAATTTCTTCATATATTTTTTCATTATCAATTTGTAAACCCATATTTCTCACAGATAAAGATGTTGCTAATGTTATCTTATGTTTTTCTTTTCCTACCCTAAACATAAGCCTAGGACTTCCTTTTTTCCAAAAAGCCCAGAATAGAGTTTTCCAAGTCATTTCAGGTCTTGGTTTTACTATTTTTGTTTTTATATATTGTTTACTTTTTCCAGGATTTGGTTTAGATATTGCAAATTCAGAAACTTTATTTCTTTTAGTACTTCCTAAAAGAACACCATCAGTTGATGTTATTTTTGATTTTAAAGAATTAGCATCAACTTTTTGTTGTAAAGAATACCTGGATTTTATAAACTTCTTTTCTTCTTTTTTGGCATAATTAAGAGCTTTTCTTAGTGCTTCTTTTACAATTTTGTTATCCATTCCTGAAAATTCTTTACCAATTTTTTCAAGTTTTTTTAAACTTTCATCTGATATTTCAAGAGTATACATATCTATCCCTCATATTTTTGTGCATATATATGTGTCATTCCATGTCTTTTTTCAATATCAAAAACATAATAAGAAATTTTATTAATTTTTATTTCTTCTCCTACTTCAATAGAAATAGAAGTTGGTAAGTCTCTAGTTTTAATAGAGACTTTTAAACCATTTCTTATTAATGTAGTAGAGTCAAGATTTTCTTTAAATTTTCCTGTCAATTTTGGATTACTTTGTACTTTTGTTATTACTGCTTTAAGTTTTATTCCTGACAGATCAATTTTTTCAGCAAAATCTGTAAAAAAAGTCTTATCTATATCATCTTTAAAAGTATTATTCATTCTTTTTACCTTTTTTAGATGAATTTGTATCTTTTAATCCACCAACATTAGTTTCTTCCTCTGAATTATTTTCTTCAGTTTCTGTTTTTTCTATTTCGCTATTAACGAACTCCGCAGCTCCTAAATCAATTAATCTTTGAGTTTCCTCCTCAGCAATTTCAAATTCTTCTCCTGATTTATATAATGTTTCTTCAACTTTTATATTTTCAATAGCTCTCATTTTTTTCATATCTAATCACTCCCTTAAATTACTGTTGCAATGAACCAAGATTTAACATCTTTATTAGGTATACATAATGGTCTTGAGAAGTATTGTAATTCCTCATCTTCACTAGTATCTGGATACCATTTTCTAACAACTTCTTTTTTTACAAGAAGTTGAGCAGGTTTTCCTTGTTCAGGTCTTAAAGGCATTGCGGCATATTTAAAAGAAAAACTTTTCGCTTTCATACCTATACAAGTTTTTTCAGGGATAACTTGATGTGTATCTCCAGTTTCCATATCATCATACCAATCAACAAAAGAATAAACTGTTATTCCAAGTGTAGGAATCCAAGCTATTTCCTTTTTACCATCTTCATTTTCTGAATTAGAATCATTTACACGAACATAATTTGCATGTCTAGTATTTAAATAATCTTTTACTTTTTGATTTTCTAAAAATGCATCAGCTGCATCAGGTGACATTACAACTGTATCTATTACTATTCCAGTTTGTTTTTGAATTTCAGTTTGTTTGTTTTTAAGATATTTTATAGGGTCACAATTAGGGCTAGTAAAAAGATCATTTCCAGTTAAAACTTCCTTATTTACATCCCCATATTTAACTCCTTGAGTTCCTTCTTCCATAGGACAAGTTCCTGTCATTAAAGTTTCTATTAACATCCATTGTCTTGTTCTAAAACCTATTTCTTTAAATTTTTTCATAGCATCTGCTAATGTTTTCTTTCCAACATCTTGTGGTTCTGCATACTTAACTTGTCCAAATTGTTGTTCTAGTAAAGCTTCAGCTTCATTAACTGTTTGTAATTTTATATATGCTGGTTCAACTATTTGTGCTTGCCATGCAGTTTTATCTATAAAAATTCCTTTTTCTCTTTTTCCAACAAGTGGAGCTTTTTCTCTTCCAGCTTCTTTAGTATGTATTTCTAATTTCTCAACTTTTTCAGCCTTTTCTTCTCCTATTAATAAATTATATAGAAAATTTTTAGGTGCCTTTGTTTGTGTTATTATTGTTGTTAATGCTATTAATCCAAATATTTTTGATGACATATTTCCTCCCATTTATCTAATCATTATTAAAAGTTTTCTTGCTGCTCTTTTTACTTCAGCTTTATCTTTACCATTAAAATCTACATATTTTTCATTAAAAGAACCTGTTAAATATATAGTGCTTTTCTTATCATTACTGTCAGCAGTAAAATCATCTGTTACTACACCATATATTTCAGCTGCAGTAGCCAGTTTTTTAACTTTTCCAGCTGTTGTTAGTTCTACCAAATCTCCCATTTTATATTCTCCAGCTTCAAATTCCACTTTTTCTGTGTAAAATGGAAACTGTAAATCTCTTTTCAAATTACTTGTTTCATGTATTTCTTTTTTACTTTTCATATTTCCTCCTAATCTTCATTTGCCATATTTACAATATCAGCTATCAAATTTTTTGTATCATCAGTTTGTCCAGGTGTTCTATTGTCTATTTCTATTTGTTTACTTTCTTCTCTTCTGGTATTTAAAATATCAGCTGGATTTTTGGCTTCAGGAACTTTTTTTTCTTCTGTTCCTTTGTTTTCAATAAATTTTGCTAATACATCTTCAACAATATCAGCTTTTGATTTACCAGATTCCTTAGCTGCATCTATAATTTCTTTACATTTGCCTTGTGTTTGCTCATTAAGTACATCTAAGTCATTTATTCTTTTTCTTTCCTGTGCTATAGCCTCCTTTCTTATATCTTCTACTAATTCTTTATTTTGAGCTTCTAGCTCCTGCATGTTTTTTGCTCCCATGCTCTCTC
>ERZ773018.279-NODE-279-length-33405-cov-24.524138_pt1 | contig 33405 bp, 16 predicted proteins | sample MGYA00580840_ERZ773018 | MGnify/ENA primary metagenome ERZ773018 (study PRJEB29015, sample SAMEA2738125) | human oral metagenome | biome: human oral; feature: human-associated habitat; material: saliva | place: China | collected 2256 ... | reverse complement strand
ATAGCTATGAACTCAAAGATATTGGATATGTTATCAAGAAATAATTGATAGCTTTCTTAAAGGCTGATGATATTCAGCCTTTTTTACTTGAAATCAGAATTTGCTTTTTTATAGTAAAGACGTTTTATTTAGTTGAAAAATATGGATCCCCGATCGTTATTCTTATTTATTGCTCTCATCTTCTTATCTATGTTTTTTTCTGGGAGTGAAACTGCATTTACAGCTCTTCCTCTTCATAGAGTAAATTCCCTTAGAAGAGAGAAAAAAAACTGATCAAAAACACTTTCTAAACTCAAGCATGAACCAGAAAAAATGCTTATCGCTATCCTCATTGGAAATAACATTGTAAATATTGCCGCAGCATCTCTCGCGACACTCATTTCTATTCAGATTGCAGAACTTATTCATTATGAACAAGCCACGGTAACTATCCTTTCAACGATCATTGTAACGATTCTTGTTTTGCTGTTTGGAGAAATTTTTCCTAAGACTTTTGCAACCAGTCATGCTGAGAAAATTTCACTTAGAATCGCTCCATTTTATCTTCGAATGATCAAAATTTTCTATCCGCTTATTGTGGTAATCGAACGACTTATGAAAGGATTAACCAAAAAAGAAAAGAAACATACCGTTAGTGAATCAGATTTAGAAGCTTTTATAGAGCTTTCCAAGCAGGCTTGAATTTTTGACAATGGACAAGATCTAAAAATAAAAAAACTTCTCGCTCTTGATGATTTAACTGCGGAAGATGTAATGACGCCAAGGATCAAGATAAAGGCTCTTAGCGATGAGAATACCCTTACTGAAGCAATAGAAATTTTGACAGAATATCATTATTCTCGTATTCCGGTATATCATGAAACAATAGATACTATCGATAGAGTCGTCACATTGAAAGAACTATTAAGACTAAGCAAAAAACACGATTCAGAAACCTTACTTTCTTCTATCCAAATAGCTCCAATTATCAAGATTCCTCGTAGTCAGCCTATTGATACTCTGCTTGAAAAATTTCAAAAAACCCATAAACATATCGCAGTTGTAATGGACGAATACGGTGGAGTAGAAGGAATCGTAAGTTTAGAAGATATTATAGAAGAAGTCTTCTGAGAAATTCAAGATGAAAGTGATGATGAGCTTCCTCCAATCCAAAAAAATGAGAATTCAGATTGATACATTTGTCAGTCTTATGTGAGAATGGATGAACTTTTATCAGAACTCGGAATTCAATTTGAAGAACTGAATCTTGATGATGAGTTTGAGGCAGAAACACTAAGTTATTTTATCACAAGTCATCTAGAGAGGTATCCTCAGGTTGGTGAAGAGATTTTACTTCCGATTCATTCCTTAGAGGAAGGAGAAGAAAAATCACTTTCCATAAAAGTACTTTGGGTTAAAAAAAGTATTGTTGGAGAAATTGCTGTCGAAATCAAATAGTTTTGAGAGTTTTTTGGACTATAAAATTATTTTTAAGCTTTCCCAATCTAGCTCTTCAAGTCTTTTCCCTTGAAGTTCAGAAGGGATTAAAAATCAGGTTTTTCATTTTTTTTCATTCATTTTGCTAATTTTTCATAGTGTTTTTCTACTGTAGGGAGAAAAAAGATTCAAAAATTCTTCTAGTTTATTTGGATCTATCGCTTCTGTTTTGTCCTTTTTTGTAAATCTTACCAAACAACTTTTTACCTTTGGAGCTGGAGAAAAACATTTTGCAGGGACCATTTTTACATAATCTACCCGGTAGGCTCTATTAACCAGCCATCGAAGATATGATTTTTTTTGGGCATCAGATTTAATTTTTTGTCCTACCTCATCTTGAATCATAAAAAATCATCCCAACAACTCTGGATTCTCTTTCCAGAAAAGATGTTTAAAGATTGGAGAAGTGATATAATAGGGAAGGTTTCACACAACAAGAGCTTGATTTTCTGTCTTTCAAATATTATAGAGAAGTCAAACAATATCCGTTTCCAATACATCTCAAAAAATAATCTGCGATTCCTCTAACCCAATACTCATCAAATGATCTTTCATCGTTATGTCTTTTTCTACAACAAAAAAAGAAGGAGAAATCTGTTTTATTTTTTTTGTGATTGCTCATTTTCAAGGTCAAATTTCTACCAAAACATCAGCTCCAGAAGTGTGATAAAGCTTCTGAATAGCATCAGAAATAAAAGCAATAATAGAGCTATCTTTGAGAAAATTTTGTCAGAGATAAGTAGACATTACTAGACATTAGATAAAATTCAATATCGAAGTGCATTCTCTTGAGTAATATTTGAAGCAAGAAGTTGTTTTATTTTTATCCACTCCTCTACTGATTTTCCATTCCCATTTTCAGCATCCTGTTTAATAAGCATAGTAATAAAATTATCCAAACTTCCATACTCATTCATTTTTTTGAAAAGTTCCAATTTTTTTGTCCAATTCCCGTCCTCTTTCATCAATTCAAAAAGCGATAAAACCTGATGAAAAAAATCTGGATTTTCTTCCTTTTGTTTCAAGAGATAATAAAGAACTCATGGCTTCCCAAGTGACAATTTAACAAGGAGCTCTTGTTCTTCCACTTCTCATGTATAATGCAATTTTTCGGAAAGATAGTTCATGATTTCAGTATCTGAAAGCTGAGAAAATCTAATTACCATCGCCCTTGAAAGAATCGTTGGCAAAATTCAGCTTTCATGTTCTGCAGTTGCAAAGAGGTATCTATTTGCTAAAGGTTCTTCACAAGTTTTGAGAAACGCATTCATCGCAGCGTTCGTCATTCTTTGAAGATTTTCAATAAGAAGAATTTTTTTTCCACTCAAAGAAGATTGCTGTAATCGACTATTGACTTCTCTCACACCTTTATTTTCATAGATGGTTTCATCTTCAATAGCTATCGTTTTTAAGTTCGATGGAGTTTCAATCTGAATGGTATGTACTTTTCATAATTGGGAACTAAAATCTCTCATCCAAAAAAAGTCAGTTTTTAGAAATTCTCCTAGTAATTCTTCTGCAAGAAAACGAAGAAAAAGCGTTTTTCCTATTCACTCTGGTCAAATAATAATAAAAAAAACAGGTTTAGAAGTCGATTGATAGTGAACAAGATAATTTTTGAATTGCTCTCTTGCTTTTTCATTTCCAATAAATTGCATTTCTTTACTCAAGATAAATCGGCATAAGTATAATTTTCAAGTAAAAGAAAGCAACTGATTTTATAAAAAGAAATAAAATAAGATTTTATAATACAAGAAGAAAACGAGTAGACTAAGAATAATTATTATTTTAAAAAATGTCAATCTAAGAACACTGAAAGCATAAAATAGCAAGAAAATCTGATATAAAATTCAGATTTCTTCTTTATTTTTAAACTGAATAATTTATACTTTATTGAAGGATTCTTTTTTTATATCAGCTCTCCTTATGAAAGCTAAAAGATTATTAGCACTATTCATTCTATTTTGATATCTAGCCTCAAACCTTCTCTCCTATCTAGGATATATCAATCGAAATACGGTTTTTGCAGATTCTAATAATAAAAATACAAGCACACAACTTGTAGCAATTTTGGTAGACGATCAAATTTATCCAAGTATAGAAAGTGATCTGAAACGATACACTACTCAATACCTTCAAAAAAATTATCCACTCAGTAAAGCCTTAGTTCTTAAAATCAATACCAAAGAATATTCAGCTCCTGAGCTTACTAAGCTATTGGAAAACATGTATTTTGATGGATTAAAAGATCAGAGTTCTCGCATGATTGGAGTTGTGCTAGTTTGAGAAATCCCACTTCCTGTGGTAAGATATCAGGATTATATTTTCCCTTCTATTTATCCTTATGTAGATTTTTTGGAACAAAAATACCTTTGGGATGAAGAGAGCAAGTATTTTGTAAAAAATAATGATAATGGACAAGCTGAACTCTGGCATGGAATGATTAATTTTAACACTATAGAAGAGTATCATACTTTCTTTAATAAGTTAAAACAATATGATAATAATCCGACTGATTTTGTCGATAAGAAGATTTGGTATGATGATTTTATTGCACTCAAAAAGAACTTTTTAGAAGATGCTTATAAATTTTATCAGAATTCATTAATTTTTGCGGAGGATTCAATGTATCACCGCTATACGAATTTTTTTGCTCATATTTTACAGAAAGATCAAGATTGAAATAATCAAGAATTAATAAGCGACCTTAGTAAAGAATTAAAAGATTTTTGAATTACAAATTCTAGTCTTGAGCTATCAAAACAAGGTATACAAGAAGAAAAATCTGACTACACTCCAACAAAGTTATTAGAAAAAAAAATTCAGACTTTTTTTAGAAAATACTATGAGGTTTTGAGTAACCCTCTCCTCAATACCATTTCTGAAAATATAAAAGCTAGTGATAGACGAGAACAAAGTGATAGTCATTATAAAAAACTTCATATCAAAGACCAAGTTCTCCTTGGTGATAATAAAACTAATTGAATATTAAAAAGTATCAATGATAGACTTGAAGCTTTTGTTGATCAAAAAGTAGAAAAAGAAAATTATGCAATGAAAACTGCGATTCCTATTTATTATCAACAATCTAAAGATAAAAAAAGAAAGATTCTTTTCAAAAAATATTATATACCAGAGTTCAACGATATTTATCAATTTTTCTATTTTTGAAGAAATGCACAAACAATCAAAAATGCTCAGGATTTTTCTTTATTCAGATGAACCTATAGAAATTTAAGCTGATTCATTGCATATTCTCAGATCATTTGAGATAGCATTAATCCAGCGAAAACAAAAGAAGATAAAACAGAGCTTAACCACAAAGGACTAGGATCTTCGTATGATCTTTTTTCAACTCAAGTAGAAGCTAATAGAGGGTATAATATCTTTAATACCGAATCAGAATATGAACTCTATCAAAAGGAAAAGAAACATGCAAAAATAAATCGACATTGTAGCAAAAGACTCTTTGGCCTTAAATGGAAATGGCTCCCTTGTGTAAAATCAAAATGGGAACCAATTGGAAAATGTAAACCAGAATCTGATAACCAGAAAGATCAAGCTGATTGTGAGAATTTTCAGCAATTTGGTAACAGGGTATGGTGATGAGCTACTCCACTCAATATTGATACAGAAAAAATGCAAAATCAAATTTACAACTTTAGTGGAGCTTATGATCCTAAATCGGCTTGGAAAGAAATCTATGATATTGCAGGATCTGTACGAGTAAAAAATCCAGAAATTGACGCCTTATCCTTTAAGTCAGCTTTTTCCTATGCTTCTCCAACGAAAACTGCACGAAAAGAGTGAGAACTAAAAGATGCTACTGATCATAGTCTAAAGCTTGATCAAGTGCGGTATTTCAATGTTCCTCTAAAAGATAAGGTATTTAAACCTGAATCTAGTTCAGTTTTTTCTCTTAAAAAAGAAAAAAAACACAGACAAGATCTTGGATTGCTCTATAAATATAAAATCATACCTTCAAAAGTAAAACACGATGCAACTACCGCAACACAGATTAATGGATATTCAGGATTAAAATACTCAGAAGATACTGAATATTGGGGTTATTACACAAGCATAAAAGAGGGACTTACCTTACCTCAAGATACCTATTCAGAACCATTACTTCAAAAATTAAACATCATAAATCGTCAACTTTCTTCTCTAAAGAATCATCTACAAGCAGCAAGTAATGAAACAAATCCACAGACTATTAAAAATCTAATTTCTCCATCTTTACTAAAATCATTAGTAGAAATTTCCAGCTGACAAGCAGAAATTCGATCAAATTACAACACTCTTATTACAAAAAATTATGCAAGCGATACAAAAAGTACTATTGAATGAATTATATTAAGACAAATTAATCAAAAAGGGAGAATCTGACTTTTGCAAACATGGTATAACGAAATTATAAATAAAATTTCCGTAGTTCAAACTTTCATTACCAAACAACAACAAGTTTGAGATCTAATTTTTACAAGCTTTCTAAATTCAGTCAACGCAGTAGAAGTAATAAAAAAAACTATTGATACTTGAATTATTACTCACCAATGAATTGGAACTCAAGATAAAGAAATAAGACTTGCTTGGGAATCTCTTTATACCCCTTTAAATCAACTTAGTTGAGTTCTTGCACAAATTAACCAATCAGAACCTTGTAATGCTAATCATAGTATTCTTGGAACGATGCTCTGAAAAGACGAGAATCAAATTAGTTTTTGAGATGAAAGGGGTCCCCATTGTTTATGAAGTGAAGAAGCTGGAGAAAGTAGTTCTGAATCTTGAAATACTAAAAATCCACTTCAAACCATTATCGATGATATTGATGAAGCTAAATCACTCTTTACAACACATTTTTTCTCTGATACCGATAATCCACAAGTTGAAATTCCATGAATGAATATCCTCACTCCAGAAAGACCTATTGACTCACCAAGATATCTTTCTTTCCAAGGGGTTGGAGAAAATGAAGTAAAACTAATCTATCCTAATTTGTTCAAAACAGAAATCTATAATCAGTCTTTTGTTTTGAAGAGTCCTGATAGTATTCGTCAAGCTTTAATTGACTATCTGAATAATAAAGTTATTGAATATAATACCATTTTATCTGAGGAAAAACAAAAAGCAAAAAAACTTAACGAACATTATCTTAAACTTTTTTCTGTTGATAAACTCGCAACTCCAAGTCTTGAAACTAGTGTTCGTTCTTATCAGCCGTTTACCTATGAAGAAATGCTTGATGCAATAGGTGGTGAGAAAATGCTTAATAGCCTAGCAGAACTACTCTATTATCAAAATATTTCAAATCAGATCAAGACCTATAATGATAATATTCAGGAAGATATCCAAAATACGAAAAAGAATTTTGATATTAATGAAAAAATTGATTATATTTTACAAAATTATCTTACTCAAGAAAAAGATAATTATTATCAAAGGAAGAATACACACTCAAAGTTTATTATTCCAACATATACTACCAAAGGATATGAAGTAGGATATATTAATTCCGATAGCGATGATACCATTATTCCTGACCAAGATGAACAATTTAACGAATGAGTAAAAAAGATTCAAATTCCTCAAGAGCCTAAAAGAGAAGAATCTCCATCAGATGCAAAAGAGGCTCATGATATTGAGAAAGAGTGTTGATTTAACATCAACGAAGGACTCCTTCTTTACAACTTTAAAAGCTGAAAATTTGATTGGCGAGAAGGTCTAAAATGCCGATTAAAAACAATCAAGAAAAAGCCATTCGAAATTTCACTTTCTTTTGAGGGATCACTCTGAGCTGTTCCAATAAAAGAAACTGTAGAAAACGATGTTATTACTCCTCTTTCAGACTCTCGAGATACCTATAAAAAATCTTTGAAATCATCGATAGGATTTGATAATTTAATTCCTACTCAAAACTCTTCTGAAAATTCTTTTGTACAACAAATTCTGAATCAGACACAAATTACGACTCAGAATAAAAAAATTAGTGTTTTAAATAAAACTGGTGCTTTCAATCTTCTTTCATTAAAAGATTATGGGAATTTAACCGTAAAAATTACTTCTACAGGAGATAACTGTCTAATTGTTGACTGAAAAAACACTTGTATTTCCAAGGCAACAATAACAAAAAATCCTTTCAAAAACGGATTTGGGATTGATTTTCTTTTGGCAGAGAATAAAATCTGAACTATTATTGCTACATTAGAACTTTGCTGATGAAATTGAACATGTGGAACAAAATCCATTTCACTTTCTGCTGTTCCTGGAGATGTAAAAAGCTTTGAAATCTGACTCCCTGAGGACAGAAAACTTCTTGCAGGAGCCTACACGCTTATCTCCCTAAAAGCACTTGATCTCTATAAAAACGAAATTCAGAGGACATTAGAGCCATATATTATAGAGGTAGATAAATGAAAACTTATCGTTTGAGGACAAGAAAAGAAATCTCAAGAAGTAAATGATTTTCAGAATTTAACACTTTTATATAGATGAGATTTAAATTCTAACTGAATTGTTAAATTTTCTGTTAAAAATAAAAAGTGAGAACTTTTATCTAGCAATACAGCTAATCTTATCTCTTGAAAGCTTAGCTTAGAACAAAATTGATCACCTATTCAGTCTTTTAACTATCAAATTACTGATCTTCCATATTTTTCCAGTGATTCAAAGGGTAATATGATGCTCAATAATCGTAAGGTTCTAGCACTTGATGTTATCTTGAGAGATACGACAAATACTATTGTTCCCATCACTACTAATATTATCCTAGGATCTAAAAGCAACCTTGCAAAAGTTATGAGTTTACAAGAATCCTTCGATGGTAAATGAAAGAAAAAACTGACACTTACTCCTGTAAGCTCAATACTTATGAAAAATGGGAAAGTCAGAATTTATCTTGTCCCATGATATATATCATGAAAAGACCTTATATCTCTTGTGATTCCTGGTCTTAAAGAACAGGTGTTATCCTTAGATATTGCTCCATGAGATTTAGAAAAGATCACTTTTAACCTTGAAAAAGAAAAGCTAGATCCCAATTCTAGCTCAACTGCAATTATCAGCCTAACTGATGCTTGGTGAAACAAAATAAACTGATCTCAAAAAGTATTCCTCTGAAAAAATGGCCCAATGAACGTTTCTCCTTATGGAATGATGAATATTGTAAATGGAGAGCAAAAACTTCAACTTAAATCAAATCAGCAAGGTTGACGTACTCAGATCTATGCAGAAGCAGAAAGTAATGGAAAAAAAGTTGAATGATCTACTAACATAATTACAAAAAAATTCTTTTTAAACTCTAGTATTGCATCTGGAGTAAATATCATGTACCTTAATCTTTTTGGTAATGACTGGTGAAATCAACGAGGTTATCAATCTGACAACAGAAAGGTTTCTGAAACTATCATTTCAAAATCTAAGAAAACACTTGCAGTTACAACTCAGCTTGTTGATTTAAATAAAATAAAAAGAACAAGCTTAATCTTTTGAAAAAATTGATCAATAGAGAATATTGATCAACATCCTCTCATTGCCAGAAAAGAGAATGGAAAGCTACTTTTACAAATAGAAGGGATCTGAACACTTACCGTAAATGATTTATGGATAAAAAGAAAGATTTTCCCTACACAATCACTAAATGAACAAAAACTACTACAAGAAAACGAAAAATCGCTCTATATCTATGATATTGATCAGAATTTTTCCTATACCAATGGAAGTTTTAAAAATCAGGAAGGGATAAAAATTGCGAGTCTTGATGATGGCATCACTTTTCAATGGACCGATGAACAAATAGCAGGAGAACCTATTTGGAATATTATTGGGAAAGGACAAATTTTAGGGAAAGCCATTTTTACAGGGATTGATTTTAGTAATACCACTGCGAATCTGGAAAATAAAGAGTATGAATTCTGATCAGTTTTTTCAAATGGATCCACAACAAGTACTGTAAAAGCAGTATTCTCTACCCTTGATCGTTTAAAAACAGACTATCAAGGCTATGACTCTATTCAGAATAGTGATGAAATGGAAAAGGCTATCTGATTTAGAGGTAATTTCAAAAATATCACTTCTTTTGCTGGAGGACAAAGTGTTGGAGAAGCTACGCTGGCATTTGGATCAGAATTTTTAATTAATATTTGAGATCCTGCACTGAAAAGAATTGATCAAAATAAAAATCTGGAAAAAGCTGACTACAATCAAGGTTTATGAAAAGTAGTCTATAATGATATTGAGAAACCAATCTTTAAAACTTTAGATATCGACTATAACAATGATGGACTAAGAGATCTTCTGATTATTTATAAAGATTGAGAGATTAGACTTCAAAAACAGTATCAAGATAAAAAATTCAAAACAATAGGAACACTTATGATGAGTGCAGAACCGATCAAGGAAGTCTTTATTGGAGATATTGATGGAAATAAATTTGAAGATATTGTTGTTCATAATACAAAAAATCAAATCAGAATTTATACTAATCAAAATGGTGTATTTGATGTAGATGGAAAAATTGCCTGTTTGAATACTAATACAAAACTCTGAGAAATCACAACTACTCCAGAGAATCTCTCAAAGGTTCACCAACTTTTTGTGAGAGATATGGATACAGATGGAAAAATAGATATTATTACTTTAGACAAAAAATGATACCTCAAAATTTTCTATGGTAAAGGAAATCTAAAAAATCACTCTTATTTAAGTAAAAACATTTATAATTGTGATAACGATCGATCTTCTAGACAGGAATCATCAACTAAAATTGTAAAAAAATTCTGACTTCAATTAAATTGAGAATCAATAAGAGATGAAAGTTTAATTCGTCGAGATGGATTGAATTATCCAACTGAAAATGAGCTCCAAGAAGCCCTCAATCAGAAAAATAATAGAGAAAAATGAATTGAAACTGATCCTATTCTCTTAGGAAAAATTGAAAACGAAAAATGAGTTGCTCCCTGTCAAGCACTAGATTACTCATGTTCAAGAAATAGTTATTGAGAACAATTTTGTAAAAAATATCGAAAATACAATACTTGTAAAGCTTGCTCTATTCCTACTCCTAACTGAGCTCTTTGTTGATCGAACGAGTATAGAGAAATGTATCGTCAAACTGATGATCAAAGAATTAGAGGGAAACTTTCATACGAAGATGGAATGTGTCGACTCCCATCTGTTCCTACCTGCATAAAAGACGGTGATGAAGAAAACGGTCGTATAGATGCGAACAGTAAAAGCGAAATTATTCACGCAGGTCAAAGCTTAAATTTTGTTGATACTGCAAAAGAAGGTGTTTGAGTTTTTGATAAATACATTAAAAATCCTTTTGAGAATTTAGAATGATTTGCAGGACAGGAAAATTGGGCTTTTGTACCCATTAATAAGCTAGAAACACCACTCCCAAACAAAATTTTAAGTGACAAAGTAAGAGATATTTCAAAAAGATATACTGATATCAACTGATGAAATCTTGAAGAATGAGATAAGGTAAAAGTTGAAGTTCTTATTATCAATAAAAATGGAACTTTCGGATCTGGAGGAGCTTTTTTTGACAAAATTCAAGGACCTCGACTTATCGAACAAAATGAGACAACACAAGCTCCAAAAGATATTCAATTTCAAGAAGGGATAGCTGATATTAATCCAAAAACTGACGTCTATGCCTATTATTTAACTAATATGCAGTTTTCTGCTAATAATCAAATTGTCTATACGTATACGCTCACCTATCACATGGATGATCCACTTTTTAAGATAAGAATTGAAGATATAAATCCAAGAGACTATAACATATCGTGACTAGGAGGAGTTGATACCTTACCCGACATTATTATTCAATCAGCTAAAGACTGATGTAATAAACAACAATCTTTGCTCATAAACAAGAACGAGATATTCAAGAAAAAAAGAACCTATGAAGAAAAAGTGGTTAATCTCCAAAAATTAAGTGATAATTTTATGGATGAGATAGATCGTAGTAAAAAACAAGCAACACAAGAAATAGAGAATAAAGTAAAAGAAACCAAGAGCATCAACACTCTAAACAATATGCCAGGAATCAATGAAATTCAGGAAACTTTTAGTGTAAAAGATATTCTTTCTTGAGCTCGATCAGATCTCAAAAAGGGAGAAAAATTTGACCTTGGAAATATAAATGTAAAACTTTTTGATGAAGAACTTACAAATATTGAACATACAATTCAAGATGCAGCAGATAAAATGTGTAATGGATTCAGTCTTTCTTTTTCTAATCTCAAGTCATGTGAAGGATTACCGGTTCCTTTCAATCAAGCCTTTCTTGCTCCTGGAAACTACCATTTGATGGGATGTATTCCACTAGAGCCATTAACAAGGACACTTGGGAAAGGATTGCCTGTTTTTCATTTTCCAGGAACATTACGAGTACCAGCTCCATGATGATCTATCCCTGTTCCAATTCCTTGGTGATTGAAATGACCAGGAGATGGCTTCCTTTGGGCTTGAGGAGGAGCTCATCCATCTTGGATTAGAATTTATGCAGCTCCAACATTAACTGCACAGATGTGATTGGCAGTTTGTATATGAAACTATGCAGCAGGAATCAATATGCCAAGTCCTCTTTCTGATATTGCAGGAAACTGTATTGTAACTTCAATGCCTTTGCCTTGTGGAAAAAAGAAAAGCTGAACTACCAATGATACTACTTCTCATAAAGAAGGTACAACCTACCATCCTTGGGCAGAAGATTATCGTCAAACGAATACCTGTCAGCTCAAACAAAGTGATTCTCCATTTAAAATCACTGCTTCAGCATTAACAAATGATGCTATTCCAAGCAGTTTAGCTGAAGGTAGCTATCTTGGTTGAACCATTAATATTGACTATGATGCGATTACTTCTCAGTTGAATGTAACTCAAAATGGATTAGAAATCAATGGTATAAAGGTTGATGGAGTAAAAGATATCAAAAATGCAATTCTTTGAGGGAAGCAACAAGGACTCCAAAAAAAGTTAGTCTGACGATTTGACAGACAAACACAATACTGGATTAATAATCTACTAAGATTTCGCGTAGAGGTTATTTTTCCTGATATGGATCATTTAAGTAAACAGATTTCTAGTTTTAATTTTCAAGAAATCTGAAAACTAACCAGTGAGTGAACAAACGAAACAGAAACTACTCTTTCTGAACTAAATTCTAAATTCAAAAAATCAGAAAATCTCAAAACGTTAGCAAAAAACACGTTAACGAAGCTCCATTCAAAAGAAAATCTAACAGCACTCGATCTTGCAAATTGAGATAACCCATTTGAAAAACTTCAGACTTTTTTCAATAATAAAGAACTGGTTAATATTTCTAGTCAGACACTTAATATTAAAGTTCCACGAATTTATAGTGAAGATATTGAAGCTTATAAGGGATATCTTCTGACGTGGAAAGAAACCAACAAAGAAACTTTAAAAGGATGGAATGCAATTATTGATCTTTCACTTTGAAACTGCAAAAAGGAACTTAGTACACTAAGTGATGGAGATTTAGAGAAGAAAAAAGCTGAATGTAAAGTAATTGAAAAAGCAAAAACTCAGATCTTACAAATGATTTCCAAATTTGATAAGACAAGTGAACAAATATACCAAAACATACAAGTTTTAGAACTCTATAAAAGATTTCCACTCCAAATCTATGAATGGCTACATGTTTCCGATAAATATTTATGAGAAATATCAGCCTTACTTTCTAATTTCTTCTGATACATTAACTATTGGATGGAAGTAAATGCTAATAGATTTACTCAGTATGTAGATGCAATTATTACTATTTTAGGAGTCGTAAAAACCTATCAAGTTATAGTGGATCTTTTTGTAGACCGAGGAAAAAAATGTGGTAAATGTACAAATGATACTTATGATCAGTATTCTTGCAAATTAAGTTTCCTTTGCCCTGATCTACCGATCATTCCGATTCCTAGTGTAAAAATTCCAAGTCTCTATATTGATCTCTCACATCTTAATCTTGGAATGGATATTGTTCTTCCTCGTCTTAATTTTGTTCCAGAAAGCGTAGAATTACCAAGACTTCCAAATCTTCCAGAACCTCCACAGCTCGGAATAAATTTTAAGATAGATTTCAATATTCCTGATATTCCGCTTTTACCAGAACCCCCTGAACTTCCTGAGCTTCCATCCTTTATTCCTCAGGTAAAAATGCAACTTCCTGTTTTACCTCCAGCTCCTAAAATCCCAGAACTTCCAAATCAGATTACTGCTATGGTGAGTATTGCAAAAAAACTTTCTAAGATTTATTGTATTATTAAATCCTGAATTGGACTTGTTGGTGAAAGTTCTGTAAAAGCCAGAATTGAACAAATGACACAAAGAACTTATAACGTCCCTCGGGTAGACAACTTGGATCTTACTGCTTATTTTAAACAAACTCCTCTACAATGAGTAGATATTCAGGTAGATAGTTATGTAAATCTTCAATACAACTTCGATGCTTTTTACGCTCTCCTAAAAGGTATAGTTGATAGCATCAATCAAGGTACTTACAATCTTACTTCACAAGCAGAATCTTTGTCTAATAACGTAAATGATTTTAGCGATAAGACAACTGATAAACTTAATACTACCACAGAAACTCCTATTAACCTTAATGTTCAAGTCGGCTATAAGGAAAAATTAAAATGAAATCTGACTTCTTTACAAGACGCTCTTTCTTCTGATTATGAAAAAAAGAAAATTGATCCACTTTTATCTTTAGCTTGAACAGATACTACAGTTTCAGCAAATAGCATAGGACTATTTAATATGAAAAATCAGGTTTCTTGACTCCTAAAAGATGAACAAAAAGAGATTAGCACTCTAGCTCAACTGGCCAAGTCAGATTATACAAAATTTTTAAAAACCATAGAGAAATGAACAAAAAACAAACCCGTTCAGCTTTCTTTTTCTACTCATCTTCTGAAGGATAATACTGAAGCTAAAAAAACAATAATAAATAAAAACCCTACTGAAGAACTCATCTCTACGGAAGCCAAAAGACTCAATGGATATATGCTTGCTCTCAATACTCATAGCGCTTCAGATTTAAATATGTCAGAGGAAAGCTATAAAAATTCAAAAAACTATCTTCAAGCGATTCAGTCAAAACTTAATCAATGGAATAGTATAAAAACACACAGCTATGCTGGAGAGCAAACACTTTTGACTAAAAATGGAGATGCTGAGCAGAGAACCCTTCTTACTCAAATATGAAATAAAAAACCTACAACCCATGAAACCTCAACTACAGATATGAGTAGTTATATCGAGGGTGTTCTTGTCAAGAATCATGAGAATAATCTAGTAAATGTAGTTCATTCAAAACTCAATTATGAGAAATTTACGAAGTATTATCAGCAAGATCTCAATAACGATAAAAAAGCAGAGCTCATCACACGAGATGATCACAATGTTTATATAAAATATGCAAATGATGTAGAACCAAAAATAGGACAAAAATTTAAGGATTTTTATGTTATTACTCCACAGCTCAAAAATAAGGAGAAGAAATATGAAAGTTTCTGAGGATGATGGCTTTGGGGAAAAAGTGATCAGATCAAGCTCTATGATCAAAATTCTGAAGTAAAAAACTTTAAACTTGAAGGACAAACATTTGATAGTTTGAGTTTCTCTTGGATAAATAATCATCATGAAGCGGTTTCTGGATATCTAATGCAGATCTCAGAAAAGGTAGATGGATTAGTAGAAAAATATGATCAAAAACGAACAAAATACCTACTTTTTTTGCCAAAAGGAACAGAAATTAACACTTTAAAGCTACAAATCGAGGGTTCTACCTTTAAAGTAAAAAATCAGATTTGAAAACTGATTTCTGAAGTATTTTACTACAATCCTGCTGAAGAAAAACTTCAATTTAGTCTCCATGAAGCGCCAAGAAAATGGCAATACCTCGAACTCACTAGCCTAAGAAATGAGAATCGCGTATATCAAAAAAACGCTCCTCGATCAAACCAAATCGTTGCTGGAAGACAAATTATCTGAGATAATCAGCCACCAACCCCTAAAGTAAAACTTATTAGGAAAAGAAAATCTGCAATAGAAGACGAAGGTCTAGATCTTCAATGATATATTTGAAGTTATTATGACCTAGAAATTACACGAACTGATGATACCTTAGTAACAACAGCTCATATCCAAGAAAATAAAAAACAGATTATAAAAAAAACAATCAATGCTTCCCAGGGAACTCTTACGCTAAAAGATCTCTTCTTCACAAAAGAACAGACAAAACACTATACAGTCTCAGCAAAAGATTCTGAAGGCAACGAAAAAATAGAAAATATAAGCCTCAATATTAAGATCCCTGAAATTACCATTGAAAATATTCAGCAAGTTTCTGGATGGAAAGAAGGTATAGAAAATCCAATACTCATTACATCAGAATTGGAAAAAGATATTGATCAAGGAAATGTAAGTTTTGAGAAACAAAGAAATAGTATAAATTCACCCTTAATTGCTACTCAAAATGGAAAGAAAATTCAGACTTATCCTGTTTCTACCAATCAAACTACAATCACAGGAGCTTATTATGACTTTGGAGAACTGATCGGACTCTACACAGAAAACAAAAAGCTGATTGCTACCGTCAATGGACAAAATGGAGAAATTAAAATACAACCTGCTTTCCAAAAAACTACAAATTTAAAAGTTAGTTTCTCAAAAGGATACCCTATTGTAAATGTAATTCAAAACTGAAAAATTCTTTTTGAAATCATCTTACAATCGGAAGCTTTGATCAATAAGGATATTTCACAAGGGACACTTTATGCTTTAGAAGGACAAAATTACGGTAGCTTCAATGGATGAGAAGTGATCTTGAAAAACAAAGAACCTCTACTCTATATTGCAAAGAATGGTTCTCTTCGAAGTAACAAACCACTTCGATGAAGCTATCAATTTAATAGTAAGGAAAAAACCGTTAGCTATTCTCTCTCAGAGAATGCCTTTGGAGAATCTTTTGCTACAATCACATTTAAAGTAAAACCTTTATAAAACTTGAAAAAAAACAAAAATCTGCTATACTTATCCTACTTTATTCCTTTCTTCTGAAATTGTACTCAATGCTAAAAAAATCTGTCTTTTTACTTCTTGTTTGATGAAGCGCTACGTTTAGCTTAGTATCCGCTCATGACTGTACACTTTTTTCGGAAACCTCAATTAAAACTATTGAAAACACCCTTTTTGACCAAACAACAAGAGGGAATCCTGCTTTACAGCCACTAACAAAAGAAGGACTTCATAGGGCTTTAATTAACCTAAAAAGCCACTGTTGCAGTTCAAATCTTCTCAATGATAATCCTATAATAAAAAAATCTTGTGAAGAAGACAGTATTCTCATTAAAAATAGAAGTAATTTCCCTCAATCAGCATTTCTTTTTGATCATTTAGTTGATGTAATGATGAGAAGACTAAATGTAGATGGAAACTACAATGAAGTTCCTGTTGATGAAAAAGCTAAAGAACGAAGAGGAATAACAGATCAAATAGGTAAACAAAGAGAATGAGCCTTACCATCTACTCTATTAAATACTTATAACGATAATCGAAGTCTTCAAACCCATCTTCATATCCCACTATACAATTGAGTCTCTCCTCAGGAATATAAACAATCAATAGAAGAAATTGAAAAAACCAGATTTCCTTTCTCAAAATATAGAGAACGAAACTTAAATACCAGATATAGTAACCTTTGTCAAAGTGCTATTTACCTTATGACACTCCTCCCTATTGATTTCCAGAGTGAAGAGATACTTCTTGCACAAAGAGCCTGTAATAATCTAATTCAAAAAACTATAGATAATGAGGTTTATATGCTATCAAATCTCATCATTCATAAATCTGATTTACTCTTATCGCAAGAAATGAAACAATACACAGATCAATATCTTATCAATACGAGAGCAACAAAACTTTTAGAAAACCTGACAAGTTCGATTAGTAATATTCATGGAGTCGTAAGGATGATTCCAAAACTTATCTCTCAATGTAATTAAATTTATTTCTTTAAAAAAGAAACATGAAAACCAGAATCGTCATTGTAGTACTCTCTTTTGTAATGTTGAATCTTTTGTTCTGATGATCTTACGCCTCTGCAACACCAAATAATCTCCATATTATTCCAGAGATTTCTTCTGAAGAAGGGAGAACTACTGCTGCAAATGATGTAAGAACTGTCGGAAACCCCTCTATTTCAGGAACAGCAATTGAAAGATATAATGCCATAGCAGAAAACTACGAAAAAAAATGAGATATTGCAAAAGCTATGCAAACCTGAATTATGGGACGAAATACCTTAATTCAATACATAGTATACATCATGAAATTTTTATCCCAGCTCGGTCTTCTTATTTGAGGGATCATGATGCTTTATGCTGGATATCAGTATGCTACAACAATCTTTTGATACGGAAGTCCAAGTGATGCAAAAGCAGCAATGAAAAACGCCATTATCTGAATCATCGTGATTATCGCTTCTTATGCTATCTTGAGAGGATTAATGAGTTTATTTTTATAGAGAGAAAAACATATTTAAAAAATCAAGGATTACTCCCCTGCTATCTCTTTGATTTGGTCGCGGATCACCGCGGCTTTTTCAAATTCCCAAGCTTTAATCGCATCATCAAGCTGGAGTTTAAGATCCTTCAAAATAATCTCTCTTTCTGCCTTAGTTGCTCTTTTGAGTTTCTTAACCTTTCCTCTCGTCAAAGACCCAAAATCCTGATCCAAACTAAGATCAGTTTTCACTGTTTCTAGAGACTTCACATTGGAAGAGGCAATCTGTGGAACGATTCAGATTTTTTGATTATGTTGCTCCTGAATAGAGCGACGACGATAGGTTTCCCAAAGTGCCTTGAGCATGGATTCGGTAAACGCATCAGCATAGAGAATCACTTCACTCTGCGGATTTCTCGCGGCACGACCGATAATCTGAATCAACGAAGTCGTAGACCTGAGAAAACCCTCCTTATCCGCATCAAGCACAGCAATCAGCGTCACTTCAGGCAGATCAATTCCCTCTCTGAGCAGATTTACCCCTACGATAATATCAATCTCGCCACTCCTCAACTTCTTGATAATCTCTCGGCGATCAATCGTTGCAATTTCACTATGCAGATAAAATGCCTTAAATCCCTGCGCAATCAGAAAATTTGTCACTTCTTCAGAAGATTTTTTGGTCAGAGTAATGAGCAAAATCTTTCCCTGTTTCGCAATATGCATTCTGATTCTCTCCAAAAGATGCTCCAAAAAAGGAAAAAAATTAGATTTCTTTGTCTGTTCAAGCGGAGTTTGAAGATAGGTTTCAAGGAGAGAAGTTTTCATGACAGGGAAATGAATAAACTGGATTCCAGTCTAATTATCTGACCCCAGAAAGCAAGAAGAGATACCATCAAAAAAACTTCTACAATATAAAAGATTCGTATAACAAAATTTGTATTCATTTCCTTTTTAATGTTTGTATAATAATATTTTCCGCATTTAACCTTTTTGAGTAAAAATTAGAAAAATATAATACACATAATTTTAAATAAAAGAAAAAACGCCCTTTTGTGGCGTTTGATTGAGGTTTAAAAAAATACTTATACCTCGGATTGCTCCGAACTTTTGATACTTCTCCTTATTTCATCAGCATATCCAAGTTCAATAAGCAGTTTCGCTATCTCGTTATGATCAACTCATTCAAATTTTTCAAGATTCCTAGCTACAGTTCATCATCGCCCAGCTTCAATAAGCATTTTCGCTATCTCTTTATCAAGTCCTTCAAATTTTTCAAGATTCCTAGCTACAGTTCATCATTCACCAGCTTCAATAAGCAGTTTCGCTATCTCGTTATCAAGTCCTTCAAAATGCTTAATATATTCAACTACCACTTTTCATTTCCCAGCTTCAATAAGCAGTTTCGCTATCTCGTTATCAAGTCCTTCAAATTTTTCAAGATTCCTAGCTACAGTTCATCATTCACCAGCTTTAATAAGTTCTCTCGCTCATTGCTTGGTAAAACCATATTTTACTACAATATACTCCTCACTTTTTTGTTCTTTTTTGAGCCTATCCTCTGCCAAAAGCTTCCCGACTTCGCCCAATGCACGGTCTGCTTTTAAATTATTTGCCAATTTATCTCTATACTCCTGCTGTTTAAAGGTACGATCTTTAATACGAGGATGCTCTAGAGGAGAAATTGGAGGAATTGTTCTTTTAAAAATATTTCGCATGATTTTTACGATAAAAAAATAAAATTACCATCATTATATACAATCCAAACAAAATGTCAATCTTCTTACAGACTTTTTTCTCTTTCTTATAACTCCTCTCCTTCATTCTCAGAAATTTCTGAATTTGTCAAAGCTACCTGCCCCTCAAGTGTCAGGATTCCTTGCATTTTGGGAGATAATAGCTATCCTTAAGTGATGAAAAAACTTTAACTTTTTAGGACAAACCACACATGGAAACTCAAAATAACCTTGATGAAATGCTCAATACCATGGAAAGCGAAATCGTAGAAAAATCAGACTCAGATAAGATTTCCCTTGAAACTTGAGAACAAAAACCGAAGAAAAAAGAAGAGAAAAAACTGACGATTGAATACTTTGGAACCGACCTTACCAAGGAAGCCAAAGATGGCTATTTAGATCCGATTATTGGGAGAGAAAAAGAGATTGATCAGGTCATCTATACGCTTTTGAGGAAGACGAAAAATAATCCGCTTTTGATCTGAGAAGCCGGAGTCGGAAAAACCGCGATCGTTGAAGGTTTAGTGCAGAGAATCAACGCCAAACAAGTCCCTGAAAAGCTGATTGGGAAAAAAGTTTTCCTGCTTGATATGGGAACCCTCGTTGCAGGGACAAAATACAGGTGAGAATTTGAATCTAGGATGAAATCTATCTTGGAAGAGGCGACCGATCCGACCAATAATATCATCCTTTTTATTGATGAGCTTCACACGATCATCGGAGCCGGAGGTCAGGATCAAAATGATGCCGCTCAGATGCTAAAACCCCTCCTCTCAAGAGGGAAAATAAAGCTGATCGGAGCAACGACTTTTGATGAATATCAGAAATATATTGAAAAAGATGCCGCACTCAAAAGAAGATTTCAAGAAGTCGTAGTGAACGAGCCGAGTATTGAAGTAACTAAACAAATTATCCTTGGTCTCAAGCCGACTTATGAAGATTTTCATGGGGTCGTAATTTCTGATGAAGCGATAGAAAGTGCCATCACGCTCAGTAAGAGGTATATCCTCAATAAGCAGCTTCCTGACAAGGCTTTGGACATTCTGGATGAGGCAAGTGCTAGGAAATCAACCATGCAAAAGAAGCTAGATAACGACGATAGTTACAAGAAACAAGAAACAAAAATAGAAAAAATTCAGAAACAGATTGAAGATGCGATTGAGAATCAGGATTATTTTTCTGCTGCTGAACTAAAAAAGGAAGAAGAATCCCTCAAAAAAGAACTCCAAAAAATCAGATCCAATAAGAACATTCCAGCCCATCTCAGAAGCGTCATTGAAGCTAAAGATATTGGGAATGTGCTCGCTGACAAAACAGGGATTCCAACCAATATCGTGAATGAAGACGAGGTCAGTAAACTAAAAAGGCTAGATACTGAGCTCAAAGACCAGATCATTGGGCAAGATGATGCCGTGAATGCTATCGTAAAAACCTTGATTAGAAGCAGACTTTCTGTGATTAGAAAAAATAAGCCAATTGGTTCTTTCCTTTTCCTTGGACCTTCAGGAGTCGGGAAAACCTACCTTGCAAAGCTGATTGCCAAGCATTATTTCGGCGATGAAACTGCAATGATCAGATTTGATATGTCTGAATTTATGGAAAAGTTCTCCGTTTCTAAGTTGATCGGTTCTCCAGCTGGATATGTCGGATATGATGAAGGAGGTGGACTGACTGAAGCGGTAAAAAGGAAGCCTTATTCAGTGATCCTGCTTGATGAGATTGAAAAAGCCTCTCCAGATGTGCTCAATATCCTGCTCCAGATCCTTGATGAAGGACAACTCAAAGACAGCAAAGGAAGATGGATTGACTTCAAAAATACGATTATCGTGATGACTTCCAATATCGGAACTGAGGAATTTAGCAAGAAAAAAACTTCAATCTGATTTGATACTGGGACAAAAGCTGATATTAATAACAAACAGTTTGATGATATTAAGACCAGAGTTTTGGAAGAGTTGAAGAATTTCCTTACTCCAGAACTCTCCAATAGGATTGATCACAAAGTTGTTTTCAGACCGCTCAGTAAAGAAAATCTGACTTCCATTTTCAATCAGCAGATCAAAACCTTCCTTTCTGCCTGGAAAGAAAACGATCAAGTGAAACTTCCAAAATTCAGCAAGGCAGAAGTTGCAAAAATTATTGATCAGATTTACGATCCTGCCTTTGGAGCAAGACCAGTAGAGAGATATATCAATGATGAAGTAGAACCAAAAATTATCAACTCTTTATTGAAATAAGAAAAGGAAACGGAATAAAGAATCATCTACTCTGCCCCCTCAAAAGCTCAACCCACTCAATCAAAAAACAAAAGTTCATACCTAACAAATCTAATCTTGACATGGGGGGGGAATAAGTAGTATTGAGTATCTTTATTCTTGTTTTTTTGTAATGAAAAAAAAGCTAATGTCTTTATTGGGAGCGGTGATCCTCTTGTGATGAGGAATAGGAACAACCTTTGCAGCCCCAGAAGAGCGAAACCTTGACTTTACTACGATATGGGAAAATGAAACTACCATGCAACTTTCAGGAGTGGAGGTTGATTTTGGAGGAGAGAAAGCAAGCACGCTATCAATTTCCTTTCCTAGAGAAGCAAGTATAAGCTCAGAAACCGCTCCAAGCACTTGGACCAGTAGAACATATAGTTCTGGAGCCCTTTCATATATGACTCCTGCAAACAATAGCGCAGCAGAGATAAAAAGCTTTCTTGAATCTCTCCGTTTTGTAGGAAAAAAAAATACAACTACGGGAGAAATCATTGTAGATATTTTTGATAGACAACTTTCTTTTAGAATAGATGAAAGCTGAGATTATCATTTTTACGAGTTTATTACTACCCCAGCTATATATCCGATTCCTTTACATCAAACTCGAGCTATCGCATACACTTTGGCTCAACAAAGCACTTTTAGAGGATTGACTGGTTATCTCGCAACAACGACCTCAGATGAAGAACTCAATTTTATTTACTCTATTTCTACCAAAGCTTGACGACTTTGAGGAACAAGAGCAATCAAAAAAGGAGGTGGAGATAGAATCATCAATGACCAAAGTATTACTTGAGACAACTTAAATATCAACGCTACACAGGGGGCTAATAAATGGTATTGGGCAAGTGGTCCAGAAGCTTGAGAACAATTTTATTCCACAGCTAATAGAAATACTTCAGAAGGAGCAACTTCCGTAGGAAAAAATCTGCCTTACTATTATAGATGGAACGGTAGCTCTCCAGATAATTGTAATGGTATAGAAGCCTACTTAATGTCGAATGAACATACTTCAATCGGACGAAACGACGCAGCTTGTGGATGAAATAATAATACACAAAAAGGATTCTCCTACTTCATAGAATATTCCGGAAAAGAATTCACTAGTTCTGGTACTGTTCCACACACTGCGAAAATACCTTATCTTGATCTCACGATCTTGTCCCCTACTTCATGATCAGTTTTAACGTCCTCTTTAGCAGAGTTTACTTGGAAAGGGGAAGTACAGTGAAATACACTGAGTGGATATGCTTATACCTTAACACAAAGCTGAGTATTGGTTGCGAGTTGAACCCTATGAGAACAGAGTTTAACGATACCAAACCTCTCTGATGGTTCCTATCAATTTGATCTTACCATGATGACTACCTCAGGGGAAACTCTCACCAGAAGCTCCACTTTTTCTGTGAAGCTCCCACTCTACACTCTAACCTTTCTTGATGATGACTGAATAACCGTGCTTACAACAGGAGCATACCTTTCTGGAGCAACTATTATTCCACCAACCAATCCTAGTAAAACAGGTTTTATATTTAACGGCTGGGAAAATCTCCCAACAGATCACTTGATGCCCGCTACGCATTTAAGTGTAAAAGCCCTTCGAACTAAAAAAAGTACAGGTTGAGCTTCATGACGAAGCTGATGAGGAGGAATCTCTTCTCAACCTTCAACACCACCACAAACCCCTCCAACTTTGCCTGATACTCAGACACCAAACTCATGAATCACTTCTCCAGAAAATAACAATACCATTCACTCATGAACTGCAGAAAATCAAAGTTTAAATAACATGACAGGAGGAGAAAAAATACTTACTAGAGGAGAAACAGCAATCTTAGCAGAGGCCTTTATCAATCAGTTTTCTCAACTAAAAGCTATCAGGAAAATTATCAATACCAAGTGTGAACACTATGCAGATCAACCAACCTTTACAGACAAAGAGAAAACAGCAATCAAAACTGTATGTATACGATGAGTGATGGGAATTCATGATGATACGAAAAAGCCTTTGACTGCATTTGAGTCTGAAAGAGGAATCCCAACTTCAGAGTTTTCAACCGTATTATCTAGAATTCTATATCAATATAAGTACGATAATAATGGAAACGGAGCTTATTATGCAACCCATTACAAAGCTATGAAGGAAAACAACTTCGTCAATAGTCCCTTAGATAAAATCCAAACCTATAACGATGCACTAGCTTCTTTTTCTAAAGCTGCAAAAACTTTAAAATCATGAGAATCATCAATTTCCTTTGACTAAGAACTTCCATCTAACAAGTCACCACAAGTTATGAGCATTTTGGAAGATATGTTTTTCCACAAGAATAAGTAAAAGAACTTACATTATAAAATATAACTTTCAAAAAAAAAGAAAAAGCTGATAAAATTCAGCTTTTTTTGACTTTATAAAGAATTTTGAATATAATAGTAAAAATTTACTTTTTATTGTAATAGTTATGAATAGACGAAACATCTTGGATAATAAGCTTGATCAGGCACCAAAAACAAAAGAAGCAGGATACGATAAAAGACTAAAAGATCCTATCCTTGCTAAGGAAATAGAAGAAGCTTTGGATGCTCCATTTTTTATAGGAGACAGTGAAATTATTGATCGATTTAAAGAAAATTATGATTTATTCCCTATATCTCAGATCAATAGCTTAAATCCTGGAAAAAATCTCTCTTTTGAGATAAAAAGAGAAGAAAGACCTACACACTCTAAAGATTGGGAAAGAGCAATTGGATTCCCTCTTCCAGAAAATGAAGTCTATTCTAAGCTTGGGAATACTCTAACTAAAAATAGAGAAAAGCATCCAGAACCGTGAACTATAAGTACCTATCTTATTTTTTCTAGAGAAATTCCAAAAGAAAAGATGGAAAAGAACAAAGACTTTTCTCTAAAACTTATCCAAGTTGAAGTACCAAGCAAAAACGCACTTATCATGCCATGATTATTATTTTATAAAGAGTTAAAAGATGATGAAGCTAAAGAGGTTCTAAAAACGATAACTCTATAAATAAAACAAAGGCCCTATTCAGATTTTGACTTGTTTTTTGCTTTGATTTTCCTAAACTCAAAATGAACAAGTCGTTTTTTTAGTATGCAAAAAAGAAAACCTGAATGACTACTCCAGAAAACAATCACGAATACGATGCCTCACAGATTAGAGTACTTGAGGGACTTGAACCAGTAAGACAAAGACCTGGAATGTATATCGGAAGCACCGATAGTAGAGGGCTTCATCATATGGTGCAGGAAATCGTAGATAATGCAGTAGATGAGGCACTTGCTGGCTACTGTAAAGATGTAACTTCTATTCTCAACGAAGATGGTTCTGTGACTGTGCATGATAATGGACGTGGAATCCCGGTTGATATTCATCCAAAGACCGGAAAATCAGCCTTAGAAACGGTTTATACTGTACTTCATGCCTGAGGAAAATTTGATAAAGGAGCCTACAAAATTTCTGGAGGACTTCACGGAGTAGGAGCTTCTGTAGTAAACGCACTTTCTACCTGGCTTGAAGTAACCGTTTACAAGAACGGGAAAATCCACAAAATGAGATTTGAAAAAGGAGTTCCTCAGGGAGAACTTCAAATCGTTGGAGAAACCGACAAAACCTGAACTTCAGTAACTTTTATGCCTGATGGGACAATTTTTGAAACCCTTGAATTTAGCGAAACCGCGGAAATTGCGAGAATGAAGCAGGCAGCTTACCTCACTCCAGGGGTAAGTTTTACCTTCAAAAATATGAAAACCTGACTTGCCAGCAGGTTTATGTATGAGGGGGGGATCAAGACTTGGCTTAGAAACGTCGTTGGAAACCAACAGATTTTGAGTTCTGCTCATTATTTCAAAGCGGAAACCAAAGATTGCCAAGCGGAAATTTCTTTCCAGTTTGTAAATACCAATAACGACCATACCTTATCTTTCGTAAACAATATTCCGACCAGGGACGGTGGAACCCATATTCTCGGTTTCAAGTCAGCTTTATTGAAGATTATGAATGAAATTGGAAAAGAAAGAGATAAAATAGATAAGAAAATCTGAGAATTTCAGTATTCAGATGTGACCGATGGACTCTATGGTATCATCACGGTAAAAATCCCTGAACCTCAATTTGAGGGACAAACCAAAGGAAGACTTGGAAATAGTTATGTTCGTGGAGCAGTTGAAGAGCTGACTTACAACTATCTCAAAGACTATTTTGCAGAAAATCCAGAAGAATTTGATAAAATCTTCGCAAAAATTGATCTCGCTGCGAGAGCCAGACTTGCTGCAAAATTTGCAAAAGAAACGGTACTCAGAAAAAATGTGCTTGCTGGTGGAGTGCTTCCAGGAAAACTTGCCGACTGTAGCAAGAGAGGAAGACACGGAACGGAGCTTTACATTGTGGAGGGAGATTCTGCGTGAGGAAGTGCGAAATCCGGTCGCGATAGCAAGTTTCAAGCGATCTTGCCATTAAGAGGTAAAATCCTGAATACCGAACAGGCTGTGATTCAAAAAATGATGGCAAATAACGAAGTAAAAGCCCTTATTACCGCGATTGGTTGCGGAATTAAGGATAGCTTTGATATTGAAGGACTCAGATACGAAAAAATCATCATCATGACCGATGCCGATGTTGATGGTGCGCATATTAGGACACTGCTTTTGACCTTCTTCTTTAGGTTTATGAGACCCTTAGTTGAAGGCTGACATATTTATGCAGCTTGTCCTCCAATTTATAAGTTTAGTAAAGGAGCAAAGCAGGTCTATGTTTACAATGAAGAGCATACGCCAGCTATGTATGGATTTAATGCTGATGAGAGTGTAGAAATCCAGAGATATAAAGGTCTTGGAGAGATGAATGCAGAACAACTCTGGGAAACTACAATGGATCCAGCAACGAGGCAACTCAAACAAATTACCATAGAAGATGCTGAAGAAACCGATAGACTTTTCAGAATCCTGATGGGAGAAGATGTGCAATCCAGAAAACACTTCATCCTCACCAATGCAAAATCAGTAAAAGGATTGGATGTATAAAATATACTATACTAATAAACTAAAAAAAGACTGAACCAGATCAAAGTTCAGTTTTTTTTAAAAGAATTTTTTATAGAGCATTTCAAAACCTAGTTTAATACTATTACTATTTTTTTGCCCCTTTGAAAGAGAATAATCAGTATAACGAATATGCACGGGGACTTCTACAAAAGATAAATTATGAATTCCAATTTGTTCATTAAGTTCATTTGCATAATGCATACCATCAGCTTCTAAAGTAATCTTTCTCAATGCTGAAATACGTATCACTCTATAACCATTATGAGGGTCGGATACCTTAACCCCATAAAAAATCCAAGTAACGATCCTTGAAAGCATAAGAATAAACTTTCTCATTCTCGGCATAGCAACAGTTTTTGCTCACGAAATAAATCTTGATCAAAGGAAAAGGTCAGCATTTGGATATTTTTCAAGTTTTTCTTGAAAAACTAGCATATCTTGAATATCCATTTGTCCATCAGGATCAAATCCTACAAATCGTTTTACTTGAAGAAGATCTGCATATTTTTTAATAAACTCATATCAGGTCTTATTTGCTGCTCATCATCATCTATTGATAGAGTGAGATATAATGATGAAAAGTAGATCAGGATTTTCTTCCTTTTTTCTTTTAAGAATAGCAAGAGAATTGTCTTGGGAACCATCATTCACAAAGACAAATTTTCTAATTCAAAACTTTAACATCTGGTCAATAACTTGAGCAAGCATTTTTTCTTCATTGTAGACCCTAATATTGAAAATGAAATCATCCCAACGAGAGCCTTTTACCCAGTTCAAAATTTGATCCTTATTCTCTTGGAAAGCCTGCTGAATTGCTAGAGTAGAAATTAATCTTGTAAGGTCAGTTCAGGATTTTGAAAGACTATTTAAAAGATGAAAAATCAAATAAAATAAGAGAATAATAGAAATATAAACAATCAAATCCGCTCCCCTATTAAGTCCAAAGGTAATTCCTATCATGTTGAGCCATTCAATCTTGAGAGAAAAAATGGCGATTGCAAACGATCAAAAAAACAGAAACCCAAAAGTAAAAAATCAGATTTTTTTTCTCTTGTAGGTTTTGAACGAAAAAATCATAAAAGCAATACTCACGATCAAAAGCAACATTTGGAGTTTTGACATCGGAAAGAAAAAAGAAAGCTCTCAAGGCATAGAAAATCAACAAAAGATAAACTCTGCTAGTATTACATTTCTTATTCACTAATGCAAGCAAAAAGTCAAGTTCCTCTTGTATTTCAAGACCAAAACTTTATATTTTCCCTTGTTTTATTTTACATTTTTTCACTACGATGAAAGGATTTTGGACGACGAAAAGAATCATACTCGCAATCGTATTTGTGATGAGTCTTTTCTTTGTATTCTTTGTAGGAAGAACTTTTAATTCTGAAACCTTTAAGAGGGATTGGATACTTACTACAAAAGGGATTACCCACTTTAGAAAAGGATTGGATATTTCAGGAGGGACAAAGCTTGTTTATAAGATTGACTACTCCAAATATAAAGAACTTTACAGTGCAAATGAATTCCTTCAGGTAAAAAAGAATATTGAACAGGTTATTCTCAAGAATATTGACTCAAGAATTTCAGGACTTGGAGTAAGTGATTATGTAGCCAAAATTCAAACCATTGGTGAAGAAACTCAAGTTGTTGTGGAAATTGGAGGAGTTGCAGATCTTGATCAAGCAAAAGAAATCATCGGTAAAACGGTAGAACTTGAATTTAGAATAGAAAATGATGAAGAAGCTACTCCAGAAACTATTGCTCAAAGAAAAGCTCTTGCAGAAAAAATTAGGACTGAAGTCATTGCTACTCCAGAAAAAATGATTGAACTTTATGCAAATCAAGAAGCGGAAAATATCATTGCAAGAACGATTACAGGAACTCTAGATCAACTTCCAGATCTTTATAAAACACATAGTCAGCTTTTAAATACGATTCCTCTCAATCAGATTTCAAATCTTTTAGAAGGAACCTATCTTACACAAACCTATCAAACAGTTTCTGGAGAAAACCTTACTCAAGGAGTTGATGGATTTTTGACCTTTCGTGTAAGTGCAAGGAATGAAGTCCCTGTTGTTGCATGAACTGGAGAAGTGAATACGGGGACTCAAATGCTTTATACTATTGATGAGATTTTTGTACAGGATAGGCTTTCTTGGAAAATTGCTCAAGGAAAAGATGGAAGTCCACTGAACGGAGCCTATTTCACACTTGCAAGACCAGAAACTACTCAATTCTGACAACCAAGTGTAGGTATTGAATTTAATCAAAAGTGAAGCGAACTCTTCTGTGAAATCACAAGTAATAATGTAGGGAAAAGTATGGGAATTTTCATCTGAGGAAAACCAGCTACTATCGCTAATATTAATGAAAAAATCTGTGATGGAAGAGCTCAAATTTCTGGTGGATTTGACAAGGAAAGAGCTACTGAAACTGCAAAAGAACTCAATTCAGGAAATATGCCTGCTCCGCTCATTCTTCTTCAGGAAGAAAAAGTTAGCCCATCCCTAGGAGATTCTGCTTTTCAGGGAGCATTGGTAGCAACAGGAGTTGGAGTATTAGCAATTATCATCTATATGTTCTTCATTTATGGACGAAGGAAAGCAACTGTAACCACTGCAACAATGATCTTCTATTTTATGGTGCTTCTTGCTATCTTAAAACTTATCGACTATGCACTTTCACTTAGTGGAATCGCTGCAATTATCCTTTCTATCGGTATGGCAGTTGACGCAAATGTTCTAATCTTTGAAAGAATGAATGAAGAAGTAAAGAACAATAAATCATACCTTTCCGCAATTGAAACGGCATCAAAGAGAAGTTGGGCAGCAATTAGAGATGGTCAGATTTCAACCCTTTTGATTTGAGTATTACTTTTCGCTTATGGAATTAATATCTTCAAAGGATTCGGATCTATGATTATCTTGACTGCAATTCTAACACTAGTTCTCAATGTTCCATTTATTAAAGAAGCATTACTCGTAATGTATAATAAGAAAAAGGATTAATTTTTCCTTTCAAGATATCAAAAAAAATAAGAGAAATCTGAACTTGAAAATCAGATTTCTTTTTTTATTATGACGATATCTTTTATTTTCTCATTCTATCACGTCATGCAACAAAAGCAAGATTTCTTCAGCAAACAACAAAGTAAATCTGGATTCTCTGGAGGGGTAATTAGACATCCTCAAAAAAAATCCAATACTCTCTGGGTATGGATCGTCGTTATTGCAGTCATTCTCTTGGGAATTCTTTGATTGATCTACAAAAATCAGATTTTCAATCAAAACCTTCCTGAAACAGTCGTAGAAAGTGGCTATACGATCGGAGAAACGATTCAAAAAGAAGGAAGTCTGAATGCTGATGGAGATTTGCTAACTTATACCCATAGTTTAACCACTAATGAAGGAGAGCGTTTTCTTCTCAAAAGTTCTACAATCCCTCTCAATAACTATACTTCTGTATCTTCTGGAGTTTTTGTTATTCAAGGAACTATTGTTTCTCTCTATGAGGATCTTCCTCTGGTAGAAGTTAGTAATATCACAGCGACAAATCAGCCAGAAACTGCAAGCTGAGAAAACACCTTGGAAGCCTCAAACAATGGTGGTGTTTATATTAGTCAAGCAGGAATCGGATTCCCATGAGAGTTTTTTGATCAATATGCTTTCGTTGGAGAAGCTGGAGCGAATGGAGAAATCAGTATTAAGAATCTTGATAACGGGAAAATTACAAAAATCAGCTATTTCTCTTGTTCGAACCAAGGAGATACCAATTGTAAATCACTTACAAGGACATTTGAGAGTACCGCTGCTAAAAAGAGCACAACGCTTAATGGAGATACTTTCTTTAAACTTCCAGAAGTTCAGAGCTGGTATTTTCAGAATGGAACTTGGCGAGGATATTTTATCAATAATGCTGATGATGAAGAGGTAGAAAAAATTAAAAACCTGATCACTATTACAAATCCAGAATGGATAAAGGAAACCGTAAACCAATATGGAATAAAAACCTGCCTTGGAAATGATGCGACAACAGAAAAGGTTACTTCTCATACTGTAAATAAAAATGCTGAAGGATTAAACATTTCAATAGAATGAAAATGACCAAAGAGTTTTAACTGTAAAGCAAGTGTTGACTTTACAAAACCAACAAAACTTAAGCTGATTGACCTAAAAATTAATGATTTGGAAGAAAACACACTCTCAACACAAACAGTTGAAACATCAAAAGAAAAAAAAGAAGAGATCATAGCAACATCTTCCACTATTACTCCAAGTAATAAGCAATTCCCTGTAAGTAGTGAAAAAACGATGAGCTATAACTCTAGTAGAGGAGAATATCGTATGATTTTTCCATCTGCCAATATCTCTTATACTTCCAACACTATAGATGAAGATTTTGGTCAGATAGGAGTTCGTTGTAGATATGCAATCAAGGTTATTGACTACAAAAATAAAGAAAATATTCAAACTTCTCCAAAAGTAATCATCTATGAATGTGGTTTCAAAAACGGATTTCAGCTTCCTGGAAGTAATTACTTCCAAAAGGATTTCTGAGATAAACACTTTGTTTTCTCAGTAATGGATGGTTCTTGGTTTGATTTCGCGAAGAATATTACAATCGAATCTCTCTAAACTCATCATATTGAATAATAAAAAAACCACTTAGTTTTATATTTTAAGTGGTTTTTTATAATAAGAAAGTTTACTTTACCATAACTTTTGCAGTTTTTGATTCTCCTTTTACCGTTCTCCACGTCACAAAATACAAGCCTTTTTCAATTGCAAACTTTTCTACTCACTCAGGTTTAGATTTTTGAGCAATAAGTTGCCCTTTTAGATCATAAATTTGAATAGATTGGAGCTGCGTATCTTGCGTATCTATAGTCAGCGTTCCATTTTCTGAACTTATACGTGGTTCTTTGATTTCTGTTCATTCTATTCCTGAGGTTGAAGAGGATTTTATTTCTATCTTATTATTTTCTTTTACTTCAAAATTTATAGTAAATGCCCCTTCTTCTGTTGGAGTATATTCTTCTCCATTAACTATCACACTCGTTATCTTATAATCAGGCTTAGCTTGCACTTTGAGTTGATAGGTTTTTCCTAGTTCTAAACTATCTTTAGTCACTTCTTTCCCTACATTATCATAATATTTTGGAGCTTCTATCTGGGTAGAATCATAGCCTTCATTTATTTCTACTTTTCCTTTAATTTTAATGATAGATACGGTTATACTGCTTAAAGAATTTCCAATGTTTCTTCAATTCCAAATTTGAACTGCAGAAGTCCCTCAATCATATGCTAAAGGTTTTATACTACTATACTCCAATTTATAAGTATATTCTTTATTCCCAATTTTTATACTCTTAGTCTCCGTGGTCTTATAGGGACTATTTCCACCAAGACTTTCTAATTCTTCTATTGTCCAAAAGTTTCCCGTTCATGATCATAGATTTTCTTTATCTAGCATCTTCCAATCCGACTCTATTCATCATGGTCAACTTTCTTGAAATTTCCCTTTATAACGAAGATTTATATTATTTCTGTTTAAAGGAATTCAAAATTTTGTTTCATTATCAAAAGAAACAACTTTTCAAAAAACTTGTTCTATAAATTCTTTTGGAAGTTCTGTTCCCTCAGGAAGATTTTTTACAATATGGAAGGTATCAGCCTGTTCTACAATTTTTTCTTCTCATTGTTTCACAAAATTCGCTCCGTTATTGATTGTTACGTGTGTATAAGTACCTCCTTTATGAATAGTAATTACTGCATGTCATGTTATTTTTATTTTTCCACATCATATATCTTCACATCATCACTCACTATCAAAATGATCTATATTTGAAACATCTAATATAACACTATCATTATTAGATAGATAAAAATAACAATAGCTTTCATTTCAAACTCAACTATTTATAATTTTTTCACCATCAATCGTTGCTCCATTGCTTAAATAGGGCACTGTTCCATTCTGTGCAAAATACTCCTCTACTCCTTGCTCGTCCAAAATCAAATTTTCTCCTGCCACATTCTTCGCTTCTGCAGTTTTCCTCTCTTCTCATAATTTCCTTGCTTGCTGAAAATCAATTGTTTTCTTGTCTTCTGTATTCTCCTTTCCTTCTTGATCAACAACAAGTACTTTACTAATTTCCTCTTTACTCTGATTTGAAGTATTAGCTATCGCACCTCATGCTGATCATAGACTTGAAGCTGCTATAAGTCCTGCAGCAACTTTTCCATCCACAAACTTTCCTATTTTTTCTATCATCTTTCTTCCTTCTGATATAAACTAAAAAATTTAGTTCTCTAAAAAAACTATTCTTAGTATAATTATTTTT
>ERZ773018.278-NODE-278-length-33551-cov-5.480804_pt1 | contig 33551 bp, 26 predicted proteins | sample MGYA00580840_ERZ773018 | MGnify/ENA primary metagenome ERZ773018 (study PRJEB29015, sample SAMEA2738125) | human oral metagenome | biome: human oral; feature: human-associated habitat; material: saliva | place: China | collected 2256 ... | reverse complement strand
CCGACACCAAGTACCGGAAGATGATCCTTCTTCTCGTTCTGAGCAGGCATTCGATAAACTCCGTTCAGTTGGAAGTTTGTTAGCTTTAACTAACTGCGATATAAAGTTTACACCTTTAGCTGCGACTTTATATAACAGTTTTGAATTTAGTCGTGTTACCGCACCTTTGGGCTCTCTAATAAATTGTTTATCAAATTATTAGAAAATACGCATTTGAATGTCCACTGTACTGGACACTCAGATTTTATTTTGGACCTATGATTATCTAGTCTAAAGCAATAAATTACCTGTACAAATAGGTATTTTTCTATAATAATCGCTGAAAGGAATGCGCCATGGAACGAACGATTGACGTATCAACAAACCTGAGCATGCAAGTTCCACCTGATACCATAAACGTTGACATCACTATTCAGGGAACTTCGAAGACCCGTGAAGAATGTACTGTTAGATATAACGCGCTACTTCAAACAATGAAAGATGCGCTTGAACAAAACGCGTTATCCGCTTCAATTCTGAAAAACAATAGGTACTCAGTTTCAGCTCACGAAATCAAGCAGTATCAAAAAGAAAAGTGGGAGCGTTATTACGTTGCTCACACAATTGTTGAAGGATTCGATTTTCGTGCAGAATTGTCCATTAAAGAACAACTTGAAACAAACCTTGTAGAGAAAATCTGGAAAGCGCTTAGTTCGTGTGGAGATGAAGTGACTTTCTCAGTTGAATTCGCAATAGAAAATGAAAAACCTATTAAAAACAAGCTTTCTACTGACGCTATTATTACATGCCGTCAGCAAGCTAGCCTTCTTGCCAAGGCAGCCGACGCAAAGGTTGTTGGACTACAAAATGCAACTTATGACATTAAGGAAAAAGACTTTGTCTACACAGCCTGCGCATGTAGCGCGTATGACGATTTCGAAAGTAGAAATCAAGTACCCGCATTTGATCCGTCAGATATAGATGTTAATTGCCATGTAAAAACCACATGGGAAATCGAACTCCTCCCACCAGATGATCTGCTGTAGCTACACAATCCCCCGCACTTCAAAGGGTTTCTCGCCAGGCGAGAAACCCTACTAGTAACAGTCCGTTTGCTAACGAGGCGTCATATACTTGTAGCAAGCCGTTACGCACGCACCCCGTTTACTGATAGCGAAGCGATTCCACAGGATTGAGCTTTGAGGCTCGACGAGCAGGCCAGTAGCCAAAGATGAGTCCAATGCCAATGCAGATCCCCGAAGTAATTATCACGATGTTTGGGGTGATAATAGGCGTGATACCAGTTTCAAGCTGTATCATGCTGCCAAACGAGCCGGCCAGACCCCATGCCCCAGCGTAACCCAGGGCAATGCCAATCACGCCGCCCATAATGCAAATCAAGATGGATTCGCACAAGAACTGCTTGGTGATGTCGGACGCTCGAGCGCCAAGAGCTTTACGCAGGCCAATCTCCCTAATGCGCTCCGTCACGTTGGTGAGCATCATGTTCATGATGCCAATGCCGCCAACCAGAAGAGAAATACTTGCCGTAGCGGTAACCAGAACCTGGAACGACATGAGCGTAGCATTCATCTGCTCAATAATGGACGAGAGCGTCATGACCGTTACGCGGTCTTCCGCCTGCGCAGAAGGAATGTTAAACCAGTCCAGCAACCAGGACTTTGTCTCATCTGCAAGCGCCTTCATGTCAACGTTTTCGCGAGCGTAACCAAAGACCTGGCTGATAGTTTTGGTGCCCGTCAGGCGCGCGGAATACGTGGAATACGGTATATAGGCCAGCAGTGTATCGCCTTGCCCGCCCCCATTTGGGCCACTGTCAACCACGCCCACAATGGTGTAGCTGTCGTTGTTGATGCGAACAACCTGTCCAATGGAAGCATCTGCGCTGCCAAAGAGCTTCTCGGCAGACAATTTGTCGAGAAGAACGTTTCTAGACGTATCGTCTACGTCGGACTTTGTGAAGAGCGAGCCCGCTGATGCCTTGAGGCCCATAACGGTGAAGTAGTCGGGCGTGCAGCCGATGATTCGCGCGTCAAACTGCTTCTCAGCCGAGTTGACGCGGGCCATGGTGGAGTCGATGCCGGTCACAAGCTCATACCCTGGTACACTGAGCTGCAGCATGTCAAGATCTTGCTGCGTGACCTCGCGGTCTGGCCACGCGTATATCATGACCATGCGCGACTGATTGAGTCCCAGCGAGCTGACCAGCGAATACTTGATGCCGTCGATAAGTGCCGTCATGGCAATAACCGCGCTGATGCCAATAACAATGCCCAGCACCGTCAACAGGCTGCGGCCGCGGTTGGCGTTGAGCGCAGACAGGGTTTCTCGCAGCAGATCCATCAACCTCATAGCGCGCCACCTCCCGTCGCGGCATGTGCGCCCGGTGCAGCATGTGCGCCCATCGCAGCATGCGCACCCGACTTCGTATCCGCGCCCGTTGCGGACTGCGCGGCGTGTTGCCTCACAAACTCCTTTTCCTGCTCGTCTGTGAGCAGGCGACCGTCGCGAATATGCACCACGCGGTCAGCCCAAAAAGCAGTCTCAGGGTCGTGCGTAATCAACACGATTGTCTTGCCGCGCTCCTGCATAGACTTGAACGTGTTGAGTACCATCTCACTTGTTGCAGAGTCCAGGTTGCCTGTTGGCTCATCGGCAAAAATGACCGCCGGGTCATTTACCAGCGCGCGAGCAATAGCAACACGCTGCACCTGACCTCCGGAAAGCTCATTTGACTTGTGCTCGTAGTACTCCTCAGGCAGGCCAACAGAGCGCAGCGCCTTCCAAGCACGCAACTCTCGCTCTTTTGCGGGAATGTCCGAGTAGATGAGCGGCAACATAACGTTTCGCAGCACCGTAGTGCGCGGTAGTAGGTTAAATGACTGAAAGACAAAGCCCAGACGCGTGGCGCGAATCTCCGCTAGATCGTCATCGGAAAGATCTGCAACCTCAAGTCCCTCGAGCTTGTACGAACCAGCAGTAGGCGTATCCAGGCAACCCAAAATGTTCATCAGGGTTGATTTGCCCGAGCCTGACGGACCCATGATGCAGAGAAACTCGCCTTTCTCCACAGTCAAGGAAACACCCCGTAGAGCATGCGTCAAACCTGCAGCCGTCTCGTAAATGCGATGCAGCTTATGTACCTCAATTACCTTGGACATACGCGTCGCCTACTTGGAATCTTTGGAGCCTGTTGCGTCATTCGCCGAGCCAGACGTTGCGCCTGCTGGAGCGTCCATAGCCGCGCCCTGAGATGGGCCGCCAGCGCCACCGCCAATCATCACCTCAGTGCCGTCCTCAATACCGGCGCCCTCGATGACGGCCGTCGTAGAACTTTGTGCCTTTACAGTCACCGATACGCGCTTTACCTGAGGATAGCCCTTCTCGTCACGAGAAGTAACAACATTGACGTAAGCACCATCGCCATCGTCCATGACAGCAACAAGGGGTACGGTCAGTACGCTATCCATGTGCTGAATCATGATGTCCACGTTAGCAGTCATGCCCGGCTTGATGGAGGCGTCGGGACTGCTAATGAGCAGGTCAACGGTGTAAGAAACAATGGAGCGACCAGGATTATCGTAACTTGCGCCAGCATCGGCACCGTTGGACGAAACAGCAGAAACGTGAGTAACCACTGCATCGCAATACAGATCTCTCAAAGCTGTAAAGCTGACCTGTGCCTTCTGATCAACAGCGATGCGAGAGATGTCTACCTCGTTAATCTGGACGTTTACTTTCATCTGGGAAAGGTCCGCGATAGTAATCAGAGGACCGGCGTTGCCAGCACCTGGCGCGGACGAGCCAACCGAAGCGCCGTTCACCGCGTTCATCACGATGACCGTACCGTCACAAGGAGCGGTGACTACGCGCTTATCTGCCTGGGCAATTGCATCGTTGTAAGCGGAGCGAGCCTCCTCAAGTGCAATTTGAGCACTCTCCAGATTTGCCTCCGCCGCTTCCACAGTCGCAGCAACAGACGCAGCGTTTGCTTCTTGTCCGTCCTCGCCTGCCTCGGGGACACCGTTGCGTGCGGACGCTAGGGCTGAGCGAGCCTTACTGACCTCGTTTTCGGCTGCTTTTACCTGCTGAGACGCCTTACGAACAGCCTTGTCCAGCTCATCGTTCTTGATGGTAAAGAGCTTGTCGCCCTTATGGACGTACGTACCCTCGGAAACCTGAACGTCCTGAATAATGCCATCTACCTCGGGAGTTACCACAGTTGACGACACGGGCTTGATGGATCCAGACGCGGAAACAGAATCGCTGAATTCGCCGCGCGTGACAAACGTAGTGCTTGGCATCACGGTAGTGTTCTGACCCTGTCCGCCCTGGCACATAGGCAAAATAAACAATGTGACGAGAAGAACAAAGACTCCAGCGGCTATTCCTGCCTTGATAAACTTCTTTTTACGACGAGCTTTGCGGTGACGAGCCAAACTCTCGTACGCCTCACGAGCCTCAGCATCTTCTTCGCTCTCACCTGGAGAAATAACGCCAATCTGGGAGCCTAAGTTAGCCGTCTGATCAGCAACCGTTGGAAGCGTAGACGCAAAGGTTGCCTGTTGATATCCTTCGGGTGGTGTGGGGATGTTGGGGATTCCGGCACCCGCACCAGCAGCATCCACAGCACCAGCGGAACTCGCGCCAGCAGCGCCCGTGCCTGCTGCGCCCGTAGCGCTTGCATTTCCCTCGTTAGCTTCTTGCTTTGAACCGTGATTGAAGTGAAGCATAGGTCCCTCCGAAGTCCATGCTTAAAACACGAGAAATCCCAGAAGAAATCGATTTGACCTTTTAGTTTATATAAAATTTTTCAGCAGAAGTTAGCTTGCTTGAACAACTACGGCGAGCGGTATAAAAGCAGCGGTCTATGTCAGCGAGCTACTCAAACACAAACGCGCAACCACCGTAACTGTCCAACGTGTTTCTCGCCCCTACTGTACCACAAGCTCAAAGTTGTCATTTGATCGCTGAATGCTCCATTTTATCGATGTAGCGGAATCAATCAGCGAGAGATCATGTGAAACCAACAACAAAGCTCCTGGATATTCAGACAGCAAACGTTCAAGCGCTACGGTTGAACCAAGGTCCAAATAATTAGTTGGCTCGTCCACTACGATAAGCTCTGGTGATTCGAGCATTCCCAGTGCAAGCATAAGCTTTCTCATTTCACCTGGACTGGTTGACTCGCCTGCAAGAACATAATCAGGGTCGGAATTGAGTTGTGCCACAATAGACAACACTTTTCCACGCTGAGAGTTTGATAACCCTTTGATTTTTCTTACTGTCTCTTTTTTCTGTAGTTTAGTTGGCTCCTGAGGAATATATAACATCCGCACATCGTCAGAAATACTTGAAATAATTTTCTTTATCAGCGTTGTTTTACCACAGCCATTATCTCCAACAACGCCAATATGATCCGTATTGCCAATAAATAGCGGTGGGGTTTGGAGGCAGCTCTCTCCCATGAGAATGTTATTAGGTTCCATCCTCAACAGGACTTTTCTCTTACTTGCCTCACAATCCAACCAGATATTAAAATCGTATTGTTTCTCAACCCTAATACCTGCTGCTTTACCCGTTGCCTTTTCAAGTCTATCCCACATGCGTACAGCCAATTTTCCCGCTTTACCATCTTGGCCTGAAACTATATAGCCCCGCTTTTTTGCACGCGCGTCACTGTCATGCTTGTCAATAGTTCTTCCACTTTTTCGCGCCTGAACTCTAGAAGCCTCTTCTCTACGTCGCTGGGTTTCTCGCTCAAGGCGAGTCTTCTCTTTTTGCGCCGCTTCCTTTGCGTGTAATGCGCTAGAGCGTTCAAGCTCTACCTGTGATGATGCCTGAGAATAACCACCAGCTCTCATGTTTGCCGTGCCGTTAGCTACAAACAAACATTGAGTGCAGAGTTTGTCCAACAGCTCTCTATCATGTGAAATAAGCACCCCAATACCCTTGAACTGCGACAAAGCCGTAAAAAGAGCATGTTTTGTTGATGCATCCACATGATTAGTGGGCTCATCGAGCACAAGAACGTCAGGTGATGCCCATAAAGCACACGCTACCTGGAGTCGCTTCTGCTGACCACACGAAAGCGTCTCAAAACACCAAGGCCAATCATCCTCCAGCGAAAGCTCTCGCCTCAGCTTAATTGCCACATCATCATAGGCAACCGCAAAATCAAAAAGAGTGGCTGGTGCCTCCGTTGCATTTTGAGCACAATATGCCGAGAAAAACAATGGGCTTATAACTCCCACGTCAGGCTGCAATAGACCACATACGATACGTGCGAGAGTTGTTTTACCAGATCCGTTATTACCAACAAAGCCGGTCCATCCCTGTGGAAGTGTGATAGTCACATCATGTAAGGTGGGCTCTACCGCTGATGGATAGGTATATTCAATATTTGAAAGATTAAGCTGCATGATACCTCGGTTCTGCCGAAGACCACGCGGAGTAGCATGCAATTATGCACAGATAAATGGCTATAAATTAAGACATGATTAAGCAATACTACACCCGCGGTAGTGTCGTCGGCGACGTTACGTGAATTCGGGCTTTATGAGTATCGCTAGTTATTCATGCACCTAATCCCTTCTCTTGCCAGCGCTTGCCAAAGGCTCCGGCAATTCAATTGAACTTATAGTAGCTTGCAAGACTTACGGTAACAAGAGATATTCTGCGGTCATCTTCCTAAGCAGAATCGTTATCGGCAAAAATCTATCCAAATTCTTACGTAAAGCTGTTTATTTCTTGCCGATATCGGCAATATTCAAAACTACAGCTATCTCCAATCATGCTTGCAATCATTGCAATGAAACTTGGGGTCATCTACACATACAACGCAGCCTCCTAAAATGACACGGCCTTCTTCAATATCACGCTCTAATTGATCGTCCAGCAGTCGTAAACCCCAAAGATATTTTGCGACATTCGTACTATTACATTTAGGACATACGGGGATATTTGAATTTTGCTTTTTCATTGGCACTCCCATCTCACGATGTCTGCTAAAAGACCTCGTTTTTATAGAAATACCAGTCTACGTAATGACATAAAAAATACTGTCCACTGAAATGGACAGTATTTGATGTTGAGTATTTGTAGCTTTTAGCACACAGGATTGCCATACTCACGCAACATAGCGTCGCGATTAACAATCCACTGTTTCCCATATTTGCGGGCGTCCACACCCCGAACTATCTTGCCGTACGCAACGGCCTTACGAAGCGTGGATTCGCTCAATCCCCAGAGCTCACTGGCATCCGAGAACGATATAAGTCCGTCGAAAGGCGTTGCCAACTCTGCGCCGTTTTTCCACAGTTCATCACAAGAGAGATCCAGGTCGTCGTTCCAAACAATACCATAACCTCCTTGATCCACCTTTACGTCTCTGAACAGAGCTTTGTCTTCCAGTATTCTGAAGGCAGAAAAACACTGCATAAGTGGAGACACATCGTAGATTTTTGTAGTGCCGTTGGTAAACTGAACACTCAACTTTAGGTCAGCCAAGGCAGAGACATCCTTTACCTTATGGAATTTCATAGTGTGCCTCCTTTAGTCAAGCAGATCGAGCATCTTGAATTCCTGCGTCTCCCACATCTTAAAGAGCTCGGTTCGGTGTAAATCCATCCACTCCCGCACCATATCAGCAGCACGAGCGGGTAGGCTGCCTCGATTACCTCACCGGACCTAATATCAAACGCCGGGTATCCTCGCTGTAAATCGCATGTACGTGTGGCGGATTGTGCTCCGATCCCAAGAAGTACATACGTATAACTATTTAATAAAACCTTGCAAGTGTTGGCATGTAAGTCCTTTCGGCTTGTCTATTATATCACGTTAACGTGATATAATAGACAAGCCTTAACATATAAACAAACTATCAACGTTTCCTATTTAAATTACGAATCGCAGGATTTTTATGTAGTTCTATCTCAGCAGAGCATTGGCTGGAGATGAGGGGTAGACCAGCACGCTTCTTTCTTCGAGCCTCCGCTCGCCGCTGGCAACCGGAGCACCCTGCCAGATTGCCCTAGAGCATCAGGCTGACCATCTTTTCCTGGTGCTCTACAATCTCATCGGAGCCCCACTTGCCGCGGTCCTTGCACACCTGCATCATGATCCGGAACTTCAGCGACGCGACGCTCACCTGGTTTACCTTCCCCGAGGCGTCATCGAGATAGTGGTCGATCTTCGTCTTCGGGTCCCAGTTCGACCCCGAGCTGTTCGCCTCGCTGCCAATCATCGCGTAGTTGCCGAAGCAGTTGATCTGCGCTTTGCTCAGATGCCCGTCTTCGCCGTTCGCCGTCGCCTGGGGGTAGTAGTGCTCCAGGCTCCGCCTCGTTCTCGAGAAGTAGAACTGGTTGAACGCCGCGAGGTCGAAGTCCCCGCACCCGAGTTCCGAGAAGAACCGCTCCCTCTCGCGGTTCCCTTCTCGGTGCTTCCCGCCCCGCAGGTCGTCGCTGTACTTCTTCCAGAGCCGGAAGTCAAGATAGTTGAAGACGAACAGGGGCACGCCGCGAGAGGCCTCGCTGCCGTCCCCGTATATGCTGTCAAAGCGCTCGGGCGAGCCCTTCGCAACGGCGCTTCTAACGAGCTCCCTGCCGGAGATGACCGTCGAGTCGAAGCTGCCGGGTCTAGGCGTGTTCCTCTCGTTGAGGAGGCTCCCGTTCAGGTAGACCTCGTTAAAGTAGCGGTCGGCGAGCTCCTCGACGAACGCTGCGTAGCCCTCCAGGCAACGTCCGTCTCCAAGGTCCTGCTCCATGAGGTACAGGAGCACGTAGAACAGGTAGTTCTTCCTCTGCCTCGCGGTGAAGGAGACCTCGAACATCGAGAGCAGGTGCGTGAGGCGCTCCTGCGTGCCCTGGTCATCGCACAGGTTCTTTGCGTAGCCCTTCTTCCTGATGGACTCTATCTGCCATTTCTGCAGCTTCCAGGGGTTGCTGTCCACGGTATCGTCCTCCATCGAATGGTGGACGACGAAGTTGTCGAGCAGGAACCTGGCCTTCAGCAGCGTGTATGCAAAGGCCTTGACGGCGTCGGTGTCGAGCCTCGCGTTGTCGAACTCGTTTTTTAGTTCCTTGTCGTCGAGGTTGAATGCCGCCGGGTCGAACCCCTCCTCCGACATCCTCGTGATCTTCAGCACGATGAGCAGGAAGTTGGGGAAGTCGATGATTGGCAGGAAGTCCTCGCCTTGGCCGCCGGCATCGCCGGCGCCGTCTTGCCTGCCAAGGTTGTCCGATGCCAGCATCTTCCCGATGGACAAGGTCCGCGCGCTGTCGCGCCATTCGTTGGTCTCTACGAGGTCGGCGAAAGACTTTGGCTGCAGGTCGCACAGGCTTGGGCCGAACACATTCTCCCCGATCTGCCCGGCGTTCCTCTGGATGTAGACCGACATCTCGCTGCTGGCTTCCCAGATCCAGTTGAACGCCGACTTATCGCGGTCCGGGAGCTTCTGCATGAGCTGCGCCTTGACGATCTCGTGCTTCTCGAGCTGCTCGCCGCGCGAGTTCATGACCTCGAAGTAGTGATTGAGGTCGATGTCCTTCGGCACGCGGTAGTGGATGATGTGGACGCTTCGCAGGAAGTAGTCTTTGAAGCCGGTCAGGTCTCCTTCTGGGACGATGCCGTCGATGGCTGCCCTGGCGAACTTGTAGCCGCCCTCTATCGCCAGGTCGACCTCTTCGACGTCCAGGTCGTCAAGGTGCCGCAGGGTGTCGTCGGACTTCCTGCGCGCCCGGTAGGCGAGCCTGCTCGTCATGTCGCAGCCCAGCGCCGTGAGGACGAGGGTGATGGTCGTGAGCCGCTGCTGGCCGTCGATTACCTCGTACGCCCGGTCGCCGCGGTAGTAGGTTACGAGCGTGCCGATGTAGTACGTCAGCTTGCCCCCGCGGAAGGCGTCGTAGACGTCCTGGACGAGGGTATCGATTTCGTCCTTGCCCCAGGCGTAGTTCCTCTGGTAGATGGGGATCTCGTACGTACGCTGTTTCCCGAAAGCGAACAGGCCCCCGATGGAGGTCTCGTCGAGGGGGAGGTCATGTCTCGTCATCGTTGCCCCTTCCAGAAGTTCTTGGCGCGGAAGAAGTGGAGGTAGTTCTGGTAAACGCCGTCCTCGTCGTCTCGGTCGTGCATGTGCTCGGTGTCGGCGGCGACCATGTCCTCGCTGAGCGGGTCTATCATCTCGGAAAGTCTCCCCATGAGCGCGCTTGGGGAGTCGGACTCGGCGATGACCTTGTAGATGTTGAAGGCGTTCGCCACGTCCTTGTTCGGCTCGCCGGAGACGTAGTTCTGCGCGACCAGCCAGCCGACGTTCCTGTACTGGGCGCGCATCGAGTACGCCCATGCGAACGCCAGCACCACGAACTGGTCGAGGTACTCGCTGTCCGCCTTCGACGGAATGGCGGGGCAGAACCTGTCGACGTAGAGCAGGACTGCCGAGTCGAACATGAGCCGTGTTATACGGTTGCCGACCCCGTTCCGGTACTTATTCAGGTCGAGGGTCTTCACGATCTCGTTGTCATTGATGTAGTAGCCCTCGTACCTGTCGTTATTCTGGACGTCAGCGAGCACGTCGAAGTAGTGCTTCACGTACTCGAAGAAAGGCCTGCCGGCGATGATGGGCGCGTCGATCTGGAAGCGGCTGAGGCTCTGCGCGCCGGCCACGAACGGGACGTGGGAGCTGTTCACCGCGTCCGCGTAGGCGAAGGCGCCCTTGTAGTACTGGGCGTACGGGTAGCTGTCGCGCGAGGTAACCCCCTTGAAGAGGTCGATGTTCCCCTCGTCGAGCTTTGCCGGCCTCTCGCCCTTAACCCACACCTTCAGCCGGTAGAGGTACTCGCTTAACAGGCGTGCGAGCTTCTCCTGGTCGAGGTCCTCCCACGTTTTCACGATTCGCTCGGTCTCTGCCTCGGTGGCGTCGGCCATCTCGCGGAGGTGGAAGGCCTTGAGGAGGTCGTGCGGGTAGAGCGCCTTGCCGCGGGCGTTCTGCGAGTCGAAGAACTGGAACGCCTCGGACAGGTCCTCCGTTATCACGACTATCATCTCGCAGTTGCCCTCGATATAGGCGAGCAGGTCCTTGCGGTCCCGGTCCTCGTCGATCTGGCTCGCCCTACGCCTCAGGGCCTCGTAGTTCTTCACGACATTTCGCCAGTTGAGCGCGTTGTCGCTTAGCCCCTGCCCCAAAAACGGGATGGCATCACCCTCTTCGCCGAAGGCCCTGAGCAGCAGAGCGAAGGTTATCGTCCTCTGCTGGCCGTCGACGATGTTGTAGGTCCCGTCCCCCTCGTCGTGGTGAAGGATGAGCGTCCCCACGCGGTACGTCTCCCTGTTCGCCGACATGGCGTCCTGGATGTCGTTCAGGAGCTGGTAGGCGTTCTTCGTTGTCCACTTGTACGGGCGCTGGTAGACCGGTATGCACAACGATATGCCGTCGAGGGGCTGCCCGCTGTCCGTTTCCGACACTTTACGCTGGAGAAGCAGGTCGCCTATGGTCGTAACACCCAATGTGAGTCGGTTCGTCATACGTGTTCCACCCGTCGAAACGGGAAGCGGCCTCGTCTGTCTTGAAGCGGGTTCCGCCTGCCGTTGGTTGCCGGTCGTAATCTTCTTTGTGCTCAACGCAGTCATCCGAAACACCGCAGTGCTTGTTGTTGTCGACGGCGACGACCACTTGATGCAGGGCTTCGGGCATGCGTGATGTATATCCTCGTCCAGTGCCATAGAATCTTGATGCTCTGACCAGCATTGGACGTACTGTACGATTTTATCCCAATCAGTGGCTTAGTGTGGCTTACAGTGGCTTGCCGCCTGACGCCACTTTGCGCTCATGTCAGAATCGGCTTAAACCTCTCGTTGTCGTGCAAGAAACATCACTTCTTGCCACTAGAAGGCACCAGACGGCAGCAGATGCCAAACGAGAGGTTTCGCATGAGACAAGACATCTTCCAGCTCAGACGCTCCTCGACTCCGACGGAGGAAAAACGTGTCGGAGCCACGCGCGATAATGGGACCGATAGCCGTGGGAATGCCGGGGCGGGAAACCGGGAACCGGCCCTCCCCTCGACTCCTGTCGACAGCGATCAGGGAGACACCTTGCTTGACGTCTCAGAAGTGGCCAATTACCTGCGCATCTCGAGGTCATCAGTCTACAAGCTCATCGAGAGGCAGCAGATTCCCGCTATCAGGATCGGGAGGCTTCTGCGTGTCCGGAAAGATGAGCTCGACAAGACACTTCGCTCCATGGGCAGCGGTGCCTAAGAAGGCGCGCAATGGAGCCGCGGATAAAAAACGCGATGGAATTTCCCCAAAACGTTTGGCACGTTTTTGGAACTATTGGCAGCTCTTAGCATCTCGTCCCATCATTTACCGTCCGAAGGGTCGTATGAAGAGTATTTATCCAAGTTAACACGCATAAAAAAGCCCCGAAACCGCGCAGTTTCGGGGCTTTCGAAGCGTTCATATTCACCCAAAGTCCAGGTGGCTTTGTCCTAGTCCTACCACTAGTTACTAACCACCGCTACCAGACGCGTTTATTGGGGTATTCTTTATCGATTAAACAATTCATACCCCCATAACTAAGGAATTTCTATTCCCACTCGGTGGTTATAGTTTTGCCGTCTCGTCACTCCAGTTGCACCCAGTTTTCGGCGGCATCTCGAAGTGAGTGCCGCTGAATGACGCGACGTCGCGTTTCATCGGCTTCGGGGACAAAAGCTGGGACAACTTCAAAAACCATTTTCAAGCTCAGAGTATTGAGTTTTTATTTTTGTCCCAAGGGGCACGGAGAGCCGCCTTTGGAGGCTCGATATCGCCGAAAAACGCCCGTTTTGAAACTCAACCGCCTTTGAGCCTGCAAACCACCAGCTTCAACAGTAAGTGAGTCGACGCGGGTGGCTTACGAGCCGTTCACAAAACCGCAGGCCACAGGTCTTTGTCAACGATAAGCAAAGTGAATAGTCTCAGGTGGCTTGCCCATGAGTTGGCGTAAGCCTGTTTAGCAAAAGGCTAATCGGACACGACAGGCCGCCCGCATGGCGACGGCGTTTCCCGTGCGGGCACAAACAGCCCTGCGTGCCCTGTCGCGCGATATCCCAATGCGACGTTCAGAACCCTACCCGCCAAGCAGCCACCTCGCGAAATTCAGCACGAGCACGCCCTCCCGGGTATGGGGCTCATGCCTCGTGCGAGTGATGAGAATCTTCGGGAATGCATCCCCGATGGATAGAATCGGCGCAATCTCCCTCTCGAGCGTCGAATCGGCGCCGATATCGTCGCTCACATACACTTTCCTTCCCGGTTTCGAAACTTGGAAGGCAGTATGCGCAAGGATGCGTCGAGGTGCGATCCCAGTCGTACCATGCCAGCAGAGATGTCGAGGCACATTCGTTCATGCTGCAATGCGGGCATCGGAGATGAAAAACAGCCCGTCGGGTAGTCATGGGCGTGCGGGAGCCCGCATCAGTAACCTGCCTCCTCGGTTGTCCCTTCTTTGCATGGTCGTCTACATAAAGGAGGAACCAGCCATGCAGATCAGCATGCTTGCCCTTCTTGGGTCACGGACCGGGGAGGCGAGGGCCTCCGTCGGGACCGCCCCGAGCAACCGGCATATCCAAGGAATGACAAGGCTCGATCGCTGTGCTGGTCAGGATGCCGAAGCGGGCCGTCCGCCAATCGGAATGCGGGTCAGGATGCTGCAACGTGATTCCAGCTGCAGGATACGGCTCCTTTGCGGTTGCCGCAAAACCTGCTGGCAACATTCTTACTATCCGAATGATGTACGCATCCCTTGGGATCGTTTCGCCTGACCAGGGCCATCTTCAGCGCCTCATCGGCCAGCTCGGCAGGCGCCTCTTCCACGCGTAATAGCCCTGGCGGGTCACCTATGCAACCAAAGATACAAAAGGAATCGAATGGCCAGAGAGGATTGCCCTTTCCGATGGTCGATTCTTGACAGGCAAACTCAAGCCTCGTTAATATTACATGGTTTGCCAGACCGAATTAACAAAGGAGGGGTGTCGTGGTTGGTCTTTTCCGCACGTGGATGAGCGCCTAGAAAGCGGCGCTGTTGTGGCGTCGCGTTGTTTTTCTGCACGCCATTTCACGATTGGACATAACCATGATATTTGAAACCTCTCGGCGCAGGTCTGTTTCGCTGTGCCATTCATGGCAATTTAAGATTTGTTTCGTATGGGGCGGGGAGCTCGTGTCGACATTGACGAGCTTGATTCTCCAAATGGGTCTCATTTGGCATATCGCCCTCACGACAGAATCATCTTCCCTCCTCTCCCTGGCATCGTTAGCAGGCTTTCTGCCGATTGCTTTGTTCGGAGTCCTTGCGGGCGCCGTTGTCGACAGGCTGCCTTTGAAACGTGTTCTCATCGGCGCCGACCTCTTCGTTGCCGCGGTGGGCGCCGCCTTGGCGATTGCCTCGTTGGCCGGCAGCTTACCTGCGTGGTCAATACTCATCGCCCTGTTTCTCCGCGCAGCTGGCACTTCGTTCTACACGCCGGCCTCCCAATCCCTCACGCCCCATCTCGCCCCGCCAGAGCATCTCGTTCGCCTATCGGGAGTGATGCAGGCGATTCAGTCCGCCGGATACATTCTTGGCGCCGCGCTCGCGGCAGTGATTTATCCTGTGGCGGGCATTACCGCCATGATTGCCCTCGACGTGCTGGGGGCGCTTTTCGCTTCTCTAGCTGTCCTCGCCGCTCAGATAGACGCAGGAGGACTCGACGAAGCCGACCGCAGCTCGTCCTTTTCCAATAAAGTTCGAGAACTTTTCTCTGAGATTTCGGACGGCTACAAGCTGATCAGGGGATACAGGGGGCTGTTCGCCCTTCTTTGGTGCGGGTTCGTCTTCGCTTTCGCGTTCTCCCCACTCGCGGCATTGTTCCCAATAATGACCTTGGGACATTTTGGCGGTAGCACGGGGGATGCTGCTTTGGTGGAGGTCCTTTTCTCCGCAGGCATGCTGGCTGGGTCCGGCATTTTGGCGGCCACGGGAGGGTTCCGCAATAGGTCGCTCACCATGGTCGCCGCGATCGCCGGCTTCGGCGTCGTCGCAATCGCATCCGGATTGATCGGCCCGTCGCTGTTCGCCGTTTTCCTACCGGCGAGCTTTCTTATGGGCGCATGCTCCCCGTTGTACGCGGGAACCCAGACTGCCCTTATGCAGGAGCAGATACCTCCTGAGTACCTAGGCCGCGTTTTCGGCCTCTACGGAACCATCATGGCGTGGGCCATGCCCATGGGCCTCGCGGCCCCCTCCGTTTTTGCGGATCTGCTTGGAGCTCCGTTATGGTTCGTCGGCTCTGGAGCGACCATGGTACTGCTTGCGATGGCTATGCTGCTTGCTCCGAGCGTCCGAAACGTGGGGAAAAGAGATACCGGGCGGATTCAATAGCCCAAGTATTCGAAAAAAAGAGGCGGCAGCCATCGGTTCACGCGTCAGCCTTCAAGCCCTTGCGACGACGAGGTATTGCGCCGACATCCCACATCGCGCTCCTTATTCGTCGCCAACTATCATTTTCGGATTTGCCGGCTTGCGCAAGGTCAAAACGCTCGCGCCGGCAATTGGGCAAAGGCGAAAAATCGACGTGAGCAATCTTTTTTGGCATGGCTGCGCTTCCAGTAAAAGGCTAATACACAAAAGGCGGTTCAACCTATGGAACTCATAGTCAAAGCTAAAGACATCTTTTTGGAATATGCCGGCCGCGATATCCTGGATATCGAAGAGTTGGAAATCTACTCCTACGATCGCATCGGCTTGGTGGGAGACAATGGCGCAGGCAAAACCAGCCTGCTTAAAATTCTGAGCGGCAATCTTACCATTGCGGACGCCGACGTCAGGCGCTTCGGCAGCATTGCCCTCATCGGCCAACTCGATGAACTCGACCTTGATGCGGCTCAGGACAGTGGTGAGATGCTCTCCCGTCTCAACGTCGCCGGAGTGGCGCAGGAGACGATGAGCGGCGGGGAGGAAACACGCGCCAAGATTGCCTCTGCACTCTCCCAGCATGCAAGCGCGATCTTCGCCGACGAGCCTACGAGCCACCTCGACCAAGACGGCATCCGCCTTCTCGTCGGACAACTCAAGGCATTTGATGGGGCTCTGCTCATCGTGAGCCATGACCGTCATTTTCTCGACCAGGTGGTAGACAAGATCTGGGAGCTCAAAGACGGCGGTATTTCCGAATTCTGGGGTGACTACTCCGACTATCTGCGACAGAAAGAAGAAGAGCGCAAAGCTCAGGCGACTCGATACGAAGAGGCGATGCGCGAGCGCGATCGCCTCGAAGCCGCCATCGAAAAACAACGGAAAAAAGCACGGCAGGTCGACGCCAAGCGGAAGGCTGCGAAAAAAAGCAACGAGTATGCAGGTCGATTGGGGCATCAGAAAGCAACCGGCACCAAACAGAAGAGGATGTACCAGGCGGCTAAGGACATGGAGAAGCGCCTCGAAGCGCTCGAAGGGATTGAGGCCCCAGATAGCATTCGCGCCGTGCGGTTCCGCCAGAGCAAGGCCCTGGAACTGCATAGTAAATTTCCCATCTCGGCAGACGATTTCAGCTTGAGCTTCGGCAACTGCATGCTCTATGACCACGCGAAATTCGAGATACCGCTCGGTGCCAAAGTGGCCATCACCGGTGGCAACGGTACAGGAAAGACCAGCCTGCTGAAGGCAATCGCTCGACGCGCCGACGGTATCAACATCTCTCCCAAGGCAGAGATCGGTTACTTCGAGCAAACAGGCTACAAGTTCGACGCCCGTCAGTCTGCGATCTCGTTCATGCAGGATGGTTGCGAGTACAGCATGACCGAAATTCGAGGCATCCTCGCCTCTATGGGAATCGGACCGCGCGACCTGACAAAGGACGTTGGCGTTCTCTCGGGAGGCGAAGTCATCAAGCTGCTACTCGCGAAGATGCTGCTGGGCAGATACAACATCTTGCTCATGGACGAGCCTGGAAATTACCTGGACATCAAGAGCGCCGAAGCCCTCGAGCAGATGATGAGCGCCTATGCCGGAACGATAGTGTTCGTCTCCCACGATAAGAGGCTGGTCGAGAACGTCGCAGACATTGTCTACGAAATAAAGGACACCAAGCTAGTCAAAATCTTTCAGCGCGAATAGCCCTAAATGAGCAAGAAATAATCCCCGAACGGAGACAAGGGAGTAAAACGGCAAAGAAAGAGCCTCCGTCCCAACGCAGGGAACGGAGGCTCTTTAATCGCTTTTACTCATCTCCGTCGCTGGTGGCTTTGTCATGACTCTCGTACGAAACGAAACTCAGCGGCATAGTGCGGCACTCAAAATCGCAGGTCAGAACCCTGTCGTCCTACTCCCACTCAATGGTCGCAGGTGGCTTTGGAGTGATGTCGTAGGCTACGCGGTTAACGCCAGCAACCTCACTGACAATGCGGGAAGAAATGCGGGTCAGCAACTCATAAGGAAGCTTTGCCCAGTCAGCGGTCATAGCGTCGCTCGACTCAACGGCGCGCAGGATAACTGGACGAGCATACGTGCGCTCGTCACCCATTACACCAACGGACTTAATGTCGGGCAGCACGGCAAAGTACTGCCACACACTGTGCTCGGAGTTACGATCGCCCGTCTCGTCAAAGAGCTGAGCGTTGTAAGCATCAATCTCTTCACGGACAATAGCGTCGGCGTTGCGGAGAATCTCCAGCTTTTCTGGGGTAACGTCGCCAATGATGCGGATAGCAAGACCAGGACCTGGGAAAGGCTGTCTGTAGACAAGGTTTTCTGGCAGACCAAGAGAGACACCCAGCGCGCGGACCTCGTCCTTGAAGAAGTGATCCAGGGGCTCAATCAGGTCAAAGTGAACGCCCTCTGGGAATGGAATCAGGTTGTGATGGCTCTTGATGGTTGCAGCTTTGCCACCCGTCTTGCGAGCACCAGACTCAATGATGTCAGGGTAAATGGTACCCTGTGCCAGGAACTGAACGCCGTCCAGCTTCTGAGCCTCGTCAAAGAAGACCTTCCAGAACTCGGTGCCAATCAGGCGACGCTTCATCTCTGGCTCGGTAACGCCAGCTAGAAGCTCTGCGTAGCGCTCCTCTGCGTGAACGTGAATCAGAGGTACGTTGAACTGCTTACGGAAGACCTGTTCAACCATCTCTGGCTCGCCCTTACGGAGCATGCCGTGGTTCACAAAAACACAGGTAAGCTGATCGCCGATAGCACGGTGGACAAGAGCTGCAACAACAGAAGAGTCAACGCCGCCGGAAAGTGCCAAAATAACGCGACCATCGCCAACCTTCTGGCGAATCTCCTCTACCTTCTGCTCAATGATGTTGTCCATGGTCCATGTCTTCTCAAAGCCACAGATATTGAACAGGAAGTTAGAAAGCATCTGAGAACCGCACTCGGTGTGGTTAACCTCTGGATGGAACTGCGTGGAATACAAGTTCTTAGCAGCGTTTTCCATAGCTGCAATAGGGCAAACGTCAGTAGAAGCGGTAACGGTAAAGCCCTCTGGAACCTCAGACACAGCGTCGCGATGGCTCATCCAAACGGTCTGCTGCTCAGCGGTACCGTCAAAAATGCGGCTCTCACCCGCGCGGGTCAGATGAGCTGGTCCATACTCGCCCTTCTCGGTGTGTCCAACGGTGCCTCCCAGGGTAACCGCCATAATCTGCTGTCCATAGCAGAAACCAAAGACAGGAAGTCCAAGCTCCAAAATCTCTGGATCAATCTTTGGCGCGTCCTCAGCGTAAACGGAAGCAGGGCCACCGGACAAAATAAGCGCAGATGGATTAAGCTCACGAAGCTCATCTGCAGAAATATCACAAGGAACAATCTCGGAGTAGACGTTAAGATCACGCACGCGACGTGCAATTAACTGGCCGTACTGGGCACCAAAGTCTAGAACTGCAACAAACTGCTTGGGCCTGGACTCGCTCATGCATGACTCCGCTTCTCCGGTTTCCCGGTCACTCTTGGATTCTGTGCCGTCGCGCAATGCCGCACGTATAAGCACATATCTCTACCACGAATTTATTGCTTTTAATAATACCTTCAACCAGCCGATAACACCACGAGAGATTGTCTGCGCCAAAAAGTCTTCTTAATCTGCGCAAACAAAAGACACTCGTATTTCTTTTGCGAGAAACCCGTCTATTTTGCGAGACTCCACAGAACTTCTCGTCTCCTTAATTGCATACAGAAAAATGACCTATTCGGAATCACGTATAAAAAGTGGCTAATGTCCAGTATTTATATTTATTAGAAGTAATATTTATCCATTTTTATTACGTTAAGCTGCACATAGTGTGGAATGTTCGTTGTGAACAATTATGAAGAACCTGTGAATTTAACTGTACTTTATTTAAAAGATATTAGAAAAAGAACCGATAAATTCCCTGTACCTGCATAAATAATTAAACCTTTAAAGAGCAAAAAGGATATATGCAGATTCTCAACTAAATTCTCCTCATATTGGTACAAAATGAACGTATCAAAAGCAAAGGAGTCCTGATGAATAAACGACTGTTAAAGCTCTTTAGTTTTGTCTTCGTTCTTGCTCTTGCGCTTCCTCTTGCAGTGAAATCAGCTTTTGCTGAGCCTGCAAGTGTTGAAAGTGCAACGGGCACCCCTAAGGCGGTTGTTGCAACCATTACAGACTTTAGGATTGAAGACCGTTTTGGTAACCCAACCACTGTTGTCAACAAAGCAAATCTTTATGCCATTGCAATGACCTGGGACGCCTCTGCTAATGCCAACGTTGAACCAGGTGACTACTTTGACGTTACCCTCCCTGACACCATGAGATTTACTGCAGCTCATCCTGCCTCTACCTTCAACATCACTGATGCTGCAACTGGTGAGGTCATGGCAGTTGCACATGTAAGTCCTGGTGCCGATGGTTTTGGTGGAACCATGCGCGTTGTCTTTACCGACTACGTCAATAACCATACTGACCTGCGCGGTAGTGTTCGCCTTGGCTTCACCATTGATTCACATCGTGTTCAGACAGGTACGGGCAAGTCTTTTATCTTTACTGTCTCTGGCAGCCCTGTTCCTGTAACGTTTGACGTCACCGCTCCTGGCACCATTGGTACTGAGTACCTCTCCAAGTGGGGCAAGATTATCGAGGGTAATGCCAACGAGATTCAGTGGACCGGTCGTATCAACTACTCTCGTGGTAACTTCCACAACGTTCATCTGCACGATCAGCTTCTTGACTGGGGCGGCGGAGATCTTCCCGCAGAGATTAGGTATGTTCCAGGCTCTTTTGAGATTTGGACTGGTGTTTTTGATGAGTACGGTTCAACCATTCCTGGTACTGCTCATCGCGTTCCTATTACCCCAGGTATGCTGACTATCTCCCCTGATGGACAGTCGTTTGATCTTGACCTTTCTGGCATAGACCTCAGCAACGGTCAGAGCTTTAAGTTCACGTATCGCACCACGTACGTTCCAGGTGTTGCTCTGCGTAACCTCATCAAGATGTACTCCGATAACCCTGAGTACAGCTCCGATTGGGTATATCGCAACGCAACTTCCGGCGGAGAAGGTACTTCTACCATCATCGCTCGTATCCGCATCGTTAAGGTTGATAAAGACGACCACAACATCAAACTTGCGGGCGCTGTCTTTAAGGTAACCAGCGTTGCTGATCCAACCAAGACTTGGACTATCACCACAGGTGAAGATGGTACTGCTACTACCGAGAAACTCCCTGCAGGCACCTACACTGTTCAGGAGATTACCGCTCCTAACGGTTATGAGCTTACAACTGACACCTATAACCTGACCGTCTCTGCAACAAGCGGTGTTATCAAAACCGTTGAGAACGAGAAGACCCCAACTGTTGATGTCAATGTCAAGAAGACCTGGGTTGGCGCCGTTGGCGGCCCTGTTACCGTCAGGCTGTATAAAGACGGCGTTGCAAGCACTGAAACCGTGACTCTTGATGAGACAAACGGCTGGGCTGCTACATTTACTGGTCTTCTCCGCAATGACGCTACTGATGGTCATCTCATTACCTACACCGTAGCTGAAGAGAACGTTCCTGAGGGATATACCAGCGAAGTTACGGGAAATGTCACTGATGGCTTCACGGTTACCAACACCGAGATTCCACCAACCATTCCTCCTACCACTCCTCCATCAGAGACTCCAAAGAAGCCTAAGAAGAAGCAGCCTAAGCTTCCTGAAACTGGCGAGGTTTCCGAGGTTGCTCTTGTTGCCGTAGCAACTGTTGGTAGTGTTGCTACCACCCTTGGCTATGCTCTGAAGGATCGTCGCCGTAAGTAGTACAAGCTGTGCGAACTTCTCGCAAAATGAATCCCCGCCTCACATGTTGAAGCGGGGATTTTTTGTGGCAGTTTGTTTCTATGCAGCACAAAGACGCAAAATTGCGTATAGTAGATGATTGACAAAACGCATTGGGCAAAACGCAGATTAAACACAAAGGAGCCCCAATGGCCAGAAGGTCACATTCATCTCAGAATCACGGTCACAACAGCCGTGATAGGTACGAAGATATCCCTGAGTACGATACAGAGGACTTCGCACAGGACGATTATGACGCATACAATCAGGGCGCATATCAGCCTCGTACACTCGGAAGTGTCAGAAGCGCAGGTGCTAGCTCTGCTCGCAATAATCACGCAGAATCCCACGGCTCCAGGTTTACGCGCGAGCCTTTGATTGGCCAGACCAACGTCGGCGATGAGTGGCCTGAAGAAGCCCCAGCTCAGCAGCAAAAACACACCCACTTTGCTGCACATCGCACTGGCGCTGTCAGCCATGCGCCTTCGCGCGCCGAAGGCGTGGGTGCATATTCCAAAAAGCGCCAAGGGTCTTCTCGTGGTCGTGGTCTTAAGATCTTTGCCGGCATTCTGGGTACGTTGCTGCTGGTAGCAGGCGTAGTATTTGCCTGGTGGATGCTGGATACCAACTCAAAGCTCCGACAGGGCTTGGACGCAAACCTGCAGGCCACGCTGGTACAGGTTGCTCCGTCTGACCCGTTCTACATGCTGCTTCTTGGTGTCGATAAGGACGAGGGGCGTGCAGAGAACTGGGGTGATTCCGACGCAAACTTCCGCGCCGACACTATCATTCTGGCTCGCGTAGATCCCAAAAACAAGAAGATTACCCTGATTTCCATCCCCCGAGACACTATGGTTGACCTGGGAGAACATGGTAAGCAAAAGATTAACTCCGCATACAGCTATGGCGGCGCGTCTGCAATGGTTGAGGCCGTTTCCAAGCTGGCAAACGTTAACATCTCTCACTACGCCGAGGTAGACTTTGAGTCGTTCACCAAGATTGTGGACTCTATTGGCGGCATTACGGTCAACCTGCCCGTTGCTGTTTCTGACATGCAGTACTCAGGCATCGACCTTCCTGCTGGCGAGCAGCAGCTCAATGGCCAGCAAGCGCTCGGCCTTTCTCGTAGTCGCCACGCGTACGACAACTACGGCGCCGGCGATTTCTACCGCGCGGCTAACCAGCGCATGATTTTGACGGCCATTGCCAAGAAAGTCCTGCAGCTGGATCCCGTTTCTATGTCCGGTGCCGTGTCCACCATGGCCGAGAGCGTGACTACTGACTTCAACGTTACCGATATTGTGGGACTGGCCATGTCATTCAGAGGCATGGACACCTCCAAGGATATGTACTCTGCGCGTACGCCGACGACGTCCGAGCTCATTGATGACGTGTGGTATGAGATTGTCGATAAGAGCGCCTGGAAGACCATGATGGATCGCGTGAATCGCGCACTCCCTCCTCTGGAGGATGCAAGCGCTGACGAAACCACAGGCGTTGTGGGTACCGTTGGAGGAGACCCTTCAGCTATCGACAGCATCAAGCCTGACTACACTGGCGAAGTTACCGTGCTTAACGGCACCGACGTTCAAGGGCTTGCAGCTCAGAAGGCTGGCATCCTCAAGACAAAGGGTTACACCACCTATGCCGACAGCACACTTGAGCATCCAACCGACTCGATTGTTGTCTATGACGGCACGCGCGCAGGTCTGGCAAAGGCTGTTGGCGTTGCAAAAGCGCTGGATATTCCTACCGCTAACATCAAGGCAAACGACGGTTCCTACCCCACCGACACAGACATCACCGTGGTCCTGGGTACCGATCAGGCTCCTAAACGCTAGCGGCTTGCGGCCCACAGCGCGACACGCGGCGGCGACCCACGTCGGCCCATCGCGGCCCGCGGCCCACAATCCGCGGCGGTCCGTGACCCGCGACACTACCCCACCCCACACAAAAACGGGCGAGAAGACCGATCTTCTCGCCCGTTTCACGTTTACAGTAAGCGGTTTTGTGGCTTAGACGTTGAAGCGGAAGTGCATAACGTCGCCATCCTCGACCACGTACTCCTTGCCCTCGATGCGTAGCTTGCCCGCAGTCTTGCAGCCAGCCTCGCCGCCCAGCTCAACGTAATCGTTGTAGCTGGCAACCTCTGCCTTGATGAAGCCGCGCTCAAAATCGGAGTGGATGACGCCGGCGGCCTCAGGAGCCTTAGCGCCAATGCGGACGGTCCACGCCCTGACCTCCATAGGGCCAGCGGTGAAGTAGCTCTGCAGGCCAAGCAGCTTGTATGCTGCCTGAGCAAGCGTTTCTAGTCCAGAGTGCTCAAGTCCCAAAGACTCCAGATACTCTGCAGCCTCCTCTGGATCAAGGTCAGCAAGCTCAGCCTCGACACCTGCGCAAACAGGGATGGACTGAACGCCGTTGATAACAGGAGCGGGCTCGGTGAGCATGTCCTCGTCGACGTTTGCGACGTACAGGATTGGCTTCATGGTAAGCAGGAAGAGATCGCGAGCAGCCAGACGCTCCTCGTCAGTCATCTCCATGTCAGCGGCACGATTGCCCTCGTTGAGCCACTCCTGAAGGCGCTTTGCCACGTTGAGCTTGGGCTGGAGGTCCTTATCGCGCTTGGCCTCTTTCTCCAGCTTAGGCAGGGCGCGCTCAATGGTGCCCAGGTCAGCGAGGATGAGCTCCGTCTGGATGATGTCCACGTCCTCGTCAGGATTGACGCGACCCTCAACGTGAATGACGTCGGGATCTTTAAAGTAACGAACAACCTCGCAGATAGCGTCAGTGTTGCGGATGTTTGCCAGGAACTGATTGCCCAGGCCCTCGCCCTCGTTTGCGCCCTTGACCAGGCCAGCGATGTCCACAAACTCAACAGTTGCAGGCATAATACGGCCAGGATTAACAATCTCAGCCAGCTTCTGGAGCCTTGCGTCGGGCACGTCAACAATGCCCACGTTAGGGTCGATGGTAGCAAACGGATAGTTTGCGGCCAGACCACCCTTGCGGGTCAACGCGGTGAACAGCGTGGATTTACCAACGTTTGGCAGGCCAACGATACCAATTGAAAGCGACATGTGAGTCCTCTTGTTGTCGGTGGACGGTTACGGTTACTTGCGTTTCTGGCGAGAAGAACGTGGAGCTAGAAGCGTTGTGCTGTGTACGCAGCTACTTGCTACTCCTCATTATCCTCTTTTGGAGGTTGTTGTGCGGCGGCTTCCTCATCCGATTCCTCGATGAGCTCAGCGGCTAGATGTTTGAGCTGCTCCTTACCAGTGTCAAACATGAAGCGTGCTTTGCGACGAGCCAACGCCTCAAGGCGAGCGGTCTCCTCGGCTTTGCGGTCACGAACAACCAGTTCAGAGGTATCCATCGGCACCATCGTAAGCGCGCCGGGTTCAGGGCAAACAATTACGCAGGCCTCGCAGTTGACGCAGAACGGCATCTTGATGGTTAGCTTGCCGCGTTCGTCGATGTTGATAGCGTGCGTCGTACAGGTATTTTTACAGTCTCCGCAAACCGTACACTTACTGGAATCCCAGATAGGAGCTTCAAGCTTCACGTAAGGGGCAAGCTCTGGGTCGTGCTGAAGTGCGCCCATGACCAGACGACGATCCTGCGTGAGCATGGACTGCCTCATGTCTGTAGTACGAAGACCCATCACGTCATCGAGCTGTGTCTGGAGTTTATCCAAGGAACGAGCGTGATCATTAATGCGGTCAGCAATTGCCTTTGCACCCGCAAGAATAGGCGTCGAAGCAGATACCAGGCGCTCTGCACCGTTCATCGCGTTAGAGATGAACTGCGAGCGGATATACGCACGCGTGAAGTTGTGGTTGAGGTTATTACCGTCGACCTCAAGACCAACCGTAGCGCCTGTCCACTCCTCAGCGGTAGCGATGGCCTTGGTATATGCTTCCTCACCGGTAGTGGTACGACAACGGTCACAAACGCCCAACGGTAGGTAAACACTTACGTTGTCAAAGTCCGTAAGGATTGAGAACCAAATGTCGGCCGAGAGCATACCCACGCAGGGCAGACAAATCTCATTGCCCTCAGGTTTTCTCGCCAGCGCACGCGTGCAGGTAATGTAGCACTGCTCATACGCGGAAGCCGCGCGAGCTACCTGGTCATACAAGACGCGTGAGGTATGGCGGCGCGTGTTGAACGCCTCAGTTGGGCACGCAGCTACGCAGAGTCCGCACTGAAGGCACGCCTCATCGTCGATGCGTACGGATTGGTTATGGATATCAATGCAATCAACTGGGCAAACGTCAAGACAGCGAGAACATGCCTCAGCTTTTCCGGAGGCACACCTCAGGCAGCGATTAGCGTTTGACCAGGGGATTTCCTTGTAGTCCATTGGCTCAAACGGTTTGTCCGTATTTGGGTCAATAGACAGGCTTCCCATCAGCGCGTCAAGCGGGTTGGAAAGCACCTGCAGGGAGTCCTGGATATCAATGAGGTCGTCGAGAAAATCTCGCTCCTCGTTATGATTCTGGTTCTGAGCCATAGTGCCTCCTCTCCTTTAGCGCATGGCAAAGCGGTCATGTAACTTGGCCGCTACAGCAAATAAACATTTTAACCTGTGACGACCAATAATTCTTCTCAAATGACGTCACATTCATACGATTTCGATTAATGGACGATAATCGGATAAACGGTGCAGCCGTGACAAGACGGGTTTCTCGCCCGCGACAAGACGGGTTTCTCGCCAAGTTGTTGGTGGTAGAAAAAATCGGGCCCAGCAAGATGCTGGACCCGATTGAAGTTCCTTGGAGGTACGGATTAGTACATGCCGCCCTGGCCGCCCTGAGCAGCTGCGCGAGTGATGGACTCCTCGATGGTGGTGTCCTTTGGCATCTCGGAAACAGTTGCCTCGGTGATGAGGATGAGAGATGCAACAGAAGCTGCGTTCTGAAGCGTGGTGCGGGTGACCTTAACTGGGTCAAGAACGCCCATCTCAATCATATCGCCATACTGACCAGTTGCGGAATCAAGACCCTGACCTGCTGGGAGTGCCTTGATCTTCTCGACAACTACGCTGCCCTCGAAGCCAGCGTTGTTAGCGATGGTACGAACTGGAGCCTCAAGTGCCTTACGGATGATCTCAACGCCGATCTTCTCGTCTGCATCAGAGGTCTGAACGCTGTCAAGAACGGAAGCTGCAGCCAGGAAGGAAACGCCACCGCCTGCGACAATGCCCTCCTCGACAGCTGCACGAGTTGCCTGAAGTGCGTCCTCGATGCGGTGCTTAATCTCTTTGAGCTCAACCTCGGTAGCTGCGCCAACCTTAATAACTGCGACGCCACCAGAGAGCTTAGCAAGACGCTCCTGGAGCTTCTCGATGTCGAAGTCAGAAGTGGTGTTCTCAATCTCAGCCCTAATCTGAGTGATGCGGTCGTCGATTGCCTCCTTGGAGCCAGCGCCACCAACGATGGTAGTGGTCTCCTTGGTAACCTTGACGGACTTAGCACGACCGAGCATGTCAGCGGTAATCTCGTTGAGGTTAACGCCAAGCTCCTTGATGACTGCCTGGCCACCGGTGAGAACAGCGATGTCCTCGAGCATGCGCTTACGACGGTCGCCATATGCAGGAGCCTTGATTGCGCAGACGTTCAGAACGCCGCGGAGCTTGTTGAGGATGAGGGTGGTCAGAGCCTCGCCGTCGACGTCCTCAGCCATGATGAGCAGAGGTGCGCCCTGCTTCTGGACTGCCTCAAGAATTGGCAGGATGTCCTGGATGGTAGAGATCTTGTGATCGGTCATCAGGATGTAAGGATTGTCCAGCTCAGCGGTGAGAGTCTCGTTGTTGGTTGCGAAGTAAGGGGAAACGTAACCCTTGTCAAACTGCATACCCTCAACAGTATCGATGTCGATGCCGAAGGTCTGGGACTCCTCAACGGTAATGACGCCATCCTTGCCGACAACATCCATAGCGTCGGAAATCTTGCCACCGATGACTGGATCACCTGCGGAAATGGTACCGACAGAAGCAATCTGCTGCTTGGTAGAGACGTCCTTTGCGATGCCCTTCATCTGAGCGACAACAGCCTCAACAGCCTTGTCGATACCGCGACGGATTGCGATTGGGTTTGCACCAGCAGCAACGTTGCGGAGGCCCTCGTTAACGATGACCTGTGCAAGCAGGGTTGCGGTGGTGGTACCGTCACCGACGGTGTCGTTAGTCTTGGTTGCTACCTCTTTGACCAGCTGAGCACCCATGTTCTCTACTGGGTCCTTGAGCTCAATCTCGCGAGCAACGGAGACGCCGTCGTTGGTGATGGTTGGTGCGCCGTAAGAACGCTGCAATGCGACGTAGCGACCCTTAGGTCCAAGGGTGGTGGTTACGGCATCTGCCAGGGTATTTACGCCCTTAGCAAGCTTGGCACGAGCGTCGGTGCCAAAATCGATATCTTTAGCCATGGTATTCCTCCAAAATAGCTGAACTTACACGTGAACAAAACAAGCGAACGAACAGAGGCGCGAGGCGACTAGTCCTCGAGGACACCAAGGATGTCGTCAGCACGGAGAAGCAGAAGCTCCTGGTCGTCTACCTTGACCTCGGTGCCGCCAAACTTGCCGTAGAATACCTGGTCGCCAACCTTGACGTCGAGAGCAATGCGATTGCCATTCTGATCAAGCTTGCCAGCACCGACTGCAAGGACCTCGCCGCGCTGAGGAAGCTCCTGAGCTGCTGATGCAATGTAGAGACCAGAGGATGTCTTCTCCTCTTTTGGAGCAGGCTTTACCAGAACACGATCTCCGAGTGGCTTCAAATTCATAATGAAAACCTCCTTTTCGGGCTCCGCCCGATTGTGACGCTAAGCGCCCTTTTCCAACGCTATTAGTTATTCCACACGAGAAAATAATTTATACGAAATATTGTAAAAATCTTACAAAACCGACTTAGATTTTCTGTAGACGTGCAGTATAGGCCGTTAACGGTTATGCGCAGACTGGTAGGTGCGGGCAGCGTGCGGGCGCGCGAAGCTGCTGAGCTGCTGGTAGACGCGGTTTGCGTCGGCAAGCGCGAGCACCAGGTGGTATCCACCTGCGATTTCTTGCCATTAGTATAATTTTTGGCACAAATCTTCGCTGTGTGCATATTCTGCTAGTGATATTCGTGATTTTGCATAGGAAAAATGAGCACCTCTTTGGGAGGATCCAATTTGGGTAAAAAATGCGTTTAGTTGGGGATGAAATGGAGTATTCAGAAAAATCGCACCTACGTTTTACCAGGTAGCGAATTCTATCCAGATTTCTGATTATTTGTCCGAAGCAAAACAGCAGGTAGATTAGATGCATAGAATCACGCATTTTCCGTAAACCCCAACTAAACGCATTTTTTACCACTTCGGGGTCATTTTTGGGGAAAAACCACCTCTTCCCTTCTCGTAGCAAAAATCAACCTGCATAAAAGTACCCGTCTATTCATATACATGAATAGCCGGGTACTGAACGCCTGAGAAATACGTCCTACCACGCTACGATCTGCTGCGCTACAACCACGCGCGCTTACGCCTCCAAGCTCTCCAGTTCAGAGAGCCAAAGCGAGCTAGAAGCGTCGGATGGCATGCGCAGGTCGCCGCGAGGAGACAGCGAAACCGAGCCAACCTTTGGCCCATCAGGCATCGCCGAGCGCTTGAACTGCTGCGAGAAGAAGCGACGGTAGAACACCTTCAGCCAACGCACGATAGTCTCGTGATCGTAAATCTCCTGGTCAGTGCCTGTACCAAACGCACACTCGGCAAGACGTAGAACCTTGAGTGGACCACTTCCGTGACGAAGCACATGGAACAAGAAGAAATCATGCAACTCGTATGGGCCAACCAGGTCCTCCGTCTTCTGCTCAATGGAACCGTCTGCCGCGGATGGCAGCAGCTCAGGAGAAACCGGTGTGTCCAGAACGTCGCGCAAAACGTGAGCAATTTCGTCCTCGCCCTGCTCCTCATAAGCGTCAGCGCAGTAATCAACAAGGTACCTGACCAGCGTCTTTGGTACCGAAGCATTTACGCCGTACATGGACATCTGGTCACCGTTGTACGTTGCCCAACCAAGCGCCAGCTCAGAGAGGTCGCCCGTGCCAATGACCATGCCGCCCACCTGGTTGGCAACGTCCATCAGGATCTGCGTACGCTCGCGAGCCTGGGCGTTCTCGTACACAACATCGTGAACGTCCTGGTCGTGGCTGATATCGGCGAAGTGCTGCAGCACAGAATCCACAATGGAAATCTCACGCAGGTCAGCGCCAAGCGACTGCACCAGCTCAATAGCGTTGGTGTACGTGCGATCCGTGGTGCCAAATCCCGGCATCGTCACAGCTACAATGCCCGAGCGATCGTATCCTAGCTGGTCAAACGCTCGCACTGTGACGAGAAGGGCCAGCGTAGAGTCAAGTCCACCCGAAATGCCAATAACCGCATGGTCAGAGCCGGTGTGTGCCAACCTTGAAGCCAAACCGTGAGCCTGAATCGACAGAATCTCCTCGCAGCGTACTGCACGAGCGTCGTCCATCGCAGGCACAAACGGATGCGGATCAACGAACCTGGTCAGCGGCGTGCGGATTGCAAGCTCGTCGTCACCCTCACCCTCATCGTCAAACTCCAGCGAGAAATACGTGGTCAGGTGCTTGTAATCCTCCGGCGTCGGGGCAACCTCAAACGTCGACGTGCGCCTGCGGTCAGCCGCCAGCGACAGCACGTCAATCTCGGACACCGCAATACCCTCGCCAAACACGCCAGAATCGGCGAGTACACGGCCATTCTCGACAACAAGATCATGGCCCGAGAAAACCAAATCGGTCGTAGACTCGCCCTCACCTGCACTGGAGTAAACGTAGCCGCAGATTAGACGCGCGCTCTGTTGCGCAACCAGCTGACGACGGTACGCGGACTTGCCGGCCAGCGCGGGCGATGCGGACAAGTTGCAGATCAGCGTGGCGCCGGCAACAGCGTGCGCGTTTGAAGGCGGCATGGGTACCCAAAGGTCCTCGCAGATCTCTGCGCCCACGACCAGCTCAGGGATGGTGTCGCACGCAAACAGCTGGTTAGTGCCAAACGGCACCTCGCCAAGCAGGCCAAAGTCCACGCTGGTGACCGTCTTGGGGCCAGAAACAAAATGTCGACCCTCGTAAAACTCGTTGTACATGGGCACGTAGCGCTTGGGCACCAGGCCCAAAAGCTCTCCTCTAAAGAGAACAGCGGCGCAGTTGTAGAGCTTGCCGGCCACGCGAACAGGCAGTCCTAGCAGCAGCAACGCGTCGACGTCGGCCGTGCGGGCGGCAATAGAAACCAAGCCGCGCTCGGCTGCGTCCAGGAGGGCATCCTGCCAGAACAGGTCCTCGCAGGTGTAGCCCGTGATGCAGAGCTCGGGCAGCACGACTACCTTGGCGCCGCGATTACCTGCGGCTTCTTCGATGGCAGCCAGACAGCTCTCCACGTTAAACGCCACGTCGGCCACGCGGACGCGCGGCGTAATACTTGCAACTTTGATGAATCCGTCTTGCACAATGGCCTCCTTACATGCCGCTTGGGACAACGGGCGCCGCATCCGACGACCACAATCCCAGCTGCGCGTTGGGGTTTGCGTCCAAGGTCAATGGCGAGAAACCCTGCGTACGGTAGCTACGAAGTGCGCCGACGGCAATCATTGCAGCGTTGTCGCCGCAAACCGACATCGGAGGCACCGTTACTCGAACGCCCATACGACCAAAGGTTTCCTTATATGCAGCTCTCAGCGCGGGGTTGGCAGCAACGCCGCCTCCCACGCAGAAATCGGAGACGCCCGTCTCCTCAACAGCGGTTTTAGCCTTTGCAACCTGCACGTCAATAACAGCCTGCTCAAACGAAGCAGCCAGATCGGGCAGATTGATTGCTCTACCTGCGCGATTCTCTCCCTCAATGTAGGTGATAACGGCTGTCTTCAGGCCAGAAAGGCTGAAGGAATAGTCGCCGCTGTGCATCATCGCGCGCGGGAAGTGGATGGCCTTAGGGTTGCCCTGAGCTGCAAGTTTGCTGATCACGGGGCCACCTGGATAGCCAAGGCCAAGCGCCTTGGCAACCTTATCAAAGGCCTCGCCAACGGCGTCGTCGATGGTGGAGCCCAGGACAACATAATCTCCCCAGGCACGTACATGTACCAGCATAGTATTGCCGCCCGAGACCAGGCTGGCCACAAATGGCGGCTCCAGGTCCGGCGTCTCAAACAGGTTGGCCAGCAGGTGGCCTTCCAGGTGATGGACGGGAATAAGCGGCAGGTCAGTGGCCACGCAGAAGCCCTTGGCAAACGCCACGCCTACAACAAGCGCGCCGACAAGGCCAGGGCCTGCGGTAACACCAACGGCAGCCAGGTCAGACGGCACCAGCGTGTCGCAACCAAAGTGCGCGCCCGCGCGGGCCATGGTCTCCTCGAAAAGACCCACAATAGCCTCGGTGTGCTTGCGAGAAGCAATCTCGGGCACGACGCCGCCAAAGCGAGCGTGGAAGTCAATTTGCGTTGCGACAACGTTTGCGCAGACCACACCGTGAGAATCCATGATGCACATGGCGGTCTCATCGCACGAGGACTCCAGGCTGAGAATCAAATCCCCCGCCTCGCGCAGTGCCGCAAGCGTCTCTTCAGAGCGCTCACCTGCAACAATAGGCCACGGACGCACTGATGCGTGAGGTTCAGGGTTTCTCGCCTCAAAGCCAGCGCCAACCGCCAAAGGCAGCTGCGCCGTCATCAAAAGCGCCGCGCAATCTGGACCGTAATATCCCGGGCGACGACCAACCTCGGCAAATCCCAGCTTGCTATAGGCACCCTGAGCTGGAGCGTTATCCTCCTCCACCTCAAGGGTAATCGCGGATGCACCCAGCATCTGAGCGTCGTATGCCACGCGTTCTACCAGCTTGGATGCAATTCCTTGGCGGCGACGCTCGGGCGCGACCACCACTTCTTCCACCTCAAACTGAGCTCCTGCCAGGCGACCACCCGCAAAGCCAATGACCGTTCCGCGGTCGTGAGCCAGCCACCAGCTGCGCCCAACGCCCGAGAGTTCGTCATAGAACGTCTGCTTTGACCAGGCTGAATGCGCAGCGTCAGCATATGTTGCCGCCTCAAGCTCCGCCACCTGATCCAGATCGTTCACCGTCATCGGACGAAGCTGCAGGTGAATATCGGCCAGCGCATCATCCACGCCGGTCAAAGCCACCGTTGCCGGCTCCTTCAGGCCCAAACGCTTACGCTCCGACTCCTCCGCGTCCGAAAGTCGCGTGTAAATGGGCAGCACCAGCGCCGGATCGCCCGCGCCCGCCTGCTGATACTCAGGCATGCACACCGCGCGTACCAGGCCTTCTCCTGTTGGGAACCACGTTGCTTCATCGGTGTATGTCGAGAAACCCGCACGCTCAAAACGCTCACGGTACTTCACTAAACCGTTGCCTGTAAGCGTGAGCTGGTCCTTATCAGTCCTGCTCGACCACTCCTCCACACAAGCGTCTGCCTTGAGGACGGTCTCCACCGGGAACGTTCTATGTGCTCCAGCGTCATCCAGCAGGTAGATGCCCGGATAGACCTCGCCGCGCATAGCGTCTGCAACAACACCAACGGTGCCGCGAACGCCCGCCTTCCACGCGCTGAACGCCATAGCATCAAGCGCGCTTGCGCCGTACAGTGGCAGACCAGAGCCGCATGCAATGCCCTTTGCAGTTGCCACGCCAATGCGAACGCCCGTGAACGATCCAGGTCCTCTACCTGCAATAACAGCGTCAACGTCGGCCATAGTTAGGCCAGCAGCGTCAAGCGCCTCCTGGACCGAACCCACAAGCTCCACGTTTGCCTGGCGACGGCACAGATGGTCCGTTGACGCTAGTACCTCAACGTCAAACCCGCCGTCCGCGGCCGCCGTAGCGGCATCGCGCTTGGTCAGACGCGCGACCGTGCACGCCAACATGTCCGTTGACGTATCAACTGCAAGCACCACGTTTGTTTCATTTTTTATAGCAAGCATAAACACTCTTCTCGGCGTAAAAACGCCTTGTATCACGCCAATATTTCTTCTTGTAACTCTATAACTATACGCCAAGCCACGCCCGCAAACAGCGCGAGTCCTAACCCCGCAAAACTTTTACGCAGCGGCTGTTTAAACAGCGTATCCCACAACCAAAAGAGCCTCCTATGAACTGCCTCCTATCTCTTATGTCCAAGAAATGGGAGGCAGTTCATATGCGGGTGATTATGATTCTGCAGCGTGTTAGCGTCGGCTTTT
>ERZ773018.277-NODE-277-length-33750-cov-12.507138_pt1 | contig 33750 bp, 35 predicted proteins | sample MGYA00580840_ERZ773018 | MGnify/ENA primary metagenome ERZ773018 (study PRJEB29015, sample SAMEA2738125) | human oral metagenome | biome: human oral; feature: human-associated habitat; material: saliva | place: China | collected 2256 ... | reverse complement strand
TTATTATGGATTTAGGTAAAATTAGAAAAGATTTAGAAATTTGTATGGATGAACTCATCGAAAAAGCTAAATTTGAAGATGGAGATATTTTTGTTTTAGGTTGTAGTACAAGTGAGGTAAAAGGAAAATATATAGGAAAAGATACTGATATTGAAGTAGGAATGCTAATTGTTGAAACAATAAAAGAAAAGTTGGATAAGATTAAAGTTAATTTTGCTGTTCAATGTTGTGAACATTTGAATAGAGCATTAGTTGTAGAAAAAGAAGTTGCTATTAAAAATAATTTTGAAATAGTAAATGTTATTCCACAAAAAAATGCTGGTGGTGGAGTTGCCACTTCAGCATACGAATTATTTAAAAATCCTGTAGTTGTAGAAAAAATAGTTGCAAAAGCAGGACTTGATATTGGAGATACATCAATTGGAATGCATGTTAAATTTGTTCAAGTTCCAGTTAGATTATCAATAAAAGAAATAGGAAATGCACATTTGACTGCATTAACTTCAAGACCAAAATTGATTGGAGGAAGTAGGGCAGTTTATCAATAAAATAAGGGCTATTCGCTTTAAAACGAATAGCCTTTTTTATATTTCTATTTTGAATAATTTGGAGCTTCTTTAATTATTTGAACATCATGTGGGTGAGATTCAATTAATCCTGCACCTGTCATTCTAACAAATTGTGCAGTTTCTCTTAAAGTTTCTAAGTCTTTTGCACCAGTATATCCCATACCAGCTCTAATTCCACCAACGATTTGATAAATAGCATCTGCTAAAGTTCCCTTATAAGGAATTCTTCCTTCAATACCTTCTGGAACAAGTTTTTTACCTTCTTCTTGGAAGTATCTATCTTTTGAGCCTTTTTCCATAGCTGCAAGAGATCCCATACCTCTATATGTTTTAAATCTTCTTCCTTGGAAAATTTCAAATTCTCCTGGTGATTCATCAGTTCCAGCAAGCATTGAGCCTAACATTACAACATTTCCACCGGCTGCAAGTGCCTTAACAACATCTCCTGAATATTTTAAACCACCATCAGCTATAATTGTTTTTCCCATTTCTCTTGCAACAGTTGCACAATCATAAACAGCTGTAATTTGAGGAACACCTACACCTGCAACAACTCTTGTTGTACAGATTGATCCAGGACCAACACCAACTTTAACAACATCTGCACCAGCTTCAAAAAGTGTTCTAGTTGCTTCTGCTGTTACAACATTTCCTGCAATAATATCAAGATCTGGATATTTTTCTCTTATTTCCTTTACTTTTTTAACAACTCCCATTGAATGACCATGAGCTGTATCAATAACAAGAGCATCAACACCTGCATTAACTAGAGCTTCAACTCTTTCAAAAGTATCAGCACCAGTTCCTACAGAAGCAGCTACAAGAAGTCTTCCTTGTGCATCTTTTGCAGAATTTGGATATTTAACAACTTTTTCTATATCTTTTATAGTTATTAAGCCAGTAATGATTCCTTCATCGTTTACTAGTGGTAATTTTTCTATTTTATGATTTCTTAAAATTTTAGCAGCTTCATCTAATGTAGTTTTTGAAGGAGCTGTAACTAAATTTTCTTTTGTCATTACAGAGTCAATTTTTACTGAATAATCTTCTAAAAATCTTAAATCTCTGTTAGTTAGAATTCCAACTAATTTTTTTTCTTCAAGAGAATTTACAATTGGAACTCCAGAAATTCTATATTTTCTCATTAAATCTTCAGCTTCTTGAACTTTATTATCTGGAGTTAAGAAAAATGGGTCATTAATAACTCCACTTTCTGAACGTTTAACTTTTCTTACTTCTTCAGCTTGTAATTCTATTGGCATATTTTTATGTATTACACCAAGTCCACCTTCTCTTGCCATAGCAATAGCCATTTTATGTTCTGTTACAGTATCCATTGCAGCAGAAATAACTGGAATATTTAATTTAATTTTCTTTGTTAATTGTGATGTTAAAACAACATCTTTTGGTAGAACTTCACTCTTTGCTGGAATTAAAAGTACATCATCAAATGTCAATCCTTCTTTTTGGAATTTTGTTTCCCACATAATATCTTTTCCTCCTAAAAAATTTTATTAAATTCAAACATATTTTTGTAAAAAATTTATTGTATAATAAATATTTCATTTAACTATGTAATATTTTTATTATATTATAGAGATATTTTATTATTTAACAACAAAATTTATTAAAAAATATATTAACATATATTATACAACAATTTATAAAAAAATCAATTAAAAAATTAATAAGACAAAAGTTTTCCCGAAAAAATTCCATGATTTATTTGTTTTTTTCTTTAATTATTTATTATTTTATGTGAAAAATATAAAAAAAATTACTTTATAATTATTATTATTTAACTATTTTTATTAAATTTTCGAATAAATTTCAAAAAAATAATAAAAAATTAATAAAAGGTATTGAAATTTTTTCTAAACTACTCTATAATTTAAGTATACTATAATGTTATAGTTAATATCCAATAAATTAGTACATAATTGGAATTATTGTTATAGTAAAAATTTTAGGAGGTATATTAGAATGAGAGTAGAAAAAGGATTACTTTATACTAAAGATCATGATTGGGTAAAAGTTGAAGGAAATGTTGCAACAGTTGGTTTAGCTGACTATGCACAAGATCATTTAGGAGACATTGTTTACGTTGAACTTCCAGAAGTTGATGATGAAGTTGAAGCTGGTGATTCTTTAGCATCTGTTGAATCAGTAAAAGCTGCAAGTGATATTAACGCTCCTGTATCAGGAAAAGTTATCGAAGTTAACGAATTATTAGACGACGAACCAGGTGAAATTAACAAAGATTGTTATGCTGCTTGGGTTTGCAAAATTGAAATGTCTAATCCAGCTGAATTAGAAGAATTAACTAATGACGCTGATTATGAAGCATCATTATAATAGTTTCTTAAAATTAATTTTTTAATAAATGCCACTTGCGTGGCATTTATTTTTTTAATAAGGAGGTTTTATGGTAGAAAATTCCAAAAATAAAAATTTAAGACTAGGTATTATTTTTATGATAATTTCTACACTTGGTTTTAGTTTTATGCAAATTTTTGTAAAGCTAACAGCAGGGAAATATACACTTATGCAACAAGTTTTTATGAGAAATTTTGTAATGCTAATTATTTGTGCTATATATATACTAGTGAGAGGAAGTAGTTTCCTGGGAGAAAAGAAAAATAGAAAATTACTTCTTATGAGATCAACTTTTGGATACATGGGTGTTATCTTTAATTTCTATGCTATAAATAATATGGTTGTTGCAGATGCAGGGATTTTACAAAGAACTAGTCCTATTTTTGTAGTTTTAATAGCTTGTTTTTTATTTAAGGAAAAATTTACATTAGAAAGATTTTTAACTTTAACATTTTCATTTATTGGTGCGATTTTTGTAGTAAGACCACAATTTAATTCTAGATTACTTCCTGCAATGGTTGGTATGAGTTCGGCTCTTAGTTCGGCTATAGCATATATGTGTGTATCAAAAATAGGAAAATCAGAAAAAACCGAAACAATAATTTTTGTTTTTTCATTATTCTCAACTATTTGTAGTTTTCCATTTATTTTTAATAATTTAAATATACCTGATTTAACTAGTATTATATATTTAATTTTAATAGGAATTGCTTCTGCAGTTGGTCAGTTTGGATTAACTATCAGCTATCAATATGCAAATGCTTCAGATGTAAGTATATTTAATTATTTAGGAATTGTATTTGTAGTTATACTAGGAAAATTAATACTAAATGAGTCTGTAAGTATCTATAGTTTAATAGGAATTAGCTTGATTTTCTCAATGTCTTTAATGTCATATTTATTAAACACAAAGAAAAATAGAGAGAAAAAAGCATAAAAAATAGCAAATATTACATTTTTTTAATATTTTCAAGTTTTTTTTAAGAAAAAACGCCTTTTGATTGTAACACTTCTGTAACCTTTGAAAATTAGAGAAGTAGAAATTGAAAAAAATTACAAAAATGTTACAAATACTATTTTCGAGTTAAAAACTTTGTTAATTTTACTCGTTTTTTTAGGTTTTTTCTAGAAAAATTTGAATTTTATTGACTGGTTTATGTAAAATCATTATAATTTTATTATCAGATTAAAGCTGTTAGTCTGGTTAATTTAATTAAGGAGTGATTATTTGAAAAGAGCAATATTTAGAAGTGTTTTAGCATGTTTGTGTGTATATGCTACATTTTCTGGATTTTCATCTAAGTCACTTGCAGACGAAAAAGTAAAAGGATTTGTAATTTCATCAGAATCCGATTTTAAAACTATTGAAAAAGTAAACAACAGAATTTTAGATAACACTAATGGTAGTGCTTCAAAAGTTTCTTACGTAGTTAATATAGACGATAAAATTAACTTCAGCTTGGCAGGTTTACTTTCACTAGATAAGGACGGAGTTGTTATTCCAGTAAAGAATAATAATATAGATGATGTTTCAAAAGAACTTTTGAAAAAAAGCGAGCAAGTGTATGTTGTTGGAGATAATAGTTCAATTTCAGATGATATTTTGAATGATTTAGGAATTAAATTCGAAAGAATTGGTTCTAACAATCCTGATGACACGAATTTATATGTAAATAAATTTTTAGATAATCGTGATCTTTTGATTGTTGATTCGAGAAATGATTCTGATATTTTAGGTGCTATTCATTATGCACGTATCTATAATATGAGCTTATACATCTATGATTCAACTAAAAAAGTCGATGAAAATATAATTTCAGAAGTAAAGAATGAAGGTAATATATACTTCTATGATGGAGTTAATTCTTTACCAGAAGATTTAAAAGTTAAGATATATAATTTATCTAAAAAAGATAAAAAAGAAATCAAAAGTTATTCTTTGGATGGTAAAGATTTAGTTAAAATATTCAAAGATGCTTATTCAGCAAAAAACGACAGCAATGTTGTTTTAACTGAAAATAAAAATTTAACAGATATGTTAAGTTCTTATATCTTTGCTGATAAAGTTAATTATGAGTATTTAGTAATTGATTCAGATTCAATGAATTTAGATGTTGAAAAGCTAATTACTGAATCTGGAGCTAAAAACTTATATTATGTTTCTACTGATGAGTTAGCAAAATATGTTAATTTTAGAGCTTTATTATCATCTGTAAACAAAGAAGAAGCTACAGGATTTGAAGTAAATGAAACTGAAGGTGAAATTAAAGTATCTGATTCTAATGCAGATAAGAAAGATGAAAGTGCAGTTTCAGAAAAAGTTACAGTTAATTCAAATGAAGTTTTAGTTGATGGAAAAGTTGTTTCTAAAGAACAAGAACAAGAAAAGGTAGCAGCTGATAAAGCTGAAACTAAACCAGTATCAACTACAGAAACATCTGATAACAAAAAAACTGATACAAGCTTTGAATATAGTAAAGTATTAGTTATGAATGCAACTTCATATACTGATGATCCAGCAGAAAATGGAGGATATAACACAACAAAAATGGGAACTAGACTTAGATATGGGGTAGTTGCCGTAGATCCTAGAGTTATTCCTTTAGGAACAAAATTATACATTGAAGGTTATGGTTACGCTGTTGCTGAAGATACAGGTGGAGCCATAAAGGGAAATAGAATAGACCTTTGCTATACTGATAGAGCAAAAGCTGAAGCTTTTGGTAGAAGAAATGTAAAAGTTTATATTCTAAAATAATTTGAATGAAGATAGAGAAGAAATTTTAGTATTTCTTCTCTTTTTATTTTGAAACAAGAAGGTTCTAGGGAATCTATCCTATGCAAGCATCGTGGAATGTTGGGATGTGTATTTATAAATATAAAAACAATAATATAATAGACAATAATTTTTAAATATGATATAATGATTTTGTTAAAAAATAATGGTATATTGCCATTTTACAATTATTTCATTAGATATTAGTTATATATTTACACATTATTTTTTAGTCGAAAAGTTAAAATAGAATATTATATTTATTTTTATTATTTGGAGGAAGTATATGTTCGGTTATTCAAAAAAAGAATTGAGCTGGATTTTATATGATTGTGCTAATTCTGCTTATTCTATGGCAATTACTACAGCATTATTCCCAATTTATTTTGGAATGATTGGTGGAAATGAAATGAATTTAGGATACTATAATTCATTTGCAAGCATTATTATAGCTATTCTTAGTCCTGTGCTTGGAACTATAGCTGATTTTAGAGGTATGAAGAAAAGATTATTTACGTTATTTTCAATTATTGCAATTTTTTCTACACTATTTTTATCTTTTGCAGGTGAACTAGGATTACCTTTATTGATGGCTTTTTTTATTTTAGGTAGTGTAACTTTTGCAGGTTCTAATATTTTTTATGATGCATTTTTAGTTGATGTAACAAATGATGAAAGAATGGATAAAATTAGCACTGCAGGGTTTGCCTATGGTTACATAGCAAGTGTAATTCCATTTATGTTTTGTTTAGGGGCAGTTTTAATCTTTGGAATGAAAAATCCTCTTGGTTATCAAATAGGCTTTATAATAACGGCACTTTGGTGGTTAGTACTTACGATTCCAATGTATAAAAATGTAGATCAGGTATATGGAGTTGATCCAGTTCCTAATCCTGTTAAAGAAAGTTTTTCAACAATTTTCCATACATTAAAAAATATTAAGAAGAACAAAGTAGTAGTTATATTTTTATGTTCCTACTTCTTATATATTGATGGAGTAGATACTATTATAAAAATGGTTATACCATATGCTAAGTCCGTTTTAGATGCAGATAAATTTAATACGCTTGTTCTTTTAGGTATTTTAATCTATGTTCAAATAGTAGCCTTTCCTTTTGCTATAATTTATGGAAAGCTAGCAGATAAATTTGGAACTAAAACTATGATTAAAGTTGGAATTATTACATATATGGTTTCCGTTTTTTTTGCGTATTTTATGAGTAATCTTATTCATGTTTTTGTTTTATCAACATTTATTGCATCTGCTCAAGGTGGAATTCAAGCTTTGAGTAGAAGTTATTATGCAAAGATTATTCCGAAAGAAAATGCAAATGAATTTTTCGGATTCTATAATATATTTGGAAAGTTTGCAGCTATAGTAGGACCTTTTATTATGAGTTTGATAACTACAATAACTCATAATCCAAGATATTCTATTCTTGGTATTATTCCTCTATTTGTTGTAGGCTATATTATAATGTTACAATTACCGAAGGAAGAAAAATAATGATTTTTAAATTTGATTCAAAAAACACTTGGAAAATAAAAAGTGAATACAAAAAGGGAAAATTTGATATAGATTTTGAGGCTTTAAAGAAAAAGGAATTAGAAATTCTTAAGAATTTCATTACTTGTTGTGAAAAGATGAACTTAACATATTATATTGGATTTGGAACTTTGCTTGGAGCTATAAGACATAAAGGATTTATCCCTTGGGATGATGATGTTGATGTTTGTATGCCGAGAGAAGATTATGATAAATTTATTGCTGAAGCTAGTGAATATTTGCCAGAAAATTATTTTATACAGACAATGGAAACTGATCCAAAGTATGCTTTAAATTTTGCAAAACTTAGGGATAGTGATACAACTCTTTTTGAAAAACATGTTATTGATGTTGATATAAATCATGGAGTATTTATTGATATTTTTCCGCTAGATGGATATATCAAAGGTCAAAGTAAAGTTATGGATTTAAGGGTTAAACAAAAACCTGTGTTTGAAGAAGCGGATACTAATGCTTTATCGAATGCTATAAGTGGTTTTAGTAAAAAATTTGTTTATAAATTGGGAGAAACAATACCAAATAAGATAAAGACTGATATATCAAAAATGTCCGTTCCAAAAGATAATCCAAAATTTACAGATTGCGAATATGTTGCTTGTCTAGTAGATAATTTTTATATTATGCCTTTTAAAAGAGATTTGTTAGGGAAGGGAGTAAAAGTAGACTTTGAAGGTTTGAAAGTTAATGCTCCTGAAAATTACGATGAATATTTAAGAGTTTTATATGGTGATTATATGAAATTGCCACCAGAAGACCAAAGAGAAAATCACCATAATTTTCATCTTGCAGATGTAAATAAAAGTTTTAGAGAATATCAAGAAAAAAACTAAGCTATGAGTAAAATCATAGCTTTTTTTGACTTTTTGTAGAATTTTTTTTGATTTTTTGGTATAATAATTACAGTTTTGCGCTATTTGTGAAATTATTAAAAATGTAAAGACTTTTAATTAGTTTGTATATTTAATAAAGATTATAAGGGGGTGTTATTATGAAAGAAGTAGTTGATAATCTTGTTGAATGGCTCAGAGATTCTGTAAAGGAAGCAAATTGTAAAGGAATAGTTTATGGACTTAGTGGAGGAGTTGATTCAGCTGTTATTGCCGCACTTTCAAAACTTGCCTTTGGTGATGAATCTTTGGCTATAATGATGCCGATAAATAGTTCTTTTGAAGACGAAATAGATGCAAAGTTAGTTATTGACAAGTTTAATTTAAATGCTATTAAAGTTGATTTATCAAGAACATATTCTGAATTTGTAGAAGTTGTTGAAAAAGGTGATAATCAAATGGCTTATGCTAATGTTAAGCCAAGACTTAGAATGACAACATTATACTATTATGCACAATTAAAAGGATATTTAGTCGTTGGAACAAGTAACAAATCAGAATTTACTGTAGGATATTTTACAAAATATGGAGATAGTGGATCTGATTTAATGCCATTAGTAGATTTTACTAAGAAGGAAATATTTGAATTGGCAAGATATTTAGAAATTCCAGATAAGATTATTCAAAAGCCACCAAGTGCAGGTCTATTTGAAGATCAAACGGATGAAGATGAAATGGGTTTTACTTATAGTGACTTAGAAAAATATATAAATAACGAAAAAATAGATGAAAGAATAGAAGAAAAAATAAATAGAATGGTAAAAATTTCTGAGCATAAAAGAAATTTTGCAAAAGGATTTAGGAGGTAATTATGTCAGGACATAATAAATGGAGCACGATTAAGCATAAAAAAGGAAAAGAAGATGCAAGAAGAGGAAAAATATTTACAAAACTTGCTCGTTATATAATTGTAGCAGTTAAAGAAGGTGGAGCAGATCCTGAATACAATCCAGCATTAAAAACTGCAATTGAAAAAGCAAAGGCAGAAAATATGCCTAATGATAATATTGAAAGAGCATTGAAAAAAGGATCTGGAGATGGAGATTCTTCTAACTATGAAACTATAATATATGAAGGATACGGTCCGGAAGGAATAGCAGTAGTAGTTGAATGTTTAACAGACAATAGAAATAGAACTGCTGCAGATGTAAGACATGCCTTTGATAAACATGGTGGAAATTTAGGACAAAATGGTTCAGTATTATTTATGTTTGATAAAAAAGGAGTTATTGTAATTTCTAGGGATCAAGCAGAAGAAGATGAATTAATGGATTTTGCTTTAGAAAATGGGGCAAGTGATTTTGAATCTGATGAAGAAGGTTATACAATATATTCTGAAGTAGCTGATTTTATATCATTAAGAGATGCATTACAAGAAAAGGGATATACTTTTAGTGCTTGTGACTTAGAATATGTACCTAGCAATAATTCTCAAATCACAAATCAAGATAATATTAAAAAAATGGTTAAGATGATTGACCAATTAGAAGATAATGATGATGTTCAAAATGTTTACCATAATTGGGAAATACCTGAAGATCTAGATGTAGAATAGTATGAAAAAAATATTTGCTTTTTTGATTTCATTGAGTATAATTTTATGTATTTTATTATATTCAATAGATTTTATGGCTAAAGATATTTCTTACTATAATAATTTTCATACAGAATATAAAATTGACGAAGAATCGGGGCTTTCTAAAGAATGGATTGAGAGTGCTAGTAAATCGTTAGTTGAATTTATAAAAAATGGAGATAAAGAAGTTTTAAAAAATCATTTCAATGAAAAAGAAATTTCACACATGGAAGATGTGTATAAACTTTTTAAATTAGACAGAATAGTATATATAATTTTATTTATTATTTCATTTACGGTATTGTTATATAAAACATTTAAAAATGACAATTTATTTTTAAAATATATTAAAAAGTATATTTTGATAGCATATCTTTCTGTGATTTCTTTTCTTGGGGTTTGTTCTATATTCTTTTCGGATAGTTTTATCTATTTCCATAAGTTATTTTTTAATAATGATTTATGGCTTTTGGACTATAAAACAGACTTAATGATAAGAATATTACCTGAAGAGTTTTTCTTTGTGTTATTTTTAAATGTACTAGTAATATCAACAATTGTTATTTGTTTAATTTATATTTTTTTAAGTATGAAAAATTATGATTATAATTAGGAGAAAAATATGGAAGTAAAAATTGACAGAGTTGCATTTTCTCTTTTTGGAGTAGATATAATGTGGTATGCCATTATTATTTGTTTTGGAATTATGGCAGGACTTTTTGTAGCCACAAAAAACTCAAAACTTAGAAATATAAAAGAAGATGATATTTCTAATTTATTGCTTTTTGCATTACCTATAAGTGTTATAGGAGCAAGAATATACTATGTAATATTTGAGTGGGATAAATATAAAGGCAATTTCAAATCAATGATAAATATTAGGGAAGGTGGATTAGCTATATATGGCGCAGTTATCGGGGCTATAATTGTGGTTTACTTTTTTAGTAAATATAATAAAATTGATTTTAGAGATTTAGCTGATGTATGCGCTCCAGGACTTATTCTTGGACAAGCAATTGGAAGATGGGGTAATTTTATCAATCAAGAAGCTCACGGCACTGAAACAACATTACCTTGGGCGGTAATAATTGATGGAAAAAAATATCATCCAACATTCTTATATGAATCAATAGGAAATTTCTTGATTTTTACATTTCTAATGATTCATATAAGAAAATATCAAAAGAAAAAAGGTGAAATAATACTTTTTTATGCAATTTTGTATGGAATTGTAAGATTTTTTGTTGAAGGATTAAGAACAGATAGTTTAATGTTCTTAGGTTTCAGAGTTTCACAAGTTTTATCACTTTTTGGAGTGATAGTAGGAAGTATTCTTTTCTTCTTAAATAGAAAATACGGAAAAGATATATAATTAATATAAATTTAACTACATAGATTAATCTATGTAGTTTTTTTTTACAAAAAAATAGAAAAAAAAACATAATTTTTTAAAAAAATTTAGGAATTTTCCTCCACTTTTTTTGAAGTTATTAATAAAATGTTTAAAAATACACGTTTTAACATAAAATTGTATTTTTTATTTTTTAAAAAATTTTTGCAAAAAGGGTTGCAATATATGAAAAAATAGTATAAAATATAGATGTATCAAAAAATGTGGTACAAAATGGAGTAAAATGGAGTTAGATTTTTAGGAGGTGATGGCATTGTTTTTAGGAGATTTTCCACATACTTTAGATGATAAAGGCAGATTGATTATGCCATCAAAATTCAGAAATGAGTTAGGATCTAATTTTATAGTTACTCGTGGTCTTGAAGGCTGTCTATTTGTTTTTACTGAACAAAAATGGACTGAATTTACAGAACAGCTTAATTCAAAGGGTTTTAGTAAAAAAGACGTGCGTTCAATTACTAGATTCTTTTGTAGTTGTGCTATGAATTCTGACTTAGATAAACAAGGAAGATTTGTTGTAAACAAAAATCTACGTGAATTTGCCGGAATCGAAAGAGATGTAATGATTATTGGTGTTTCCGACAGAATTGAAATTTGGTCTAAAGAAAAATGGGATGAATATAGTCAAGCTGAATATAGTAACGACGATATTATGTCTGAAAAATTTGATGGTCTTGATTTTTAAGGGATTTAATTATGGAATTTAATCACATACCAATAATGTTGGATGAAGTAATAGATAACCTAGATATAAAACCAGATGGAATTTATGTAGATTTAACTGTTGGTGGTGCAGGCCATTCAACTGAAATTTTAAAAAGAATAAAAAATGGAAAACTAATTTGTGTTGACCAAGATGAAGAGGCTTTATCTGTTGCCAAAGATAGACTTTTAAAAGTTTCAAATAATGTTCTATTTTATAAAAGTAACTTTGAAAATTTTAAAGAAATATTGGATTATTTTGAGATAGAAAAAGTTGATGGTGTTTTATTAGATATTGGAGTTTCTTCATATCAAATAGATAATGGACAAAGAGGTTTTTCTTATATGATTGATGCTCCATTGGATATGAGAATGGACAGAGATCTTAAAAAAACAGCATTTGACGTTGTAAATTTTTACAATTCTGATGATTTGGAATATATTTTTTATAACTATGGTGAAGAAAAATGGACGAAAAGAATTGTAGAATTTATAGTTAATTATAGAAAAGAAAAGTTAATAAGAACTACTTTTGAATTAGTCGATATTATTGAAAGGGCTATTCCAAAATCTGTTAGAGCTAAAGGTGGACATCCTGCAAAAAGAGTGTTTCAAGCAATTAGGATTGAGGTTAATAGAGAACTTGAGGTAATAAAAAATGTAATCCCTGATATAGTGGAAAGATTGAATGAAAATGGTAGATTATGTATAATAACTTTTCACTCTTTAGAAGATAGAATAGTGAAAGATTCATTTAAAGACTTGGCTAGAGGATGTATTTGTCCAAAGGAATTATATGTTTGTGTTTGTAATAATAAGCCAAAGATAAAGATTATAACTAAAAAACCACTAGTGCCTTCTAAAGAAGAAATGGAAAAAAACCCAAGATCAAAAAGTTCAAAATTAAGGGTTTGTTCAAAGTATTAGGAGGATGATTTATATGAGCATGGCTCAAGTAAAATATATTAACGTTTCAGGCGAGAGAATTTCGGAGCAAAACAAAAAAGCCTACGGAATTACCAGAGAATCCAGTTTATATAAAAACATTGCACTTATCTCATTGATAACTGTTACAGTTTTGTTTAGTGTAGTGATTTTATATGGATATCTAAATATTGCTCAACAAAATAGAATAATAAATACACTAAACTCTGAAATTCGCTCGTTAGAAACAGAAAGAGATGATCATAATATGAAACTTGAGCCTTATAAATCTGTTGATAGAATTGCAAAGATTGCAAGACTTAATTATAATATGGATTTTCCAAAAAAAGAACAAGTTAGATATTTAGATAAGATTAAATAATTTATTTTGTTGTTTAACAACAAGGTTCCCAGGAGCCCACCCGATGCTAAGCATCAAGGAATGGGTGGGGTTCTTATTAAACTTAGACAAGGGGAGTTTAAATGAAAAATAGGAAATATAGTATTAAAAATAAAACAGTCTCTTCTCGTTCGGCTGTTTTATTTTTTGTATTTATAATACTTTTCAGTATAATAATTACTAAATTGGCATATTTACAATTATATTCAGGAAATAAATATAGTGTTGAAGAATTTAAAGATTCTGTTAGTTATACAGAACTTGAAGCTAAAAGAGGTTCTATTTTTGATAGAAATGGAAATATATTAGCAAAGAGTATTAGTGTCTATAATGGGTATTTTTCAACTTTTGATTATAATCGTTATAAAAAGTCTACAGGAAAAAATAAAGATGCTGAGACGGAAAAATTAGATAAAATTTTTGATATTTTACAATTAAATAAAGAAGAAATTTTTGAAAAAGCTGATCAATATAATAATTTATTAATTAAAAAAGATATAACAGAAGAACAAAATTCTGTTGTGAAATCTAAAAATTCTCTTATTATAAGTGTCAATAATAGTAAAGAAGTTTATTTTTCTATTTTAGAATATGATAAATTTAAACTTTATTCTCAAAAAGCTAGAGAAACAGAAGAAAAGAAATTAGATGAAATATTTTCTGCTCTTGAGCTTGATAAGAAAAAAGTATTTGATAGAGCTGATAGAGGAACGAATTTTAAAATTAAAAAGAGTATTAGCCCGGAAGTAGCTAAAGAAATTAAAGATATAAATTCTTCTATTATTAGTGTAGAAATAGAACAAAGTAGAACTTATGTAGATGGAACTTTAGCACCTTTTGTTATTGGTCATGCCAGTGAAAATGGTGGACAAAGTGGAATCGAAAATTATTTAAATGATTCTTTAGCTGGAACTAATGGCTCAAAGAGAGTTATTAGAGAAAGCCTTAATAAATCAGTAGAAGATGTAGTAGAAGCAAAAGATGGAAAAGATTTATACTTAACCATTGATAGCACAATTCAAAAATATGTTTCAGATTATGGAAAACAGTATTTTGATTTAGAAAAGCCAATAAAATTAAGTATTATAGTTTCGGATGTAACAAATGGTGATATTATTGCAATGGATAGTTTTCCAAAATATGATGCTAATAATCCAACTGTTCCACTTGATGAGGCTGCACTTAAAGAATTTGAAAATTTAGACGAAAAATCAAAATTAGAAAAAGTATATACTATGTGGAGAAACCCAGCTGTTAGTGACGCATATGAGCCAGGTTCAGTATTCAAGCTAATCACTGCGGCATCTTCTTTAGAGGAAAATACAGATACTTTAGATTCAACATTTTTCTGTAATGGATTTATAAAAGATATTCCTGGAATTACTCTTAGATGTTTTAACTGGCAAAATCCTCATGGTAAAGAAACTTTTACAGAAGCAATGGATAATAGTTGTAACCCTGCTTTTGTACAAATGGTTAGACATTTAGGTAAAGAAAAATTTTATAGATATATAAATGGTTTTGGTTTTGGAAATAAGACTGGAATAACTTTGCCAGGAGAATCTATTGGAAAAATACCAAAATCTTTATCTGATATTGGAGCGGCTGAACTTGCAACAATGAGTTATGGTCACGGTTTAGCTGTAACACCAATTCAAATGATAATGGCTGCAAATGCAGTTGTTAATGGAGGCTATTTATTAGAGCCTCAAATTAGTATAAAAAATGTAGAAAAAGATTCAGAAGATAAAATTAAATTAAAAGAAAATGAAGCCATTGTTAAAAATCAAATTATCTCCAAAGAAACAAGTGATAAAATGAGAGTAATAATGGAACATGGTGTAACAGATGGTATTGTTAAGAAAGTATACTCTAATAGCGTTAGAATTGGGGGAAAATCTGGTACAACAATAAAAGCTGTAAATGGTAAATATGATGATAAAAAGACAATTGCATCACTGTATATTGCTTTTCCTATTGAAAATCCAAAATATAGTATTTTAATTGTTTTTGATGAACCTAAGGTGAATGTTGGTGGTACAAGTGTATGTGCACCACTAGCGAAAAAATTAGCTGAAGAAATTGTTGAGTATAAACAAATTGCTAAATCAAATGATGAAAATGCATTAGTTAGAAAAACAAGAGTACCAGATGTAAGAGGTTTAACATTAGAATATGCTTCTGAAATTTTAAAAGAAGAATATTTAAATTATACAATTGACGGATCAGGCTCTTCAAAATCTGTTGTAACAAAACAAAGTGAAGATCCTGGAAATAGTGTTGTTGATGGAAGTACAATTAAGTTGACATTATCAGACGATGAAAACGAAAAATTATTAGTTGTAGATTTTTCAAAAATGACATATCAACAAGTTATTAATGTTGTAAATAAGATGGGATACAAATATAAAACTTCTGGTGGTAAAGGTAAATTTGTATCTTCAAGTAAAGAAATAGGAAGCTATATTTCTAAAGATGAAGAAATAGTGCTTACATTTGAAGACTAATTTAGGAGATGAACAATGAGAATATCAAATTATACACTATGGAGTGTTTTAGTTAGCTTTTTTCTAACGGTGATTATAGCTAAGTATTCTATTCCTTATTTAAGAAAGTTTAAACTAGGTCAAAATATAAGAGATGATGGTCCTCAAAGCCATTTATCAAAAGCAGGAACACCAACGATGGGTGGAGTATTCTTTGTTGTGGCAATTATACTTACTACATTTTGTTTAGGTAATTTTTCAAGAGAAGTTTTTTCAGTATTAATTGGAATGTTAGGATTTACTTTCATTGGATTCTTAGATGACTTCTTTAAACTTGTTATGAAAAGATCGTTAGGACTAACTGAAATTCAAAAATTGATAATTCAATTTGTAATTAGTATAGTTGTAATTATTTTTATTGAATTAGTTGTAGGAACAGATTTAACATATCAATTAGTACCTTTTGTTAAGAATCCTGTTCACTTTGGATGGATAATATACCCAATAGTTATTTTTGTTATGATTGGAACTGCAAATGCGACAAATTTGACAGATGGCTTAGATGGTCTTTCATCCTCAGTATCAATACCTGTATTTTTAGGATTAGCAGTTATAAGCTCATCAAGATACCCAAGTGTTGGAGTATTCTCATTAGTGTTTATGGCTAGTTTAATGGGTTTTGTGTTATTTAATTCATACCCTGCAAGAGTCTTTATGGGAGATACGGGTTCAATGGCATTAGGTGGTGCTATTGCAACAATTTGTATTTTAAACGGAATGATTTTCTATTTACCAATTATTGGTGGAATTTATGTAATAGAAGCATTATCAGTTATTATTCAAGTTGTAAGTTATAAGACAAGAAATAAAAAAAGAGTTTTCTTGATGAGTCCTATTCATCATCATTATGAGTTAAAGGGATATAAAGAACCACAAATTGTTACAGCATTTGCTGTAATTAGTGGAATATTATCAATAATAGCTGTGAATTTATTTTATAGCATTTAATTAGGAGTAGTTTATGGAAATTGCAAATAAAAAAGTTTTGGTTATAGGTTTAGGTTTATCTGGAATCTCAACTATAAAAACTCTTAGTTCTTTAAAGGCTGATGTTTATTGTTATGATGACAAAGAAGAATCAGAATTAGGAAGTGTTTTTGAAAAAATTAAAGATTTTAAATTTAAGTTTATTAAAAATTATAAAGAATATTATTTTGATTTTATAGTTAAAAGTCCAGGAATCAAACCGATTAATGAAGTAATAAAATATTTTGAAACTAAAAAAGTTCCAATTTATACAGATTTAGAATTAGCATACTCTTTATTTCCAAAAAGAAAAATTATTGCAATTACAGGTACAAACGGAAAAACTACTACAACAAGCTTAGTAGGAGAAATTTTCAAAACGGCAAATATCAAGTCAAAAGTAGTTGGTAATATTGGAATTGGTATGCTTTGGGAAATTTATAATTCAGATGAAGAAACTGTTAATATTATTGAAGTAAGTAGTTTTCAACTTCATAATACTGAAAATTTTAAGCCTACTATTGCGTCAATTGGTAATATTACTCCAGATCATATTGATTGGCATGGAAGTTATGAAAATTATATAGAAGATAAACTAAAAATATTTAAAAATATGGATAAAAATGGTTATCTAGTTTTAAATATTGATGATGAAATTTTAAATAATATAAAAGTTGAAAATACAAATATTACAAAGATTTCATTGAAAGATAATAGTGTAGATTTTTATCTTAGAGAAAATAATTTTTATCATAAAAACGAAAAGTTATTTTCTATGAAAGATTTAAAAATTTTAGGAAAACACAACGCTCAAAATGTTTTAATTTCTATCGCAATCTGTTATAATTATGGTATAAATCTAGATACTATTATTTTTGCATGTAAAAATTTTGGTGGCGTTGAACATAGAATTGAATTCGTTAGAGAATTTAATGGAATTAAGTTTTATAATGATTCAAAAGGAACAAATGTAGATTCAACTATAAAAGCTGTAGAAGCATTAGAAAAACCAATAATTTTGATATTGGGTGGGTATGATAAAAATGTTGACTTTAACCCTTTATTTGAAAGTTTTAATGGTAAAGTAAAAGCTCTGGTTCTAGTTGGAGATACAAAACAAAAGTTTTATGAAACTGCAAAGAAAAATGGATTTGATAATAATATATTAGTTAATGATTATAAAGAAGTAGTAGAAAAATGTATTGAACTTGCAAAAAGTGGTGATAATGTATTACTTTCACCAGCGTCTGCTAGTTGGGATATGTTTAAAAGCTATGAAGAAAGAGGAAATTTATTTAAAAAGTTGGTAAATGGATTATAATGAATAAAATTGACAAGTATACTAAAAGGCTAATTATAGTTGTAGTGCTGTTACTTCTATTTGGAGTAGTAATGGTATTTAGTTCAAGTTGGCCATATAGCTATAGAATAAAAGGAAATGAAATAGAAATAACAAGAAAACATGTAATATTTGTTGCTATTTCTGCTCTATCTATGTTTTTATTTTCACATATAAATATTTTAAAATTTAGAAAGCAAAGTCCGAAAATTTTTATTGCTGTATTTCTTATGGGATTTTTAGTGCTTACACCACTTGGAATGAACATTTATAATGCTAGAAGATGGATAAAACTAGGTGGATTTACATTTATGCCTTCTGACTTTATGAAAATCGCTTCAATTATGATGATGGCATATGTTATTGATCGATATAAGAATAATTTTACTTTTAGAAATATATTTCTAAAATATTTTGTAATTGTAGCTTTATCATCTATTTCAGTTATGATTCAGCCGGATTTTTCAACTACATTAATAATTATAGGAACTTTAACTGCAATGTATGTAATTGCTGGTATGGATAAAAAAGTATTATTATTCTCTGGAATGGGAATTGTACTTGCTAGTGCTGGTGTTATATATAAGTTAAATTCTGGATATAGTAGAGCGAGTAGAATTCATGCGTTTATTAATCCGTTAAAATACAGAGATTCTAAATCATGGCAATTAATAAAATCTCTTTTTGCAATAACAAATGGCTCAATTTTAGGAGTTGGTCTTGGAAATGGTAGACAAAAATTCACATTGTCAGAAGCACACAATGACTTCATTTTTGCGACTATTGCAGAAGAATTTGGATTTGTAGGGTCAGTAATTTTAATTGGGGTATATATCTATTTAGCTTACCTTGGAATAATGATTGCAAGAAATGTTAAAAATTTATATGGACAAATGGTAATATTTGGGATAACTTTCTCAATAGGACTACAAACATTAGTAAATATAGGAACAGCTACAGGAACAATTCCTCCTACAGGAGTTACTTTACCTTTTATTAGTTATGGTGGCTCATCTTTGGTTATGACTTCAATAATGATTGGAATAATTTTGGGAATTGTAAGACATGATACTAAAGGGAGATAATATGAAAGTTGTAATAACAGGTGGAGGTACAGGAGGACATATATATCCTGCCGTTGCAATAATTGAAGAATTAAAAAAAAGAGATGAAAATATAGAAATTTTATATATAGGTTCGAAAAATAGTATGGAAAGCGAATTGATTCCAAGCTTAAATATCGACTATAAATCAATAGAAGTAATGGGACTTCCTAGAAAAATCAATTTGAAACTTTTTAAGTCTGTATTTGTATTGTTAAAAGGACTGTCTCAAGCAAAGAAAATATTAAAAGAATTCAAACCAGATGTAGTTATTGGTACTGGAGGATTTGTAACAGGACCAGTTTTATATAAAGCACACAAACTTGGAATTTATACAATATTCCACGAACAAAATAGCTACCCTGGAATTACAAATAGAATATTATCAAAATATGTTGACGCTATGGCTGTTACATTTAAGGAATCTATTAAATTCTTTAAAAATAACGAAAAATGTGTTGTAACAGGCAATCCGATAAGAAATAGATTTGAAGTATTAGATAGAGAGAGTTCATTAGAGTTTTTTGGACTTGATAAAAATACTAAAAATATATTTTCTTTTGGAGGAAGTAATGGTAGTGAAGAATTAAATAAAGCTGTAATAGGAATTCTAGATAAATTTAATAATAATGAAAAAATATCTTTAATTCATGTTACTGGTAAAAAAAATTATGATAAATTCATAGAAGAAGTAAATAAAAGAGAAATTAAAATTGGTAAGAATGTAAGAATCTTACCTTATATGATAGAAATGGATAAAGCATACGGAGTTTCAGACTTAGTAATAACAAGTTCTGGAGCAATAACACTAGCTGAGATTTCAAAAATTGGATTGGCTAGTATATTAATACCGAAAGCTTATACTACTGAAAATCATCAAGAATATAATGCTAGAGCCTATAAAGATATAGGAGCTTCTGAGCTAATTCTTGAAAAAGATTTGAATTCAGATTTATTATGGGAAAATATAGAAAAAATAGTTTTTGATAATAATAAACTTGAACAAATGAAAGAAAACGCAAAGAAATTTGCAACACCAAATGCAGTAAGCGATTTTGTTTCAATTTTTTATGATAAATTTAAAGGGAGGAGATAAGGATGTCTGGTAATAACGGGAAAAAGCCAAAAATATTTGTAAAAAAGAGATCTGATGAAGTTAGTTCAGAGCATGATGAATTTTATGAATATGATAATTTGAAATCTAAGAGTTATACTATTGACGAATCATTCTTTGAAGATTTTGAAAGTGTAGATTTTGATAAGAAAAATTACGAGAAAGAAAATACTTCTTCTGAAGAAACAAAAGATGAGGTATTAACATCTGCAGAAATTTTAGAAGATGAAGTTTTTCAAGAAATTCCTAACGAAATTGATGCTAAAGAAGAAAATGAAGTTGAAATAGTAAATGAAAAGGAAGAAGAAACTCTTAAGGATATTAGTGAAAGCAAAGAATTTGAATCTAAAGAAGAATATGAAGAAGTATTAGATGAAGATGACGATGATGATTTTGGAAGTTTAGAATCAGAAGAAGATATTGTTCCAAATGTTGAAAATCAAGTAGATAAACAAGCAGAAGAAGTTCAAAATGATAATTTTCAATCTAATCATCTACAAGAAGAAAATATTTTAGAAGAAACTCAACAAATTAAGGTTCAACCTGAAGATAAGTTTGGAGATGGAGTTGAAAATTCTGAAATACCTGTTGTAGATAATAATGAAGAAGATTCAATATTTAACAAATATAGTATTGCAAATAATGAATTATCAAGTAATGAAGGAAATTATGATTCTTTATTTGAAAAAAATCAAGAAATAATCGAAAATAATGAATTAGTTGAAGAAGATGATGACGATTTTGGAAGCTTAGATGAAGTTGATACTACAATGACACAAGCTTTTGTAAATGTAAATCAAAAACCAGATTATTATGAAGATTTGAAGGATACTACAGATGAGTTTTCTTTTGATGAAGAAGATGAAGATGAAGAAGATGAATATTATATAGACAAGAAAGGTAATAAAAAGAAAAAAAGAAGAGGGTTTAGATTATTCTGTAAATTCTTATTAGTATTTTTATTAGCATGTTTTGCAATATCAGTTTATTTTGGTTTAACTCATGATTTATTTAAAATAGATTATATAAATGTTGTTGGAAATGTAGCAAACGAAAAAGAAATTTTAATTTCTAAAAGTGGAGTAAATATTGGAGATAATATATTTTTAGTTTCAACAAGTAAAATTAAGAAAAACTTAAAAGAACTTTCAAATATTGAAAGCGTAAATGTTAAGAAGAATTTTCCTAATATTCTAGAAATAGAAGTTAAAGAAAATTATGTAAGTGCATATATCAATACTGCTAGTGGATTGACAACAATAGATAACTACGGAAAAGTTAAAGAAGTTGCAACTGATAATTCTAAAGCTTCCGGTATACAGTTAAAGGGGATTTCTGGAACGGGATTAAAAGTAGGAGAATACTTCTCTAATGATGAGGATAAAGTTAAATTCTTACTTGATATAATAACAAAGGAATATTACTTTGATATTGTTAGTATAGATTTTACAAATGATTCAGAAATTGTTTTAGAATTCAAAAATTCTTTCAAAGTTATATTTGGAGATTTAAAAGATTATGCAAAGAAAACTCAAATAATTGGAATTTTAATTAAAAAGATACAATTAGAAGGAATTAATGCAAAAGAAATTATATTAAATGTTGGAGATAATCCAATAATCGTTAAAAAATAGTAGAATTTTGTTTGAAAATTTAGTATAATAACAATGGTTATCTAAATAATTAAGTATAAATAACATAGGAGGAAATTATAATGGCATTTGAAATGGAAGTTTATGGAAATGATTTAGCAAAGATTAAAGTATTTGGTATCGGTGGAGGCGGAAATAACGCTATCTCAAGAATGAAACAATCTGGATTAAGAGGTGTTGATTTCGTAGCAGTAAATACTGATAGACAAATTTTAAATTCTATTGATATAGAAACAAAAATCCAAATTGGAGAAAAATTAACAAGAGGACTTGGAGCTGGAGCTAATCCATCAGTTGGAGAAAAAGCTGCAGAAGAAAGTAAAGAAGAAATAATGAAATCTCTTGAAGGAACAGATATGGTATTTGTTACTGCTGGTATGGGCGGTGGAACAGGTACAGGTGCTGCTCCAGTTGTTGCAGGAATTGCAAAAGAAATGGGAATTTTAACTGTTGGTGTAGTTACTAAACCATTTACTTTTGAAGGAAGAAAAAGAGCAATCCAAGCTGAACAAGGTATTGAAGCTCTTAAAGAAAAAGTTGATACTTTAATTACAATTCCAAACGATAAATTAATTCAAATTGCTGAAAAGAGAACTACAATGTTAGAAGCATTCGCTATGGCTGATGAAGTTTTAATGAATGGTATTCAAGGTATTTCAGATTTAATAGCTGTTCCAAGTATAATTAATTTAGACTTTGCAGATGTTAAATCAGTAATGGAAGATAAGGGTGTTGCTCATATGGGTATCGGTAGAGCAAGTGGAGAAAACAGAGCCATTGAAGCTGCAAAAATGGCTATTAATAGTCCTTTACTTGAAACTTCTATTGATGGAGCTAGAGCTGTTCTTCTTAATGTTACAGCTGCAAATGTTGGTCTTTTCGAAGCGCATGAAGCTGCTGAATTAATTAGAGAAGCTATTGATGGAGATGCTAATGTAATCTTTGGTACAGGTGTTGACGAATCATTAGGAGATGATATTAAGATTACTGTTATTGCAACTGGATTTGATCCTCTTGTATCAGGTGGAATTAGAAGATCATCTGGCGTTGAAAAAAAATCTGTATTAGATAAAAAAGATGACGGATTAGATTTAGACATTCCAAGTTTCTTAAGATAATGAAATGTCCTAACTGTGGAGCAGAAACTACTAGAGTTTTAGATTCTAGAAATTCTCATGATAAAACTTATGTAAAGAGAAGAAGAGTTTGTGAAAAATGTAATTATAAATTTACAACTTATGAAAAAATGCCTGAGTTTGTAATTTTTGTATTAAAGAAAGACGGCTCAAGACAAATCTTCTCAAGAAATAAAGTTTTTGCTGGTATAAAAAAATGCTGTGAAAAAAGAAATATTGAAGACAAAGAGATAGAATCTGTTATAGATAGTATTGAGATGGATATTAGACAAAACTATAAAAATGAAATTAAATCTACTCAGATTGGAGAATTGGTTTTAAAATATTTAAAATCACTTGATGAAGTTTCTTATGTTCGTTTTGCTGCTGTATATAAAGACTTCAAAGATAAAAAAGCATTTTTGGAATATTTACAAAAAGAATTTTAGAGGTGAATGAAAATTCACCTCTTTTTTTATATTATTCTAAAAAATATGAATATTTAGCTTATTATTACTTATTTTTAATTTATTTTTTTCTCAAATTATGATAAAATAAAAAATAAACGTTGATAATTCAATTTTTATCAACGTTTTGTTACTTGTACGTTACTTACTCTAAAAGTTCAATAGTGTCTCTAAGTTCTTCTATGGTCTTGTGTGTATATACTCTTTTACCAACACCTAGGCTTTTATGACCCATTAATAAATCCATACATCTTTGATTAGCTCCTGCACTATCTAATCTACTTCTGAAAGTATGTCGTGTTTCATGTGGGGTGTGATTTGGGAATATTTTTTTAAATCCGTATAAAAAGATATTTCTCGTTATAAAATTTAAAAAGTACTTGTCCTCGGTGATATATTTTTTTAATATGTCTAGAATATAAGGGTGAATAGGTATTATTCTATTTTTTCCACTTTCTGTCTTTAGTCCACCTACTAGCGTTTTTTCTTTTAAATCTATATTTTTATTTTCTAGATAAAACAGTTCACTACTTCTCATGCCTGTGTATAAAAGCAGTAGCAGTACATCATATATTTTATTACCTTTATTGTCTTTTATTCTTTTAATTTCGTCTGGCGAAAAAATAGTTCTGTTAGATTCTGGAGTTTTGTCTGTAGTTATTAGTGTAGAATAACTAACTTGTATTAGCTCAGTTTCTAAAGCTAATTTATCAAGATGTGTAAACAAGTTTTTTATATGACCCTGAGTAGAATAACTTAGATGAGTATTGTCTATAATATCTTGTATATCATAAGACCTTATATCACGATATAGTTTATTATATAAAGGCTTTGCGTGATTGTTATATACTGAAGTTAAACAAAGTTGATTAGATCTACTAAGTTTTTGCAATTTCTTTTCCTTGAAAAGTTCCCATAAGTCTTTTAACGTAGTATTAGATTTATCTAAATCGTATGGATTTTTATTGTATTCAGCAAGAGCTATATTTGCCTCTTGTTTAGTTTTATAATATCCTATAGGCTTTATTATTTGTTTTCCATCATCTGTCCAACCTGTAGTTATTTTTACCATATAGGGATTACGCCTCTTCCCTGATAGTTTAACAACACTCCCATATCCGTTAGGATTTCTCATAAAAAATAGCACTTCCTTTCTGGTTGTGCTAATGTGTAAAATGTGATATAATTAATTTGCGAGATTAATGTGTTTATCACATTGTTACAGATTAGCTTTCACATATATTTTTGTGGGAGCTTTTTTGTTTATTTATTTTGCTTTTTTATTTTATCCCACTTGTCCTTGAGATGTAATAATTCGTCTGCATGTATTTTTAAAGTTTCCATCTCTGATTTTCTAAAATATCTATTTTCATTTTCACATCTTTCAATAATTTGGTCTATGGCTTTATAAGTACCATCTAGTACAACCTTATCATAATTTTTAAGAGCCTTTAATTCAGATTTATCTTTTTCTTTATTGTAGTCAGCATCAGGTGAGTATGTATCCTCTAAATCCTTATACATCTCTTTTTTTGATTTTGCTACAGAATCTTTTTCATCTTTTATATCACCTGTTTGTATTGAATCTATTTCGTCGAGTGCAGGTTTTGATTTAGTATTTTTCTCTTCATTTTTAACTGTTTGTTTTGGTGTTTCTTTTTCTGATGAGCAACCTACAAAAAAAGTACAAGCCAATAATAATATTAAAATTTTCTTTTTCATATATTTACTCCTCCTAATATATAACCTTAACAGTAAATTCCGGATAAAAATTTACAATGTACCCGTCTATTTTTACATCCTCGTATCCATATTTATTTTTATAGTATAAAAACACATTAGATAAAAATTCATGCGTTATATTTTCAATTTCAAGAATTTCCCACTCTTCGTATTCCCGTAATTTGTATTCTACTAGCTTTTTTAGTGGGAGAATATTTTTATAACTCCAGGCGTCTGCACAAAATTCCTGTAAGTCATTTCCCTGTTTTTTTAGTAAATTATTTCCCTCCAACGTGAAATGATGACCAAGTTCATGTCCTAACACTTCATTATATTTGTTTTCTTTTACTATCGTATTAATAAGAACTGTGTTATCAGCATATAGCCCTTCCATTTTCTCATCATCAATGAAAATATCAATTATCTCTATACTATTATCTTCTGCTAACTTTAATAACTCTTCTGATTTTTTCATGCCTATCTTTTATTCCTATTGTTTTTCATCCTTACATATTCTATAAAATCTTGAATAGCGTTTAGTGCTTCTTCGGAAAATTCTTCACCCTTATATCGGGCTGCTACTCTTTCGATGCCAGTAAAATTTATATCATCAATTGTTTCTATCTTGTTTACTTCAATTAAATCTGATTTTTTTACCTTAAAGTAGGTAGCTAACTTTTCTATTTTTCCCATCCTCGGTAATGCTATTTCTTGGCACCACGTATTAAATGTTTGAGGAGACACATTTATTGCTTTTGCTACCTCGTTTTGGGTTAAATTGCGTTCATTGAGTAACCTCTTTAAATTTTGAGCAAAAACTCTTTTTTGTTCGGTATCAGTCATAAGATCACTTCCTTTATCTATAGTATAAACTATTTTTTATAAAAAATCAATAAAAATTTGAAAAATATCAAAAAAAATTTGAAAAATATAAAAAATTTTTTATAAAAGCTATTGACATCAAATTAAATTTGATTTATAATATAGGTGTAGCTACGAAATATATAATAAGGAGGTGGTAATTTTGAGCGAAAAGATTACGCTAAAAGCTGCAAGAGTCAACGCAGGCCTTACACAAGAAGATGTTTCAAAAGCAATGAACGTCTCACTTCCAACCATAGCTAAATGGGAAACAGAAAGTGGAGAGTTGAGAATGAAACAAGCTTTAAAACTTTGCAAATTATATAAGAAAAATATAGATGATATTTTTTTTGAGGATTAAATCAAATTAAATTTGATTTATAAGGAGGGTGTAATGGAGTACTCAATTGAACTAAGACAAAGACTGCTATATAACGAACTTAATCAGAATGACTTAGCAAAAATATTAAATGTTAGTAAATCTGCAGTTAGTCAATGGATTAATGGAGAATGTGAGCCTAGTCAAAAGCATAAAGACTTTATAAACGAAAAGCTGTCTGTTCCTGAAAAAGAGTTTAAAAACATACCTGTAAGTCAGGCAGCAAAATTACTTGGGAAAAGTGAACAGTTTGTAAGAATAGGATTGCAAAGAGGCTTTTTGAACTTTGGCTCCGCCGTAAAAAATGGTAGTAAATATAGTTATCATATTAGTCCTTACAAGCTATTTAACTATATAGGTTATCTGGAATAAAAAAGTGCGTCTAAGAAATTAATAAAAATCGACGCACAAAAACAAAATCAATTAAAGTATATTAAATTTTAAGGAGGTTGTCAAGATGAACGAACTACAAAACAACATTATAAATGATTCAATTATAAAAATTTTAAATTCTAAACAAAAAGTAGAAGTAAAGGAAGAGATCATTGAAATTGTAAAAGATAATTCAAATGAAGAAATTGAAGAATTGAAATTTAGAAACAAAGTTCTAACTGTCGCACTAATCGGAATTACATTCATGTCTTTGTTGGTGTAAGACTATGAAACCTACACGAAGAGAATTATTAGATGAAATAGATGTTTGTATTCTGAAGTTAAAGTGTTTAAAGGTTGGATGCGAAAAAAATGCAAAAAACGGAGAATATAACAGTTCTGAAGTACAAAGAGTAAAAAAAGATATTAAAGAAAAATTAAGGAGGTTTTAATGGCTAATTTATACGAGATATCAGAAAGATATAAAAATATACAAGATTTAATAGGAAATGAAGAAATAACAGAAGAATTTTTAGAAAAAGCTGCAGAGGATGTAGAAGATGAGTTACAAGAAAAACTCTTAAATATAGCTAAATTATGCAAGAATATCAAAGGTAATAAAGCTATGATAAAAGAAGAAAGAGATAGATTGAAAAATAAAGAAACTATTTTAGATAATCAACTAAAATCTTTAGAAAACTATACTAGATTATGCCTTAATAATGCAGGACTTAATAAAATGGATCTAGGAGTTTTTAAAATCTCTCTTAGAAAAAGTGAAAGTACAGAAATAACGGATTTAAGTCTTATTCCAAAAGAATTTTTAAAATTTAAAGACCCTGAACCTAATAAAACAGAAATCAAGAAAGCTATCAAGGAAGGTAGAGAAATTAAAGGTGCAGTAATTATTGAAAATGAAAGTTTGGTGATTAAGTAATGAAGATAACAAAAGCTACAGAATTAAATAATAAGAAATCTTGCTACTTAATTTATGCAAATCCTGGAATGGGAAAAACAACCGCAATTAAATTTATTAAAGGTAAAACTCTTGTTATTGATATTGATAAATCTTCAATAGTTTTAAAAGGTGAAAAAAATATTGATATTGTGGAAGTTGATACTCATAACATTTTTGATAACTGGATTAGTATTGTTACCGAATTAATAAAAGGTGCTGCTAAAGATTATGACAATATAGTAATAGACAACGTTTCAGAACTTTTTAGAAGTTGCCTGGCTAATCTTGGAAGAGAAGGAAAGAATAACAGAGTGCCTTCACAAGCTGATTACCAAAGAATAGATTTTACTATTTTAGATAGTTTAAGAGCTTTAACAAATCTAAATAATAGAATTATTTTTACAGCTTGGGAAACTTCTGATGTATGGACTGATGAGAGTACAGGTCAAATGTATAATCGTTCAATGCCAGATATTAGACTTAAAATTTTAAATAACTTCTTAGGATTATGTGATGTTGTTGCTAGATTAGTTTGTAAAAAAGATGAATCAGGAGAAATTGTTAGAGGTTTCATTCTTGAACCTTTAAATAGTGTCTATGCTAAAAATAGACTTGATAATAGAAAAGGTTGCAAAGTGGAAGAGCTGATACAAAATGTATAAGTTATATCCACATCAAGAAGAGTTGGTGCAAGAAGCTAAAAACTCTTTTAGAAAGGGTTTTAAAAGCCCTTGTATTGTTTCTCCTTGTGGTAGCGGAAAATCTGTTATTATTGCTGATATTGTAAAGTCTGCAACGGATAAAAAAAATAGAGTTTTATTCCTTATCCACAGAAAAGAACTTAAAGACCAGATTATAGAAACTTTTAAAAAATATGGTGTTGATATGAGTTTTGTAGATGTCTATATGGTTCAAACTCTAGTTAATAAGCTAGATAAAATAGAAAAACCTAACTTGATCATTACAGATGAAAACCATCATGCTTTAGCTAAGACTTATAAAAAAATTTATGATTATTTTTCAAATTGCTTAAAGCTAGGTTTTACAGCTACACCAATTAGACTAAATGGAGTCGGACTCTCTGATGTTAATGATACTTTAGTTATAGGAAAGTCAGTAAACTGGCTAATACAAAATAATTTTTTAGCTAATTTTAGATATTTTGCACCAGAGATTATAAATACTCATAACCTAAAAGTTACTCACGGAGATTATAAAGTTTCTGATTTAACTATGAATAGGATAATCTATTCTGATGTTTTAAAAACTTATGAAAGACTTGCTAAAGGTAAAAAAGCTATTTGCTATTGTCCTAATGTAGAGTTTAGTAAAAAAATAGCTAAAGAGTTTAGTGATTCAAATATAAAAGCTATTCATTTAGATGCTAAGACAGAAAAGAAAGAAAGAGAGTCCATAATCAAAGATTTTAGAGAAGGTAAAATACAAATCCTCTGCAATGTTGACCTAATAGGAGAGGGATTTGATGTTCCAGACTGTGAAGTTGTTATTTTACTTAGACCAACAAAATCTTTATCACTTTTTATTCAGCAGTCAATGAGATCTATGAGATATAGGCCAAACAAAATTGCAACAATTATTGACTGTGTTGGGAATGTTGAACGTTTCGGACTACCTAATTTAGAGAGGGAGTGGAGCTTAGAAGGAGAGACAAAGGAGCAAAGAGAAGGCAAATTACAAGATAACCCAAAGACTTGCCCTGAATGTTTTGCAGCAATAGATAAAAAATACTTAATTTGCCCCTGCTGTGGCTTTGAGTTTAGAGCAGAACAGGAAGTCGAAATTGATACTACAGTCGAATTAAAAGAAATAAAAGAAAATGATTTTAGTTTTAGACTAAATACTAAAGACTGGAAAGAATGTAAAAATATGAAAGAACTTAGAAACTGGTGCATAGATAATAATTATAAACCAGGTAGAGCCTACTATTTAGGCAAAATATTAAAATTAATTTAAAGGAGAATAAAAATTATGTTTAAAATGGATTTCAATGATTGTCAACAAGAATTTGGTTTATTACCAGAAGGAAATTATGAAGTTGTTATTGAGGATGCAAAAGTTGCTTTAACTCTAGAAGGTAAAGAGCATATTCAACTAACTTTAAAGGTTAGAGACGATATAGCTACTCAAAAATATGGAAAGAGACTAATTTTCTATAAAATGTGGAAAAGAAAAGAAACTAATAACTATTCATTACAAGAATTCAACTCAATAGGTAAAGCTTGTAAGTTAATAAATGGTAAAGAATATAAAACTTTAAATGAGTTACTTGATGATTACAAAGGAAAGAATTGTAAAGTAACTATAAAACATCATGAATATAACGGAAAAACTTATGAAAGTATAACTAAATGGGATGTTTCTGGTTTTGATGCACCTTTTGGAACATTCCCTGAAGCTAATAATGAAGAAATACCATTCTAGGAGTAAAAAATGTATGAGAAAATACCTCAAGAACTAAAAGAGTATAGTAACTGGTGTCTTTACCGTCTTGTAAAAAGAGACGGTAAAAATACCAAAATACCTATAAATGGACTAACAGGAGAATTTGCAAAGTCCAACGATAAGTCCACATGGAATACTTATGAAATCTGTGTAGATAATATAGATAAATTCGGCTGCAACGGAATCGGTTTTTTCTTTGATGAACCTTTTTTCGGAATTGATATTGATAAGATAGATGAAGATGTTGAATTATTTAAGCAAGGAATTGATGAAAGTATTATAAGTGAATTTGCTGATAGTCTAAAAACTTATGGAGAATTTTCTCAAAGTGGAAAAGGAGTTCATTTTATCTGTAAAGGTAAACTCCCAGAAGGTGGAAGACGTAAGAGCAATGTTGAAATGTATTCATCAGGTCGATTCTTTGTTATGACTGGAAATTCTTTATCTAATATTGATTATGTTAATGAATGTACTGAAGAAGTTATTGATTTATTTGAGAAATATATAGGTAGCTCTGAAATCGAAAAAAATAGTCCTAATTTTAATTCTAATTTAGAATTGGATGAAATACTAGAGGTCGCACTTAAAAATAAAAAATTCCACAATTTATTTATAAATAATCATAATTATAGTAGTCAGTCTGAAGCTGATATGGCATTTTGTAATTATCTTGCATATTATTGTGCAAAGGATAAAGAAAAAATGGATGCTATTTTTAGACAAAGTAGTCTCTATAGAGCTAAATGGGATGAGAAGAGAGGAGAATTTACCTATGGAGAAAAGACTTTAAATAAAGCTATTAAAGACTGTAAGAATGTTTATTTAAAGGATGACGAATTTAAGCTTTTTATAGGTGATAATACTTTTTTTAGTTATGACGATACAGGAAATGCTGAAAGATTCTTAAAAAAATATGAAGATATTGTTAGATATAACTACGATAATAAGTCTTTTATGATTTATAATTCAAGATTTTGGCAAGAAGATTCAAGTTCAATTATAAAAAATCTTGCTGAAACTGTTATTGCAGATATGAAAAATGAATTTAAGTTCGTTAATGATGAAGACCAAGAAAAAGCACTTTTAAAGCATATTAAATATACAAGAAATTCTAAAGGTAAAGAAAATATGCTTAAAGAATTACAGCATAAAGTTGCTATTACAAATAATGAACTAGACTTAGAACCTTATTTGTTCAATGTGGATAATGGCTTTTTAGACTTAAAAGAATATTTGTTCAAGGATCATGATAAAAGTAAATTTTTCTCAAAGATTGCCGGAACTGAATTTGACCCTAAAAGGAAATGTCCGAAGTGGATTAAATTTTTAAGAGAGATTTTTTTAGAAGATGAAGAATTAATTGAATTTATTCAAAAAGCTATTGGCTACTCTCTTACAGGTTCAACAAAAGAGCAATGTTTATTTATTCTCTTTGGTAATGGACTTAATGGAAAATCTGTTTTTTTAGAAGTTATGAGTGCTTTATTTGGGCATTATGCTTTAAATATTCAGCCTGGCTCTTTAATGGTTAAGAATCAACAAGGAGCAAATAACGATATAGCAAGACTTAAAGGAGCTAGATTCGTTACTACTACTGAACCTAATGACGGAATGAGATTTGATGAGGGATTAGTAAAGCAATTAACTGGTGGCGATAAAGTAACTGCAAGATTTTTATATAAAAATGAATTTGAATTTATTCCTGAATTTAAAATTTGGATGGCTACTAATCATAAACCTATTATTCGTGGTAATGATGATGGAATATGGCGAAGACTTAATATAATTCCTTTTGATGCTAAAGTTAAAAAAATCAATAAAAATCTTAAAGAGGAATTATTAGAAGAACTTCCAGGCATTCTTAACTGGGCTTTAGCTGGACTAAAAAAATATCATAAAGACGGACTAGAAAAACCTGAAAAGGTCAAAAATTCTATAAGTTTATATAAGCAAGAAATGGACACTATAGGTCAGTTTATAGATGAATGTATTATGAATTTAGAAGGTTATAAAGTCGGTGCAGGTGTTGTTTATCAAACATATAAAAATTGGGCTATTATGAATGGACAATATGTAATGAGCGGAACGAAATTCGGAGTTGAATTTTCTAAAAAATTTGAAAAAGTTTCTATGAAAGGTAAGAAATTTTATAAAAATGTAACAGTTAGGGATTTAGAACAAGAAGCGGTTAAGGTAGATAGTTTAGGTAGAGGGTTAAAAATTGAATAAACGTTGTAAAATACAACGTTTAAAGGCTATTTTTTAAAAATAGATAGTTGGTGTTGTAACCTCTTTCTATATATATACTTTCTTTAGTACTTTATAGACTATACTATCTACTATCTACCTAAATATATAAAATATATAATAAATATATTGAAATATCAACATTTTTAAGAGGGTAGATAGTTTGGGATTAGGTAGATAGTTAATCACGATTTAAACTAATAAAGCGAGGTAGCTATGAAAGAGCATTTTATACAAAATGAAATTAGAAAAAATATTAATGATTTAGCAGTAATTTTTAGAATCAATGTTGGTGTTTTTAAAAGTGAAGATGGAAGATTTGTTTCAACTGGTGTTCCAAAAGGCTTTTCCGATTTGTTTGGTTTTAGAAAGTCAGACGGAAAGGCAATTTTTTTAGAAATCAAAAACGAAAAAGGAAAAGCTAGACCAGAACAGATACATTTTTTAAAAACTATGCAAGAATATGGAGCTATCACAGGGATAGCTAGAAGCGTGGAAGAAGCAAGAGAAATTATAATAAAGGGTTAAAATGAAAGAGTTTAATAATAGAAATATAGCTAATAAATTTGCAGAATATATTACTGGTCAAGAACTTAGAAAATATTTAGCAGAAAAAGTAAGAAAATATGTTGGAGAAGATATAACAGTTTTTGATGGAGCAGTTGGAAGCGGTCAGCTAGAACAACATATAAAACCTAAATGGATATATGGAGTAGAAATTCAAAAAATGCTTGTGATGTTTTTAAAGAAAATTATCCTAATTCAGATATTTCAAATATAAGTTTCTTTAATTATGAAAGCGACGTTAAAGCGGATTGTGTAGTTATGAATTATCCTTTTTCTTTAAAGTTTAAAGAGTTAGAAGAAGAGGAACAAAAGAATATTCAAAAAGATTTTTCTTTTAAAAAATCAGGAGTAGTTGATGATATATTTATTTTAAAATCTTTGAAATATAGTAAAAGATTTGGATTTTATATTTGTTTTCCAGGTATTGCTTATAGAAAAACAGAAGAGCAATTTAGAAAAATTTTAAAAAATACAGTAAAAGAATTAAATATCATTGAAAATGCTTTTGAAGATACTTCAATACCAGTTTTATTTTTGATTATTGATAAAGAAAAGACGGATGTTGAAGTCATAAAAGAAATTTATGATTGTAAAACTAAAAGTACTATACACAATGAAATCTGTAAAGATGTTGAGGATAGTTGGAGAATACCTGTAAAAGAACAAGAAAAAGAAGAGATTGACATTGAAG
>ERZ773018.273-NODE-273-length-33861-cov-11.673342_pt1 | contig 33861 bp, 19 predicted proteins | sample MGYA00580840_ERZ773018 | MGnify/ENA primary metagenome ERZ773018 (study PRJEB29015, sample SAMEA2738125) | human oral metagenome | biome: human oral; feature: human-associated habitat; material: saliva | place: China | collected 2256 ... | reverse complement strand
GTTGTCGCTTCGCTCCAACGCCTGCCCTGCCAAAAGACCAAGCCTAAGGGCTTGTTGAGTGCGAGTTAACACCGCTGTTTTGCTTTTTCTGTGGAAAAATGAGATTGACCAATAGACTATGGGCGCCCGAAAAGTGAAGATTTAAAAGTGGTAGTTTAGAGATTGATTTTTAACTATTTTCGGGGCAATATGGCTTGTAATTCTTGATTGTGAATAGTGGTATATGTAACTTTGTATTGATTTTTACGATAGCTACTATCGAAACAATCCGTTGTCAATCCTTGTGGTGCGTTGGGCGTAAGGCTACTTTTGCAGCGTTAACTCAAAACAAGTAGAATTATGACTAATCAAACAATTGGAATGATCATTGCGGCAGTCGTCGTACTATTTATTATCTTTGACGCCGCTTATTGCTTCAAATCCGACCAACTTGCAAAAAATGAGGATTACGAAGACGAAGATTGACTATAAACTCAACTCAGACGCATAGGGGCGGGTAGCGTACTCGTTGATGGCTGGCTGTAAGTGTGGCCGGCAGAACGATGCTTAAGTGGCACGCTGTTGCTCCAGCGCTCAGTATAACAGAACGCATGGAACTACGCCAACTTCACTACTTTATAGCTGTAGCCGAACAACTTAATTTTTCAACGGCTGCCAAGTCGCTTTGCATTACACAAAGTACCTTATCACAGCAAATAAAACAATTGGAGGAGGAGTTGGGCGTAAGACTCTTAGAACGCAATAGTCACGAGGTTGTGCTCACAGAACCGGGTGAAGCATTTCTGCCCAATGCGCGGCGTACTATTGATGATGCAGAAACGAGTAAACTGTATATTCGAGATCTACAACATCTTAAGACCGGCGTGCTGAATGTGGGAGTCACGTATTCGTTTCACCCGATTATGACGGAGACGGTGCTGACCTTTATGCGGCGCTTTCCGGCCATTCGCCTGAATATCTTTTATAAGCGTATGGAAGATTTGCTGGAGGATTTGCAAAAACGACAAGTCGACTTTGTGCTTTCTTATAAGCCCTTGCATGCGCTACCATCCATTAAAAGTAGAGAACTTTTTCGTACACAACTTGCGGCCATTACGGCTGTGGATCATCCGCTTGCCGGACAGAAAAGCGTCACGTTAAAGGAGTTGGCACAATGTGATTTGGCGCTGCCGACGAACGGCTTGCAAGCGCGCAACTTCTTTAATCGTTTTGCCGAAAAATCGGATTTGCATTTTAATGTGCGCTTTCAGCTCAATGTGGTCCATATGCTCCTTGATTTAGTGGGGCGCAGTCGGTTGGTTTCCGTACTGTCGGCCTCAACGGTAAAGGGGCATCAAGAGGTGGTGGCTATTCCGATTGATCTGCCTGAAAATGAAATGATCGGTTGTATACACACACTCGAGGGTGCTTATGAGAAGAATGCGGCTAAAGAGTTTTTGCAACTGCTGCGGCAGCAGAACGACCTGCAAGAAATGGTAAATAGTATGTAGGTTCATTGCCCACGTCGGGCTGTTTATTAGCCCACCCAAAAAGTAAACGATGCGCATTTCCCGCGAGAAATGCGCATCGTTTGAATTCTCAAAAGCGAAAGGCGAAGCCTTGCGCTTTTGAAGTTAAAATGCCTGATTAGCTTACGCGCTCCAAGCGCTTCATGATTGTAAACATGAAGAGGGCAGAGAGGAGGCAGAGACCGATGAAGACGGCCCAAACAGACCAGAGCGGGAGGTTGCCCCAGAGGTAACCACCGACGCTGACGAGGAAGTTGCCAATAGCCGTAGCTACGAACCAACCACCCATCATCAAACCTTTATATTTAGGCGGCGCTACCTTGCTGACAAAGCTGATACCCATCGGAGAGAGTAGGAGTTCGCCGAAAGTGAGAACGAGGTAAGTACCGATGAGCCAGTTGGGCGATGTATAGGTAGCATTAGCGCCGGCTACTGCCTGCTGAGCAGGCGTATTCAAACCTTGTGAAGCCAAAACCATGAGGATGTAGGCTGCACCTGCCACGAGCATACCGTAGGCAATCTTGCGGGGCGCGCTCGGTTCCTTGCCGGTGCGGCCGAGGTAAGCGAAGATCGCCATACTTACGGGCGTGAGGGCTACGACATAGAAGGGGTTGAACTGCTGGAAGATCGGGGCGCTGACTTCTACCGCGCCTTCGAGGTTCATATACTTATAGCCGATCACAGCTAAAGCGGCGATGATAGCGAGTCCGGAGATGAGTTTGGATTTGCCCGTCTTACCCTGCACGAGAGAGAATGCGGCGTAGACAATGATAATAATCATAAAGAGGTTAATCACGTCAAAGACCATGCTCTGTACGCCGGTAGCCGTCTTTTGTACGAACTCATTTGCAAAATATGTGAGCGTCAAACCGTTTTGGTGGAAAGCCATCCAGAAGAAGATCACTACGGCAAAGACAAGGCAAAGGGCGATGATGCGATCTTTCGTCTCTTTCGGAGAAAGTTCTTGTACGGGAGCTTCTTCCTTGGTGTCAGCTTTCTTCTTACCAGCCACTGAGCCTTCTACGTGGCGGAAAGAGGAGCGGAAACCGTAGTAGATAGCCATTGAAAGAATCAAAGAGGCGCAAGCTACGGCAAAGGAGAAGTGGTAAGCGTCGTTTTCGTGATAACCGATTGACTCTGCCCACTCTTTAATGCGCACAGCGGCTGTCGGAGCGAAGAGGGCGCCGATGTTGATTGCCATATAGAAGATGGAAAAGGCAGAATCGCGCTTACCGGCATATTCCGGACTGTCGTAAAGATTGCCGACCATTACCTGCAAGTTGCCTTTGAAGAGACCCGTACCGAGACTGATGAAGATCAGGGCTGCGAGCATAGCAATCATTGCTACGGTGCCGCTACCTAAGGGTACGGAAAGCAGGAGGTAACCACCAAACATGATGAGAATACCGATCGTAACCATCTTGCCGTAGCCGAATTTGTCGGCCATGTAGCCGCCGATCAAGGGCAGAAAATAGACTAAGCCTAAGAAACTGCTGTAGATCATGCCGGCCGTGCCGGGTTCAAAACCAAAATTCGCTCGCAAGAAAAGCGCAAATACGGCTATCATCGTGTAGTAGCCGAAGCGTTCGCCGGTGTTGGCAAGCGCAAGGGCATAAAGCCCTTTGGGTTGTCCTTCGAACATAATTGTGTAATTAAGGAGTTATTAGTAATTGAATTTATGTATATAATTTGCTTGTTTATGAATCGTGCTCATCGGGTGTTAATGGGGCGTAGACGGCAGCGCAGCAGCGCAATAAATCGGCCGGTGCCACTTTGAGTTGCAAGCCGCGCACGCCGGCACTGACATAAATGAAGGGTTGCCCTTCAGCCGACGCATCAAAATAAGTCGGGAAGTGCTTCTTCATACCGATCGGGGAACAACCGCCGCGAATGTAGCCCGTGAGGGGGAGCAACTCTTTGAGTGGAAGGGGTTCAACCTTTTTATTGCCACTCGCCTTGGCTGCTCGCTTCAGATCCACTTCGCTATCGCCGGGCACAACGCAGACGAGGCAGCCTTGCTTATCACCACGCAAGACGATGGTCTTAAAGACGCTCTTGACGTCTTCGCCTAAAGAGGCGGCTACGTGGGCGGCACTCAAGTCATGTTCATCGACAACGTAAGGAATCAGTTCGTAGCTGACGCCTTCGCGGTCGAGTAGGCGGGCAGCGTTGGTTTTCTTCTCTTTACTCATCGGTGCAATTCTTCTTTTAAATATCTGGCGGTATAGCCTAAGCCCTTGCTAACTACTTGTTCGGGCGTGCCTGCGGCTACTACTTTGCCGCCGCCTCGGCCGCCTTCAGGGCCCATATCGATGAGGTAGTCGGCAGATTTGATCACGTCTAAATTGTGCTCAATGACAATAACGGTATTGCCCTTTTCGACCAGCCGGTTTAAGACGCCGAGCAGGATGCGTATATCCTCGAAGTGCAGGCCCGTAGTCGGCTCATCTAATATATATATTGTGTTGCCCGTATCTCGCTTTGCCAGTTCGGTAGCCAGTTTTACGCGCTGACTCTCGCCGCCTGAAAGCGTCGTGCTGCTTTGTCCTAATTTGAGATAGCCCAGACCAACGTCTTGCAATACTTTGATCTTATGCAGAATAGTGGGGACGTTCTCGAAAAACTCAACAGCGTTGTTGACCGTCATATTAAGTACGTCGGCGATGCTCTTACCCTTAAAGCGCACCTCTAAGGTCTCTCGATTATAACGCTTGCCGTGGCAGGCTTCGCAGGGGACGTAGACGTCGGGCAGGAAGTTCATTTCGATGGTCTTGTAGCCGTTTCCCTTGCATACTTCGCAGCGGCCGCCCTTGACATTGAAAGAAAAACGTCCGGGCTTATAACCGCGCATCTTGGCTTCGGGCAATTCGACAAAGAGATTGCGGATGTCTGAAAAGACGCCCGTATAGGTGGCCGGATTGGAACGCGGCGTGCGCCCCAAAGGACTTTGATCGACGGCTACGACCTTGTCGACCTGTTCGATTCCTTCGAGTTTGCCGTAAGACAAAGGCGCACGAAGGGAGCGATAAAAGTGTTGCGAAAGAATGGGGAGTAGGGTGTCGTTGATCAGCGTGGACTTGCCGCTGCCCGAAACGCCCGTCACGCAGACGAATGTGCCGAGTGGGATCGTCACATTTGCGCTTTTAAGGTTATTGCCCTTAGCTCCGATAAGGCGGAGCTTATGCCCGTTGCCTTTGCGGCGTGTCTGAGGAATGGCAATCTCCCGCTCGCCGTTCAGATAGTCGGCCGTCAGTGTATGACAAGCCAGCATCGTGGTTGGCTTTCCTTGAAAAACAACTTCGCCGCCCAAGCGTCCGGCGCGCGGACCCATATCTATAATATAGTCGGCCGCCAGCATCATATCTTTGTCGTGCTCTACGACGATGACCGTGTTGCCTATATCGCGCAAATTCTTGAGCGACTGAATCAGACGGACATTATCGCGCTGGTGCAGGCCTATGCTTGGCTCATCTAATATATATAGTACGTTGACCAACTGTGAGCCGATTTGCGTGGCCAAACGTATGCGCTGACTTTCGCCGCCCGAAAGACTCATCGTGGCGCGCGAAAGGGAGAGATAATCCAAACCTACGTCTAACAAAAACTTGAGACGTGTGCGCAATTCTTTCAAAATTTCGTGGGCAATGGCGGCGCGCTGTTTATCGAGTCGCGCTTCAAGATCGGAGAGACAAGTGTAAAGTTCACTAATGTCCATCTCCGCAAAGTCTGCGATAGAGCGGCCGTCCAAGCGATAAGAGAGCGCTTCGCGATTTAAACGTTTGCCGTGACATTCTGGGCAAACCGCCGTGCGCGAGAATTGTTCAGCCCATCGCTGTGAGGCTGCTGTCATCTCGCTATCCGCCATTTGGTTGATGTATTTCGCAAGGCCGTCGTAGCTTACGATGAAGTCCTCCGTTGTATGCATTGCTGCGGCGGGAATGTGTAAGCGTTCGGTTGTGCCGTTGAAGATCATATCAACGGCTTCTTCCGGAATATCTTTAAAAGGCGTCTTAAGATCGCAGCCGAATGGAACTAAAATAGCCTCAATCTCCGCAAAGATGAGCGTGCTGCGATAAGCGCCTAAAGGCGACAAAGCGCCCTTGCGGATGGAAAGCGTGGGGTCAGGAATAACTTTTTCGCGGTCTATCACGCTGACATAGCCCAAGCCCTTGCATTTGGGGCAAGCGCCTTCCGTAGAATTAAAAGAAAAGTTGTTGGGTGCCGGCTCTCTGTACGACAAACCGCCGACAGGGTCCATCAAACGCTTACTGTAATAACGTGTTTGATCGGCTTCAACATCAAAGAGCATCATCAAGCCGTGGCCTTGCTCTAAGGTCTTGTGCACGCCGTGCGCCAAGCGCTTTTCGTCTTTAGCTTGAACGACCAATTTGTCTACGACTACTTCTATGTCGTGCGTACGATAGCGATCAAGTTTCATTCCGCTCACGGCCTCGCGCAGTTCGCCGTCGACGCGGACGGTCAAAAAGCCTTTTCTACGTACAGTTTCAAAGAGTTCTTTGTAATGTCCTTTGCGCTGTCGCACAAGTGGCGCGAGCAAAAGCACCTTTTTGCCTTCATATTGCTCTAAAATCAGTGACGTAATCTTCTCTTCGGAATACTTCACCATCAGTTCGCCCGACAAATACGAGTAGGCATCGGCAGCGCGAGCATACAAAAGGCGAAGAAAATCATAGATTTCCGTTACGGTTCCTACGGTTGAGCGCGGATTCTTGTTGGTCGTCTTTTGCTCTATGCTGATAACGGGGCTTAAGCCCGTTATCTTGTCGACATCGGGTCGCTCAAGATTGTCCAAGAAGCCGCGAGCATAAGCTGAAAACGTCTCGATATAGCGCCGCTGACCTTCGGCATAAAGTGTATCAAAGGCCAACGAACTCTTTCCGCTTCCACTCAGACCGGTAATTACCGTCAGACTGTGGCGCGGCAAGCGTACGTCCACATTCTTCAAGTTGTGTACGCGCGCTCCAAGCACATCGATATATTGTTCAGCGTCTGTAGACATGTATAGTTTATGGTGCTACCGAAGAACCCTCCTCAAAGCCGCGCAGCAGATTGATCGTTTTCTTTATGTTATAATTGCGTCCGTCTGCTCCTTTGGCTTGCAGGTTGAGGTAATAGGCGCCATCGGGCGCATTGCTGCCTCCGGCGCGGCCGTCCCAACCTCCCTTGAGGTCAGTCCATTCATAGAGTTTCTTACCCCAGCGATCGAAGATGACAGCCCGAAAAGAGACGATGCTCTGGTAGCCGTCCTTTACTTTGAATACGTCGTTAATGCCATCGCCATTGGGCGTAAAAGCATTAGGCACTTCCAATCGAGATTCGGAAATTGTAATCTTAAACGGCTCATCCATACTATATTCTATGGTGTCCGTACCTTGTACAAAACTAATCAAAAGGCTGACGGTAAATGCACCGCTCTCGCGAAAGACGTAAGTCGTATTCTCTTCGTGGCGCAAGAGGAAAGGCTTTGATTCGCCCACCTTTGTAAAGCGCCATTCATAGAGCGGCGTATAATTGCCGATTGTCTGCGGATTGGCCGTAAATTCAGCCGTCATCGGCGCATTGCCTATGTATTCTGAAAGTTCCTCGCCGATTGTCTCGCCATACGTCGCACGCATTTTCGGCATAGCCGAAGGATTGGCGTCATCAGCTTGAGCCGACAGCGCGAAGAGGGCGAAAAAGCAACCCAAAAGGGCCGACAACAAACGTCTCATATCAGAAGATTTTGCGCGAAGATAGTGAAAACTCATATACAGACAAAAACGAAATCCAACAAAATATATTGTCAGTGAGCTTATCGTGAGATAAAAAAGTAAGTAAGGAGAAAGCAAAAAAGAAAAAGCACCGACACTTTGGGCGGCGCTCTTTATCTCAAACCTTTCGGACGTTGTGTCATAATCTCTTTCTGTGAGCCTCTTCGAGTGGAGGCGTAAGATCATCGAAGTCTAGTTTAAACGGTTTTCTTTTTGTGCTGATTAATGGTTAATGCACGTTCCTAATCTGTCTGAGATTTCTACAAAACTATAGATTTCCTTGCTTTTGCGCAAATTGAGCAACGCTTTTTGTCGATTTTAATGGCGAAAATCAACGCTTTTTAGAGCGATTAACAATTACCCTTATGCTTTTGCTTTATCAGCTAAACAAAACTTGCGGTTAATTCGTCCTTTTCGGAAACGCTCTACTTTACGCTTTGTTACTATTCGTGTGGAATTTTTTTGTCGTTTTCTTTCGCCTTTTCAGGCGATTGTAGGGAGCTGATGCATCGCGAGTCTGTTTTTAAATAAACGAGTTGGCCGATTTTTCCCCATTTTGCGCTGCGGCGTCGCTGTCTTGTCTAAAAATTTGCCAATGCATAACGAAGACGTTTTGCCCCGATTTTCCGTTTTTGGTATCTGTTGCAAGACCGGTGGCGTCCGTCTCGTCTTAAATATGCCTCGGCGCAAGTAGCACTACGGGAGGTAATGAGGTGTTTTTTAAGTGTAGATGTTTGGACAAGAGAGGCGGGCTGCTTATTTTTGTAGGCGCAAACTATCGTCCAATCAACACATTATTCCATGATGAAAAGACTACTCCTGTTCTCCGCGCTCTTTTGCTTAGCTTTCTCTGCCGTAGCCGGCGATGACTTCAGCACGAAAACGCAAACGCTTTTGCAGGAATTAGATAAGGTGGTCGAGCGAAAAGACTACTATTTGCAGCAGCGAGAGCAGCGAGCATCGAAGTTGAAACAAGTATTACGTAAAGTGCCCGACGCGCAACGGGCGCCGATCTACCGCCAGCTTTTTGAAATCTACCTACATACGCAAGCCGATTCAGCCAATTTGTATTTGCAGCGGCTCGAGCAGACGCCGCAGGCACATACCGACCCATCGCTCCGAGCCTATGTCTTGTTGGGGCGTGCCGAACTTTTGGCTTTGATGGGCTTATATCCGGCGGCGCTGGAGATGGCCGATAAAGCTGCAACTTTGCATCTGACGGGCGAAGACCTGCTCCATTATTATCGCATCAAACGAACGGTTTACGGCTGGATGAAAGACTTTGCGGCCGAAACGGCATCCGGCGGATCGCCTGCCAAGTTGACGGCCGCTTACAGAGACTCCATCCTTTCGCTTGAGCCGGCCGGACACGGGCGAAACATTGTCTTGATTGACAAGCTCCTTAGTGAAGGAAAAGTGAAGGAAGCCTCGCAATTGGCGAAGGCTGAATACCAGCAGAGCAAGGGAAAACTCGATGTTTTCACCCTATTTAATCTGGCTGAGTGCTACCGACTTTCTGGCGATTACGACCAAGCGGCGTATTATTTGGCTGAGACGGCGTTGATGGACTTGAAGGCCGGTGTGAAAGAATATGAGGCCCTCCCCTTATTGGCAGAGTTGCTCTTTCAGCGCGGCGACCTGACGCGGGCCTACAATTATTTGATCTGCACGATTCAAGATGCCAGCTATTGTAAAGCTCGTTTGCGCTCAGTCGAAGCCAGCAAAATCTTCCCGCTCATCGATCGCGCCTATAAAGAAAAGTCGCAAGAATGGACGCGCATCGAGCGCATCTTCTTTGCCGGCGTTTCCTTGTTGGCCTTGCTGCTTTTCATCGCCGTCTTCTACCTGCGGCGGCAGATGAAAAAACTCTCGCAGACGCGTATGGTCTTAGCCAAGACGAATAAGCAACTCTTAGAGACCAATGCGCACCTGCAAATGACCGATAAGATGAAAGAAGCCTACATCGTTCGCTATCTGGATCGCTGTCGAGATTACATAGAAGCCATCGGAGGTTATCGGCGTTCGCTTTTGAAGTTGGCCAAGGCGGGCAATATGCAAGAAGTGGCCAATCGTCTTCGCTCGGATATTTGGGAAGAGAGCGAGCAGGAGCGCTTCTATGCCGATTTTGATGAAGCTTTCTTGAATCTGTTTCCCAATTTTATAGAAGATTTCAACGCTTTACTCTTACCCGAAGCGCAGATTTATCCGAAAAACGATGAATTGCTCAATACGGAGTTGCGCGTATTTGCGCTGATACGTTTAGGTGTCAAAGAGAGCAAACGGATTGCGCATTTCCTCAACTATTCGCTGGCTACGATCTACAATTATAGGAGTAAATACAGAAACAAATCCGTTCTCTCGAAGACCGATTTCGAGCAACGCGTGCAGCAGTTGTAGACCGCCCCTTTGGCTATGCACCGCCCTCTGGGGCTTGTAAGTTGCGCTTCATCGCTTTTCTGAAATAATAGTAGAAAAGCGCCGCTGCCGTAAACAAGCCTGCCGGCAACCCGAGAAAGAGTCCGTTAAGTTTCCAATCGACAATGAACCCCAGCAGATAACCTACGGGGATACCGATGCAGAGATAAGCCACCAAAGCGATGGGCGCCATCGGCTTTACGTAAGCCGTGCCGCGCAAAGCGTTGGCGTAGCAGATCTGCATCGCGTCGGCATACTGATAAAAGATCAGTCCCGGAATAAGCATCACGGCCATCTGAACCACGGCGGCGTCTTTCGTGAAGAAGCCGATCAGCGGAGCGCCGAAAAAGTAAAACACGAAACTGGCTACGACCGCAATGGCCAGCAGAATGTCGCGTCCGGCGCGCGCCGAGCGCTCCAGTCGAAGCCAATCCTTCATACCTTGAAACGTCGCCACTCGAATTGACATAGCCGAGGCCAAGCTATAATAGAACATAAAGCCCAATGTGCTCACCGTCATGATCACTTGGAAGGCCGCCAACTCTACTTTTCCAATCCATCCGGCCATCACGCCGCAGCACGTAAACGCAGCTGTCTCTGCCCCCATCTGGATCGAGACGGGCAAGGATTGTGCGTTGATGCGACGTAGTTCGGACCAATCAAAGCGAACGTCGAAAAAACCTTTGAGATAAGGCTTGTAGCAACGCTCTAAGAGTAGGGCTGCTGAGATCCATACTACGATAAAAATACGCGAAAGCAGCGTCGACAAGCCCGCACCTAAAAGCCCCAACTCGGGAAAGGGGCCCACACCGTAGATCAGCAACCAGTTGCCTAATATATTGAGCGCATTGCCGGCCCAAAGTGCCCACATGGCGGTCTTCGTATGCATCGTTCCGTCCGACAATTGTCGCAATACGTTAAAGAGCATCACGAAAGGCATCGACGCCAGTATGACTAAATAATAAGGGCGTATCAAAGGCAGCAAACTCTCCGGCTGTCCCATCCGGTCAACGAAGAAATAACCGACGCCCATAATCAGCATGAGCAGGGCGGCAAACAAACTATTAGCGCGCAGCGCTTGACGCACGGCGGCGCCCACTGACGCCGTCTCGCCTTGGCCAAACAAGGCGCCCACTTGGGGCGTTAAACCGAAAGAGTAACCTATAAGGAGAAAAATGACGAGGTTAAAAACGCTGTTCACAAACGAAGCAGCAGCCAACGAGGGCGTATCGTATCGGCCGACCATCATCGTATCGGCAAACGAAAGTACGATCGTACCAATCTGCCCGATGGAGATCGGAAGACCCAACTTTAATGTCTGTTGATAATGAGAGAATAATGTCTTAGAAATCATAAGTTCCGGTTTGTTTAGAGCGCTAAAAAGAGGGAGGCGAACGCTGTCTCGTTCGCGTCCCCGCTTATCGCGAAAGCTTCAAGCCTTCAGGTGTGAAATAAAATCGGGTGCAAACATACGAAAAAACTGCCGGATGGCCAACACGTACCCCGCAGATACTGCCGCGAGCAGGACTAAACAAGCCTTCGCCCTACGTTTCCCGATTGCGGTCCGGACGTGTGTACCCTACGTTCCGTTTTTACCGCTCCGCAACGCGTGTTTCGCGTCGCGCGGCCTGCTTTCTTGCTGCTTCGCTTGCCCTTTGTGGGCTTACGCTCACGAGCGTAGACCTTTTTTCTCACGAGCGCAAACCCTTTTCATCGTGAGCGCAAACCTTTTTTTTCGTGATGAAAAACCTCCGCCGCCCAACGTTGTCGCTGCAAAGGGCAATGCTGTGCAACTTTTGGCCGGCGCTTGTCGGCTTTCTTTTGCGAGGGCCTCGATTGGCTGGCCCGCCGTCGTAGCACTATAAAAAACCTGCTCGAAAGCAGCCGCGCGGGCCGCGTTTCGAGCAGGTTGATGGGCCGTCAGCAATCCGCTGTTGGCGGAGGCTGAAGGGGGCTGAGGCGCTTTATTTTACGATACGCTTTTTGCCGTTGATGATGTAGATGCCGCCGGGCAGGCCGTTGAGCGACTTCGCCTTCGACTTCACTCTGACACCGCCGAGGTTGGTCACGTCTAATTGCGTCTCGCCCGCCTCGATGGTGGAGAGGGAGGATACGGTGATCGAAGCATCGTTGGAGAAGCCCGACTCGTTGACCTCGCCTTGCTTTGACGTGTAGACTGCCGTCACGTTGTAGACGTGCGTACCCACGGCATCCGTATCGGTAAACGTCATCTTGTCGCCGCTGACGCGAGCGATCTCTTTTCCGTCGCGATAGATGATGTAGGCCGTCACGTCATCGTCAGCACCCGTGGCGAGTTGCTCGTAGGTGATGTTGTCGATACCGAAAGCGTAAGCGTTGCCCTTAGGCGTATTGTGATGGATGGCGAAGTATTTTGCACCTTCAGGTAGCTCAATGGTGATGAGTTTCCAGTTGGCTGTCTGATTAAATGGCTCCGTACCATCAGCTTTTGCACTTTGTAGCTTGACGAAGCTTGTCGTATCCGTATTCTCCGTCGAATAAAGCACATCGAAGTGTTCCGCAAATCTCGTTTCACCACGAGAAGTCGCAATGTTCATCACATAGAACGAGACCTCCTGCTTGCGGCCCGAGAGTCGCGGCGAGATGAGCCAGTTGTCCTGCTGTACCAGTTTGCGATCCGCATTGTAAGCATAGACTGCCGCCGCATATTGCGCGCCATCGTAGGGCTCTAAGCCCGGGTTGATGGTCGTCATGTCCTCGATCCACCAGTTGGGGTTGAAGGCGATGAAGGCAAAGGCCTCACCTTGTCCGGGATAAGATGATGATTGCTGCAGCGCACCGGCCGTTCCTTTGTCACCATCAAAGAGCGTCCAAGGCGCCATTTGTCTCGCGAAAGGTTTAAAGTCTTCGAAGCCTTCCGTCACGCGCTCCGGTTCGGGCAGAACGGGGCTGCCCCAAGTGAGTGTAGCTTGTCCGCCATCGGCAGCCGTAGCTTGAAGATCATTGATGCGACCGTAGGGTGATTTAACCACACCGACGTCTACCGTCTCTGTGGTGTTGTCGTCAGCCAATTGATCGCCGGCGTATTCGATCGTGGCCTTCACGCGTAGTTTGTTCGCCTGCTCGTTGATCGCCACGGGTAAGTGTAAGCGAACCGTATCGTTGGCGAGCGAAGCCAAGGGGCGGTTGATGCTAACCGTATCGCAAGGCTTGTCGTTGGCGAAGAGGATAACGCGATAAGCATCGGTCGGCTTTGTACCCAGATTCTTCAGCGTCACGGTGACGCTGTCGCTCTTGCCGGCATTGATGAAGTCGGGCGCTTTGATGCCCGTAGCAGCCAAGTTGCGATCCACCTGATCGATGATGTTAATGTTGTCGACACCGATCAATACTTTATTGCCTTGTGCCAAGCCGTCAAACTTCACAATGATATAGCGCTCGGCGGTATATGCAGACAGGTCGACCAATTTGCGCTCCCAGCCGTTTTTGCTCGTTTGCGTGAGATCGTATTGCGCCACCAAGTGGTCAACACCATCAGGCGTTTGCGCGAGGATCTTCAGCACGGCTTCGTTGCCAACCAAAGAGTAGAGATCGAAGAAGAGCTTCGGTCGAACAGCGCCCGAGAGGGTTACCTTCGGAAGGTTCACTGAGGTTTCGTCGCCTTGCTGAATGGTGTAAGAAATCGTTTGTCCGGCGTAATTTTCCTCATAGTTGGCCCAGACTAAACTACCGCCGTCGTTGTCGGATGCGGCATCGGTGACTACACGCCAAGGCGCGGCCGTCTTACGATTCTCGTATTGCGCATTACCCAAGAGGGTCGCAAAACCATTGTCGAGTTTGCCGCCCGTCAAGCTTTCTTTGAAGGGTAATTTAATATTAGGTCCTACGACCACACCGCGAGCTGAGACGTAATCGCTATGACCGCCTTCGCTGTTAGCTCGTGCGGCGAACCACGCCAAGGCTTGCGTTTTGCCGTCGTCGGCAGGGGTGATGTTGGGATCAATGGCTAAGGTCGTGGTAGTTGCACCCGCTTGGCTCGTCGTCAGCGAATCGCCCAATTCATGTCCGAACTGGCCGTTGACAAGCGAGAAGAAGGTAACGCTAACCTTGTCCGGCTCGAGGAAACCGCCGTTGGCGCCCGGCTGGCTGAAAGCATTCCACGATGCTTGCAGACTCGTGCCTTTGTCGACAAAGGTTATGCCGGTAGGATTCTTGGGGCGGTCCATGCCGATGTAGGCCTGCGTAGACGTAGCGCGGCCCGGATGGCCGTTAAGATAGGGCGTGATCGTGTAGGTATGGAAGCCGTTGTCGGGAACGTTGGCGTCAGTCCACGTTACTTGCGCTCCCGGCGTTGAGCCGCCGATGCGGCCGGCCCAAACATCGTCGCGCATCACTACAAAGCTGTCTACGCGGCTCAGCGTTGCGCCATTTAGCGTCAGGCTGGGCGTAGTAAATCGTACGGTAGCTTGCAGCGCGCCGCGCTGTGCGGGCGTTACGGTCAATGATTTTACGGAGTCGGGCGATGCGGTGTAGGCCGTCTTCTTGATTGTCAGTTTGTCGATGGCGATTTGGAATTTCTCGCCGGCGGGCGTATTGTCGTGGAAGCCGATGTAGACGTTTCCGCTCGCCGTTGGTATGAGATCAACCGTGCAAACCTGCCACTGGCCGTTTGTTTCTGAATATTTGGGCGTGAAAGTATTGAGCAATGTGTTGGTCATGTGGGCCGGTGTGTCGCCGTTACCCCATTTTACCTCCAGCGTATTGCGATAGGCATCCATAATATTGCGCACCTTGAACGAGATTGTATAGACACGATCGCCGGAAATGTGGATGGGCGGGGTAAGCAACCAATCGTCGCTGGCAGCTTTGACGCGTGCTTGGTTGCTCATGGCGCCGTAGCCGGTCACACCATTGGACCACCAAGTGAAGTTGTCGTTGTTCGCATCAATGACTTTGAACAAGGACAACGCAGATGTGCCCTCGATGGTGTACTGCCAATCCGGCTCGATCGCTGCACCGGCGATGATGATCGGCGTATTGGCCCAAGCGCCCTTGACATTGGCGCTGATGGCCCGAACGGCATAGGTGTAGCTCGCCAATTGCGCAGCAGAGACGTCGTCGGTGTACGACGTGGTGCTGATTCCTGAAGCAACAGTCGTCGTATCTCGGCCCTGAATGCGTATAACATCGTAGGTAAGTGGGCCTAATGTGCCTTGTTTTGTGCCGGCAGTGGGAGCGTTCCACGCAATTGTTACGATGCCGCTCGCCAAAGTAGCCGTTGGATTGCCTACTTTCGCAGGTTCATCGAAGCCAATCCATTTGTTGAGCGTTGCAGCGGCCGACTCGCCCGCTGCATTGGAGACAGTCACGGTCAGTACAAAGTTGCCGCTAAAGGGCGCTGTGATCGGCGTCGTCACCGTTGCGCCCGGAAGCGCTGTGCCCGAAGCCAGTTGGGTGTCATTGCCCTTGATCGTATAGTTTAATGAGCCGGTCAGACTTTTTCCACCGGCCGTTTGCGTTGGCATGGTGAAACTCATACTGCCACTGAGGCTCGTGCCGCTAAAGGTGGCGGCCAGGCCGGTTGCTACTGCGGGGACGTCGTCGGCAGCCGTGGCCGGTGCAATCAGCATACCATACATCGTGAAGTCAGTATCGGCGATTTTCGTTGCCGCACCGGTCTGCAAGTTGACGGTATAGAGGCCCGTATCGTAATTTTTATCTTGTGCGTACCAAAAAAACGTATCGTCTTTCGGATTAATCTCACCCGTCTGATCGTATGGACCGCCGTCTTCATCGGTCAATTCAAGTCCGGTTGGCCCTACGAGCGTCTCCTTTCCATCTGTGATGGAGATGCAATACAGATTGCCGTCGGCCGCGATGCCGTAGAGTTGCTTTGCGGCTGTGATGCCCATCGCCACATAGCGGCGCGAGGTCGTCCCGAACGTCGTGCGTTGCTGCGTGCGGTAATCTACCGTACCCAGCTCGTACTGACGATTGCTTGCGCGACTATTAAAGAATTCGCCATACACAGTGCCGTCTGCGGCCTGCGCAGTTTCGATGGCGGCGAGCGAGAAGTCGTTGTAGGTCTCCCCGCTTCCCGTCCACGTAGTTAAGTCGTACGTATAGAGCGTCAAGTCTCCACTTCCTTCGCCATAGCGTTGGAATTCGACCGTGTAGAGTTTGCCGTCAGCCACTTGCACGCCGTTTCTCGCGATGCGCTGTCCTTGCTTACCCATTGCGGTAAACTCGATCTTTCCGCCTACACTAACGGGGCGGAAGGCGTAATAGCCCCACTGCTCGTTAATGCGAGCGTTGCCCCAGAGGGCTACGGAGGCATCGAAGCCCTTCATTGTGTTGTTCGCGTTTTTGCGCGCAATCAGTTTCTGCTGCGGCACGAGTCGCGCCAGTTGAGCGCCGGGCAGCATCGCGCCCGGTTTAACCAACTTACGCGCCTGTTGTGCTCCGCCCGATACCGGAAGCAGTAGCGCCAGCGTCAAGAGCAGAAAAGAGGTGATGGTTTTCTTCATAAGGATAATTAAAATATTGCACTTGTTCCGCTGCAAAAATAGATGCAAATGTTGAATGGACAATCTTTTTTGTTTTAAAAACCTTACCAAATATGCACTTTCTTTGAGTAGGTGTGCAAAATTCGTGTGCATAGGAGGCTTTCGGTGTGCAATAAAGTGGGTTAATAATGGACGAAATGCTTGAATAATGCTAACGGAAGTGAGATTTACAAAATTTCTTGATGGGCAAATGGCGCGAGTTTGTCTGCTTTTTGATGCCTCAAAAATGTAAAAGGATTTTGTTTGCTGGCGGCAAACCATCGTTTGGTCGGGACAAACCATCGTTTGCTGCTAGCAAATTATCGTTTGGTCAGGGCAAACGAAAAAATAATTGTAAAAAAGACAACGCAAATGCGCCATTGGTCTGCCTCCAATGGTGATTGGTTATGCGCAGCATCGAGAACGGCCAAAAAAAGCAGGCCTCCTCTCGATGTGCGAGAGAAGGCCTGCGGGGAAAGTGAGTTTGCCGCATTTCCTTTGGCGGATGTGGGCCGCGCAAAGGAGCGCTGATTGAGCCTTGCGGCCGTTTGCGGTGAGCTACAGCCCCTTTAAGCTTTGCGCTTACAGAGCGCAGGCTTCCTAAATCTTGCCAATGACGCGCTTCAGCTGGTCGCCGATGCCGATCGTATAGCCTTGACTGAAGAAAACTACGCGGTTAAAGGTGTCAGCAATAATGATGACGGGCAACTCCTGCGTCTTCGTCAGTTGACTATTGAAGATGTCCGTGCGGCATTCGCCTTGCGTGTCGACGCCGAAGCGCAGGTTGCGCGGCAGATTGGGAAATTCGCCGCGGCGTTTCATAAATACGTCGTATTCTTCCTGCGTCGGGAAGAGCATAATCAGTTCGCGCCCCCAAGCTTCGAGCGCTTCGCGTTGCGCTTCAATGTCGTGGAGGATGTGGGTGCTGGGCTCGTTGTTGGCTTTTAGCAATCCCAAGACGTAATAGCCGCGGCCGGTCGTTGCAATCAAGCCCTTTTCGGCCTTTTCCTGCGTATCGTAATAGTGGTTTTCGACATTAAAGTTGCCGATAACGCTCACTTCTTCCGGATCTTCGCGGAGCGAGAGGACGACGGCTGTATCGTGGGTAAGCGAAAAGGCTGATAAGCGCGCCAAAACACTACCGCTGGCCAAGCGTGTGCCGCTCACGAGGAGGTAATCTCCGTTGTCGATGCGCGTACCCTTTTCAAAGTCGTTTTTCCACGTAGCTTCTTCGTCATAATTCATCAGTACGGGCGCTCCATCCTCGAGTTTGCTGATCGTAAACTGCGAATAATAGCCCGGATTTTCGCGAAATTGCTGCGGAACGTAGTCGATGCTTAAACGCGATTGCGGCTTGTTTGTCTGCTGTTCGGTGCGGCAGAAGGGCGTATCGCGCCAATCGTGGTCAAAATATTGGAACTTCATCGTCACTTCATCGAGGCGTGCGGGTATTCCTAAGCTTCGCGCTGCGGCCACGAAGAGCAGACCGCGATTGAAGTCGTTGGCCAATCGGTAAGCAAAAGCCGTTTCGGGCCGCTGCGTGCTACGTTGTGGATAGTCGGTCTTATCTTCACGAATATTTTTTCGGATATAGTCGACCAGCAAGGCCGGTTGGCGTCGGAAATCAACTTGCTGCTTCGGCGTGAAAGCCTTGCGCAGATAAGCGCGCCAAGGCGAGAGTTGCTCGTTCCACACGCGAGGACGGATGATCATCGGATCATAATCTTTTGTGCCCGCAAGCGCTTGAATGTGGGCCAAGATAACGGAGCTGTCAAAGTCGCGCAAGTCTTTTTCAGTCAGTGTTTCCAAGACGCGCAAAGTCAGTTCGCGATCGATATTCGGTGTGCGCAGCAGACTGAAGAGTACCTGCCAATTGCCTTTGCTCTTCTCGATGAGCGGGCGCAGGCGCTTAAAGTCGTAATGGTTGGTCCGGCAGAATTCGGCTGACGCCGCAGAGTCGGGGAAAGTATGAACATAGGCCATACGAATACTGTCTTCGCGAGCCAAGCGCTCGTTGCAAAGACGCTGCGCCGCGACACTCACGGTCGGAAGCGTATCCGTGCCCGCGGGCGGCACGATGTTGAGATCCACCTCATAGCGGTCGCCCGGCTTGCGATCCAACTTTATCGTGGCCTTTTCGCCGGCGTGTACTTTGGCAAAGCCATAACGTCCGTTGTAAGAGGCCCATACGATCAGGTCGCCCAAACCGGAGAGGAGCGAAGCCTTGCCGTCGGCGGCTGTTTGCATCGCTTTGAGGACGTAAAATTCAGCGTAATTGTAAAGTCTGAACTGCACGCTTGCGCCCTTGACGGGGCGTCCTTGCTCGTCGACGATAGTAACGTTTGTTGTAGCCGTAGGGGCGTAATTTTCCGTCACGTTAATGGTTGTCCGATTAGGATGGTGCTCTAAAACTTCTTCAGGCCCGTCGTATTTTCCGAGCACCGTCGTGTTCATAAGTATGCCGCGCGAAGCCGGACGGTTGAACCAGGCTACGTTAAGTCGGGCGGCCGGCTCGCAAGCGCCGAGGAAGTACCACCGGCCATCGGCCCAAGCTTCAACCCACGCGTGGTTGTCGTCTGTATGCGCCCATCGCGGCGTATAAACTTGGCGCGCCGGAATGCCGACTGCGCGCAAAGCGGCTACCGTAAAAGTCGACTCCTCGCCGCAACGCCCCGTTGCCGTTCGCATAGAAGCCAGCGGCGAACTGGTGCGGCCGTCAGAGGGCTTGTAGGTGACATATTCGTGACACCAATGGTTGACGGCTAAGATGGCATCGTACATTGATAAACCGGCAACGCGTGCTTTCAGGGCTTCATAGCAAGTCGTGCGGAAACTATCCAAGGCTTCGTTGTTCACGCGTACGGGCAGGACGAAATGCTGCCACTCGCGCTGCGGTACGCGTTGCCCCCAAGGCATCTCGCGCCGAGCACGCAAAGCGGCTTCCGTTTGCCGGACGAAGAAACTTGGCTCGTAGTCGACCACGTCGGGCCAATACATATAAGTATATAGGAACTTGAGGGCTTGGCGTGCCTCTTCGCTCTTGGCTTGCTGCAAGGCTTGTGCGGGCAATGCACACGGCGTGGCTTTATAGCGCGCTTTGAAGTCTTTATTGATTTGTTCTGTAGTTTGCGCTCCTGCTCCTAAAGTGCATAGAAGCAAGAGAGCTGCGAGAATATTTCTCATAGTGTTTCGATAGAGTTTGTTTAGGTGTGCGAAGGTAAACATTAAGATTTATTTGAGGAAGTATAAGTTCTCTTATTCTCTGTTTTGCTTTCGTATTGCTGCTAACAAACGCTTAAACTGTGCGACTCATTCGTTCTTCTTATAGCTTTTTACGGCCAATGAGGCCAAGATGATGCCCATAGCAGCGAGGATAGAAAATTGAAGAACAACGCCTGAGAAAGCCGAGCCGCGGATAAAGATTGTGCGCGCAGCGTCCATATAGTGGCGAACGGGATTGGCGTAGGTGAGGATCTGTGCCCAATCAGGCATACTGCGCACCGGCGTAAAGAGTCCGCTGAGGAGCATCATACAAACCAGCGCAAACCACATCACAAGCATAGCCTGCTGGAGCGAATCACTGTAATTAGAGATGATCAATCCAATGCTACTAAAGACGATTGCCAGCGCGATGGCGAAAACGAACAGCAGCGCGATGCTGCCGACCGGCGTGATGCCATAAAGAAACCAAGCGAGTAGCAGGCAAATACTGAAGTCGATGAGTGCGATTACCCAGTAAGGAATGAGTTTGGCAAGGATAAAAAGCCACTTACGGACGGGCGTGACGTTGATTTGCTCAATCGTTCCGGCTTCTTTCTCACCTACGATGTTGAGCGCCGGTAGAAAACCGCAAATCATGATCATTATCATTGCCATAAGGGCAGGAATCATGTAGACTTTATAACTCTCGTGGCAGTTGTAAAGGCGTTGTACGACGAGAGGCTTTAGTGTGGGCGCGGGTGATGGGCGTCCGGAGAGGTCGGTTGCTGCGATGATGTTGGAGAGATAAGCGGCGCCGATGCCGCCTTTGGTGCCATTGACCGCATTGGCTGCGATGAGTACGCGGGTGGGCTTGCCGAGCGTGAGGTCGTGAGCGTAATGGCGTGGGACAACTATAATAATGTCGGTCTTTCCCCGCTCTAAGGCTTGTAGGGCGTGATTGTAGGAGGGTGCCGTACCGCAAAAATTGAAATAAGTCGAGGCTTCTACGCGCTGAATCAATTGCCGAGAAAGGCTTGACTGGTCGTGATCAACTATAGATACACCGATGTTGCGCACTTCCATACTGGTAATCCACGGAGCAACGCCCATAATCATTATGGGAAACAAGGTGATGAGTCGGACGACGAAAGTATTGCGACGTATTTGTATCCATTCTTTCTGAAGGAGGTAGCGGAACATCATTTGGGAGAAGGTAAAAAGAGATTTATTCCAGTCGGGTCTTAAACTTTTTCAGTGCGATGCCAAGAATTAACAGACTCATAGCCGTAAGGATTAGGAGTTCGCGCCCCACCATTTGCAAGCCGACACCCATAACCATCAGTTTGCGAATGGCGGCAATGAACCAACGCGCCGGAATAATGGCCGAGAACCATTGCAAGGGGAGGGGCATACTTTCGATAGGGTAGATCATGCCCGAAAGTAGCAAGTTGGGCATCAGCATCAGCATACCGGAGATAAGCAAAGCTTGTAGCTGAGTCTTTGCCACGACACTGATGAGCAAGCCAAGGCAGAGGGCAAGAAAAATATAAAGCAGGCAGAGCGTGAGGATGGCGAGAAGATTGCCGGCAACGGGAACTTTCAGTACAAAGTTGGAGATACCGAGAATGAAAAGCAAGATGATGATAGATAATAAGAAGTAGGGCACGGCTTTAGCGATAAGAATCAACAGCGGGCGGATGGGCGAGACGAGCAAAACCTCCATCGTGCCGCGCTCTTTCTCACGAACAATGCTTACAGAAGTCATCATCGCGCAGATGAGCAGCAGCAATAAGCCCATAATACCGGGCACAAAGTTGTAGGCGCTTTTCATTTGCGGGTTGTAAAGTAATCGTGTGATGATTTCTGTGGATTGTGGGACGTGGGCCGCTGACGTTGCTTCCGCCATGCCCGCTTGAAGGATCTGCGTAGCGTATGCCCCTTGCATAGAGGCTTGATTCGGGTCAGCCCCATCAAGGATCAGTTGTACTTGGCCCTGACTTTTGGGCAAACGATCTGCAAAGCGCGGCGAGAAGACGATGGCTATGTCGGCCTGCCCGTTGCGAATGAGTTGCTCCGCTTCAGCGGTTGTCTGCGCCGTATGCGTCAGGATAAAGTATTCTGAGGCATCGAGTCGAGCGAGCATACGTTGCGTGAGGTGATCGGCAGGCGTTGTCACAGCGACCAAGCGCACGTCTTTCACGTCGGTAGAGATGGCAAAACCAAAGAGCAGCATCATAATGAGCGGCATACCGAAGAGGATAAGCATCGTGCGTCGATCGCGCAAGATGTGCCGAATCTCTTTTCCCACAAAGGCTATAAACGTTTTCATTCTTATTCCTCCGCCTTATGTTTCTTTTCTTTCTGCGCGGCGTGCAAGGAGCGTAAATACCTCTCCTAGCGTCTCTTTTTCAAATCTGCTTTTCAGTTCGTCGGGCGTGCCCAATGCGCGTATCTTTCCATCTACCATAATCGAAATGCGGTCGCAATATTCCGCCTCGTCCATATAGTGGGTCGTGACAAAGATTGTGATGCCCTTTGCCGCCGCTTGGTAAATGAGTTGCCAAAACTGCCGCCGCGTAGTTCCGTCTACGCCGCCCGTAGGTTCGTCTAAGAAGACCACTTCAGGCGAGTGGAAAATGCTGACGGAGAAAGCCAGTTTCTGCTTAAAGCCTAAGGGCAGCGAGGCCACTAATCGGTCAGCATATTGCGCGATGTCGAGTTTGTCGAGCAATTCATCAGTTTTGCGGCGAATAGCTTGGTCGCGCATACCATAGATGCCGCCGAAGAGGCGAATGTTCTCGCGCACGGTCATATCTTCGTAAAGCGAAAACTTCTGACTCATATAACCAATGTGGCGTTTAATCTCTTCATATTGTGTGCGCACATCATAGCCGCCGACGATAGCCGTGCCGGACGTGGGCCGACTCAGCCCTGAAAGAATGCGCATGGCCGTAGTTTTACCGGCTCCGTTAGCGCCCAGGAAACCGAAGATCTCACCGCGTCGGACCGTAAATGAAATGTCGTCGACGGCGCGGAAAGAGCCGAAAGCTTTCACGAGATGATTGACGGAGATTACATTGACGTCCGTCGCCTCTTTTGTTGCAGCCTCTGTTTCCTGTTCCTTTATATAGGCAGAAGCAGTTGTGATAAAGTCGGGCGCAGGTGTCGTTGCGGGGCACGTTAAGATAATTTCATCGCACTTCTTTATTTCGTCCTCGTAGGGCGTTGATACTAACATTGTAATGCCTCGGCGCTTCAAGGTGGCCAGCATATCCCAAAAGTCGATACGCGAGACGGGATCAACACCCGTCGTAGGCTCATCTAATAATAATACGCTTGGGCGATGAATCAGTGCGCAACTTAAAGCCAGTTTCTGCTTCATACCTCCCGACAGTGCGCCCGCACGGCGATCTTTGAAGCGCTCTATCTGTCCGTAAATGTCCTTAATATCGTCGTAACCTTCTTCGATGGTCGTTCCGAAAAGCGTAGCGAAAAAGCGCAGATTTTCTTCTACGGTGAGGTCTTGGTAGAGGCTGAAGCGCCCCGGCATATAACCTAAGCGCCGGCGGATGGCTCGCATATCGTTTACCGTATCGTAGCCGTCGATGGTTGCTGTGCCGGAATTGGGTAAAAGTAAGGTGGCCAAGATGCGAAACATCGTGGTTTTTCCCGTTCCGTCAGGGCCGATAAGTCCGTAAAGCGCACCTTTGGGTACGCTGAAAGAGCAATCGTCCAAGGCCACAGTTGCTCCGTAGCGTTTCGATATGTGCTTTACCTCAATCGCATTCATAGTTTTACCTCTCCATACATACCCATCTTGAGATAGCCGTCGTTGATCACGGCAATCTTCACGGCATAGACAATGTCTGCCCGCTCATCGTCAGTGAGAATCGACTTGGGCGTAAACTCAGCGTTGGGCGAGATCCACGTCACCGTGCCGGAATAACTGCGGCGCGTGCCGCTGCCATAGTTGCTGAATACTTTTACGCGTTGTCCTAACTTTACTTGCGCCAGTTGACGTGACGTGATGTAGGCTCTTATAAACATATGGCGCGTGTCGGCTACTTTGAAAAGAGGCTTCCCTATCGTGGCAAATTCGCCTTGCTCGGCGTACTTTTCTAATACAGTGCCCGCAATCGGTGATGTGATGTGACACTTCTTTAATTGATCAAGTACTTGGAGCCGTTGTATTTCGGCGCCGCTTACTTGACTGTTTAGGCTGCGCGTACTATTTGAAAGTGCTGAAATTTGTGCGTTCAGTTGGCTTTGTAATACCCGCACGGCATTGCTTGCATCGTCCGTTTGTTTGCGTGTTGCCGCTCCGTCTGCAAAGAGAGCCGCCGTGCGCTTCTGCTCCAATTCGGCTTTTGACAACTGTTGGCGCGTAGCAGCAATTTGTGCGCTGATGTCGGGGCGTTGTTCGGCAAAACTTTCTCGCGTGGCGCCGATCTGCTGGGCTTTAAGTTGGAGTTGAACAGTATCTATAAGCCCCACTTGTTGATGCGCCTCTACCGGTTTTCCCTCGCTCACGTCGAAAGTCATAAGTCGCCCTGTGGCTTCAGCGGAGACGGTTACTTCTGTCGCTTCAAAGATACCCGTAGCGTCAAACTCTTTTTCCTTGTTGCCGCAGGCACATACCAGCAGGGTGAATGCGGCGATAGCTATTATAGTCTTTTTCATGTCTCGTCGTTTTAAGCGCTTTTGTAGGCGCAGCGTTTTCGCTTATCTCGCTCTCTTTTCAGAAAGCACCTTTGATGATTTTCAGTTCGTAGATACTTTGTAGTAGTTCAAGCTCGTGCACGGCGCGCGTGATGCAAGCTTCGTTTTCTTTCGTGATTTCTTGCAAGAGTCGGTCAGCATCGATTGTGCCGTGTGTTAGTTGTGCTTCCGTGGCTCGTCTTATGGATTGGCGCAGACTGACGATTTCGTCGTCGGCTTGCATTACTTTGCGTCGCCCTGCGATGTGTGCTTGCTGCTGAGCCTCCTCCATTTGATTGTTAAGGAGGAAGAGTTCACGTGCATTCTCCGCCTCTTCGCGCTGCACGGCCAATTGGTGCAAATCGTTGCGGCGCGTGTATAAACTGCTTAGGCTCCACGAGAGGCGCGCACCGGCAAGCGCATTAAACGAGAGTCGGCGGCGCTGCATATCTTCAAAGAGATTGTAGCCGGGGCGTCCGTAATAGCCTTGGGCAAATATGCTCAAGACGGGCAGCAGGCGGCTTTTGAGAAGCTGCTGCTGCGTATCTGCTAAACGCAAGCGGCAGTCGATGAGTTGCAATTCGGGACGCTCGTTGGCCTTGGTGTCGGTATCAATTTCCGAAGAGGGCTTCACCAAACTATCGGCCTGCTCTACGCCGCAGAACAGCGCAAGCATACGACTTATGGCGCGTCGTGCTGCAGTGAGTTCGTCGCCTGCTTGTATAGCGCGGAGTCGTTCGGCGCGGAGTCGGTCTACGTCACTTTGCATAGCTACGCCGCGTTGCAGCATTGCTCGGAGTTTGTCTTCGTTGCTTTGCAGCATTGCCTGCAGTTGCGCGTTGAGGCGTATGCGTTCGTCAAGTAGCAGTTGCGAGAAGAATAAGTCGCTCACACGGCGGCGTAAGGCATAGAGATTTACGTCAGTCTGCGCCTCTTCTATCTCTGCCTTGCGCTTTTCAACTTCTGCTTGTCGACTGATTCGCCCGCCGTCCCAAAGCGTCTGACTGATTTCCACTTGCAGGCGATATTGCTCCTTGCCTATCCCCTCGTAAGTTTGACCGCTTTGTGCCAGTATCGATGAGAGTTTGTCGGGAAGTTGCGTTGTGCGGTTCTGCACTGTTGCTTGCACCGAAGCCTGCACTTGTGGCAACCAGGCTTTTTTTATGTTGCTCACATTATAGGCTGCTGAGCGGCTTATCAAGTCATAGCGCTTTATCAAAGGATAGTTTTGCTTGGCCATCTGCTGACACGCTTCCAGCGTAAGTTGCGCGCAGCAACTCATCGCCCATCCCGTTAGCATCATCACCATCAATAAGAGAGTTTTCATCGTTTGCTCGTTTTTTCTGTTGCAAAGGTAAGGCAGATGTAAGTAGGCTGCCTTATCTTTTATGGCTATAAAATGGTCTTACGCTACACAAATGTGGGGAAAAAGCGCGCAAATAGCCTTCTCTTCATTTATCTTTGTGGTCGAAATAATACCACACGCGATGAACGATAAGAAGCCTGAGACGCTTACCATCGAACAGATAAGAGATCGCTTGAGCGAAACTGTAGACGAAAGACAGTTGCCCATCTTGGCCGATGGCGTTGCCTTGTTGAGTCGAGGGCGCAACCTTTTTGGCAAGGCCGTTGAAGTGCAGATTCCTTATCGCCTGCCCGGCATCCGACTGGGGGTGTTGATGGCTGGGGAGGCCGATGTAATGCTCAATTTGATGAGTTACCACGTAGAGGCTCCCGCTGCCGTATTCATCGGCGATAACTCTATTTTTCAACTTCAAAGCATTGCGCCGGGTAGTGAAGTGCAGGGCGTCTTTGTCGATCCTGCCTTGTTCAACGAAATCTTTTCCGCTTGTCCGCCGGCAACTTTCAATGGGCAGGTGCGCGATTTCATTACCCCCATAAATCAGGCTGCCGGAGAAAAGATAAATGCACTTATTCAAGCGCTTACACTCACGTTTGCTGAGGGGGAATATAACCGCAGCGCGGTGCATCACCTTATAGCGGCATTGGCCCACGTTTTCAGTGAGATTTATGAAAAGCAGGTTGGTAAGCAACAGAGTCGCCGTTCACACACGCGTCAACTCTTTGATCGTTTTATTTTGCTTGTCAATAAGTATGGCAGTTATCAGCACAACCTCGCCTTCTATGCCGCTCAATTGTGCATCACGCAACCTTATCTCAGTCGCGTAGTGCAGCAAGAAAGCGGCGTCTATGCCAAAGAATGGATAGATCGTGCCGTTATTACTGAGGCGAAAGTAATGCTCAAGCACAGTAATCTGCCCATTGCGCACATCGCTGAAAAGCTTAATTTTTCTAACCCGAGTTTTTTCAATAAGTATTTTAAGCGCTTGGCGGGCGTCACACCCAGTGCGTTTAGAAACAGTTAAGAGACGGCGGAGGGGCGTCGCGGCCGTCTTCTTCGTTACATATGACCCTTGTCGCACACAGGCCGCACAAAGCAACGACAAGCGTATTTGAACTTAGCAAATAAACTTGTCAAAGAAGAATGAAATTAAGAAACCTAAGTTGTCAACTAATTCTAGGACATTATATTTGTTCCAAAGCTTGGAATTTTTTTCCCAAGGCGGAGAATTTTATTTCGCCGTATAGGAATTTTATTCCCAACGTGCAGAGACGCTATTTGATAGCCTAGAAAATGAAAATGCATTACAGATCAGCAATTTACAAAAAGACGGAAAATAGAAAGGTAGGGCTTTATGCTTGCAGCTCCTTGTGGTCGGCCAAACGATAACATTCAGTAATTTCACTTGCTGGTTTCATGAGGGTTGCCTTTTCTTAACTTAATTGATTATCAACCATAAACACACGAAAGACTATCCTCTTTTAGTTTTTGTTGAAACTGTTTTAAGGTAAAAACCGGCATTGCTTATCTCGAATTGGGAATAATAGTATTTACGTAAAGTTCTTAATAAAGTGAGATTTCAAAGAAAATATTTAGTAGAATCAATTTTTAAGTGTAAATTTGGAAGCAGAAATCAATACACTCGAAAGCATGAACTATTAAACACTTTCTCGCGTACGCAGTTGGAGGAAGAGCCTGATAGCGTTACAGTTAAGAGCCCTAAACGATGTCATAGACGTTAAGTTTTGAAGGCTCTTTTTGGCATAGATCTCTTGCCCGACTGATCAGTATCTGACTGTGCTTTTGATAGATGTGCCTTTCTTTGGACAGCAGTGAACTTATGAAACTAATCCTGAAATTTATATCTCATGGTTCTTCAGTGCAAAACTTATATATCCGTGCAGTATTATTGCCGGGAATAATCCCCAACCCTTCCGGCTTGGTTGCACATTTTTTCAATCCTATGTCTAACTTATGTTATTCTAATCGATAAGTTAAATAAATAACCGTAGTCGTGTTCTTACAGTTGGAGTTTCTGGAATGACACGATAAGCAATAAAAAACTCACCTCATTAAAACTTTAACTAATATGAAACGACATTTAAGGCAAAGCGTGAAAGTCTTTATGGCATGGTCTCTGATGTGTCTGCTTCACATTGGCGATGCGTATGCGCAGAGCGAGTACACAACCCTTTATGGCTGTATGGCTTCGGACAAGCATGGCGCCGGCTTGTTCTCCTTCACGACAGCAAAGCCGGGCTTTACGCCGATAAAGCTGGAAAACGGCCTTAAGGCATTGGGCGGGGGAACTTTGGCCGAGCATAAGTTTTTCTCCATCAATGCTGACGATCCGCAAAATCGGAGACTGTATATTTATGATGCAGACACTTGGGAATTGTTGGACGACAATTCGGTAGAGAACCCAGCCGTAGACCTTGCCTATGACCCTGTCTCTAAGAAAGTCTACGGTTGTTTTACGAAAGGTCAAACTGTTATGCTGGGAACGATAGACGAAAAGGGCAAACAGCAGACTATTGCCAATATGGATGTGCTTCCTTCTGCATTGTTCTGTGACAGAGAAGGACAGCTTATGATCATTGGGCAAGACGGCATTCTCTATAAATTAGACAAACAGACGGCTAAAACGGAGAAAGTAGGCGCAACCGGCATTATGCCCTTCTTTGTACAGTCGGCAACAGTCGATCCTAATACCGGCAAGTGCTTTTGGACGTCTATGACGCAAGAAGGTTCAGGCCTACAAGAGGTGGATCTCTCTACGGGTAAGGCGAAGCAAATATATACCTTTGAAAATGTAGAAGAAATCGTAGGTCTTTTTATCCCAATTGTAGCCAAAGTTACGGCCCCTGCAATGGTAGAAGACATTATGCTGCAGTTTGACGGTGGTTCGCTTACCGGTAAAGTCGTTTTCAATATGCCATCAAAGACCAAAGGTGGGGCAGCCATGGCGGGTAAGCTTGCCTATAAACTAATGGTAAACGATAAAGTGTATGAAGGGAAGGCTGTTGCAGGCTCGCAGGTTGTTATAGATATGACGCTCACCGAGGGAAACAAAAAAATGGTGCTTGTCACGACCAATGCTGTCGGCGAAGAAAGCGACCGAGCCGTAAAGGTGATGTGGGCCGGACTAGATGCCCCCGCTGCTGTAACAGGCGTAAAACTACATAAGGAAACTCCGGAACGAGTAAGGCTCTCCTGGAGCGCTTCAACAGAAGGTAAACATAAAGGCTATGTTGACCCGTCTACAATTACATACAAAATTGTGCGTTATCCCGATCAAGTAACATTGCATGAAAACTTTAAGGAAACGACGCTCACTGACAACATCGCTCCAACAGAACTTGTGAAATATTGGTATATAATTATGCCGACAACTAACGGCAAGCAAGGCGAAGAAACGCTATCCAACAAGGTTATTATGGGGCCAAGTTATGAAACGCCTTATAAAGAATCATTTGCAACACAAGAAAGCTTTGAAAAATATACAGTAGAAGATGGCAATAAGGATGGGATCACGTGGGACTACAATATATATGGCCATTATGTAGAATATTCCGGTATTAAAAAAGGAGATGACTGGCTCATCTCGCCACCGGTGAAATTAGAAAAGCGCGGCTACTATAAACTCTCGTTCAATGTTCGATGCCTTTCAGCAAATGTACATCAATTGTCTGTATTTGCCGGCAGTTTGCCCGACGCGGAAAGTCTGAAGCAACAACTGGTGCCGACGACCGAGTTCAAGACAGACTTTATGGACAAACTGGTAGAGCAGAAGTTTATGGTGGATAATGACGGAGACCGCTATTTCGGTTTCCATACGACAGGAGAGCTTGGAGCGCCCGTCACGCTCAATCAGATTTGTGTGGAAAGAATATCATCGATTGATGCGCCTGCTTCCGTATCTGACCTGAAGCTTGTTGCCGGAGAAAAGGGAGCACAGAAAGTCTTCGTATCGTTCAAGGCTCCGGTAAAAACGATTGGCGGCAGTCAACTCACAGCTATAGACCGCGTGGAATTGTTCCGCCTAACGGAGAATGGCGAAAAGAAAATTAATACCTTCACAAGCGTCAAGCCCGGCGCCTCCTTGGAGTTTACGGATAATGAGCCGGCACTCAAGGAAAACACTTATCGGGTAGTTGCCTATAACACAGAAGAAGCAGGCGATGATATTATCGCGACGGTGTATGTAGGCCAGGATGTTCCGGGAAAAGTTTCCAATATACGATTGAAAGAAGTTGGAAATGCCATTGTTGAAATATCTTGGGATGCTCCCACGAAAGGTGTGCACGATGGATATATAGATGTATCGAAGCTCACCTATCACGTAAAGCGCAATGGTTCGCTTCTTGTTGGGGGAAAGCCGGCATCTTCTCTTCACGTGACTGATAGTATAAACGACTTGGGCACAGACCAATTCTTCGTGGGCTATGAAGTCGTTGCCCTATCAGAGGCCGGGATGGGCCAAGGTGTTATTTCTCCATTCCTGACTGTAGGAGCTCCTTATGATGTTCCGTTTAAGGAATCTTTTGTCAATGGTAAAGGTGCAAAAGGCTGGGGAAACAACGCAGATAAGGAAGGCGTGAGTTGGTCTGCCCGTATGACCAGTGCCGAGGATTCTCAAGATGGCGACAAGGGCATCATCTCACTTGTACCCTATATGCCGGATAATGGAAAGACAGAACTTTTGTCACCAAAGATAGCTATAGGCAAGACGGTTCATCCAAAACTTTCGTTCTGGTTGCGCCATACGGCTATTGATGAGCCTTTGAAGGTTGTCGTGTATTCTGCTGATAGAATAGCGCATAAAATGATGGAAATTCAACTTAGCGAAGACCTTAACCAATGGCAGAAATACGAATTGGACTTGGGAACATACCGCGGCGAGGAATTTATACAGATCGGTTTCCGAGCTTTCAACGTGCCGGTGAGGAGCAAGATTGATTTAGACAACATTTCGATGTTTGACGACCTCAAACGCAACCTTGGCATTTCTGCGATAGACGTCCCACAACGCGTCCGTGTAGGTGAGCAAGGCAAAGTGGTGGTTACGGTGTCGAATCAGGGAACAGAGAAAATCGATGCCTTTACTGTAGAGTTATATGATAAGGACAACAAGCTGATTGCTTCTTCAAATGGCGCAGGAATAGAACCTGAGGGAACACAAAAGGTAAACCTAATAGTCATACCGCAGGCTAAAGATCTCTATGAAATGACGGTGACAGCCGTTGTAAATTGCCAAGGCGACCAAAACTTATCCAACAACAGCAAGACGGGCAAGTTCGCGGTTGTACCGTTGTCTTATCCGGCACCTACAGAGCTGACCGGTATGAAAAACGGCACCAATGTCAAACTCTCGTGGAAAGCTCCCGACTTGACAAAGCCTTATTACGAAACTACCTTTGAATCGTTTGAGGACTATCCATCATTCACGGTCTCGGATCTTGGAGAATGGAGTATGATAGACGCTGATGCAAAAGAATACACGATGCAGTTCCGTACTTCCGACGGAAGGTGGATAGACTATGAGAATTGCGCCGGACCTATGGCTTTTCAGCTAATTGATCTTTCGCAGATCATAGGAACGGAAGATGAGGGCTGGAGCAGTGCTTCAGGCAAGAAAATACTAATTTCCGTCTATAGTTCAGGAGGAGGAAACGACGATTGGCTCATTTCTCCGGAACTTACTACCGAGGCCCAAACCATTTCTGTGTGTGCGAAGAGCCTCAACTACGAAAGGAGTGGACTTGAATCTATGGAAATCCTCTATTCTGAGACGGATAAGCAGGCAGAGAGTTTCAAATTGTTGAAGCAAGTGAGCGATATCCCCACGCAGTGGACGGAATACAAGTTCGACCTGCCTAAGGGCGCGAAATACTTTGCCATTCACTCTAAAAAGGCCAATAGCGCACTTATGATTGACGATATTAGATACGTAAAGGCAGGGACGCAACAAGTAACGCTTGACCTGCAAGGATACAATATATATCGTGATGGAGAGAAGCGCAACGAGGCGCTGCTTAGTGCCCTTACCTTTGTTGACAACAACATTGAAGAAGACAAGACGTACAACTATTTCGTCACAGCAGTATATGCACAAGGCGAATCAGACTTTTCCAATGTCTACCAGCAATCTGCCACCTCTTCTGTAGAAAACATAGCCGGCGGAAATACCTCTGTAAGCGTTAACTCAGCAGAAGGACAAATCATTGTCAAGGGGCTCAATGGGCAGCAAGTAACCATTTATACGCTTTCAGGAACGAAGATATATACGACTTCGGGCAAAGAGAAATTTGCTCTACAAGTTCCGGCCGGCGTTTATATCGTAAGGATAGATCAATCATCGTATAAAGTGATCGTAAAATAATGCAGATGTAAACAGAGGACCAGTGTGTACAAAAGTAGGCAAACCGCCACAATATATCGGCACGTATCCCACTTAGCATACCTACCAATAAATAGATAGAATGCTCCTTTATGGGGCATTCTGTCTATTGTAAGATATTGATTTGACAGATTATCTTTTGTTTATCAGTCACCTTAGTTCGCTTATCAGTCACTCTATTAGATACTTTTAAGTAGTGAACTCTCCCTTCTTTGTTTATTGCATATCAGTGGCCAGATATAATGTGTTAAATCTTCTGATACGCACCATTATCCGCAGGACGTGCCGTTTGAGGTGCCAAAGGGGTGGGTGTGGACAACATTAGAGGAGATTACTTCTAAAATTGGCTCAGGAAGCACCCCAAAAGGAAGTAACTATTCTGAAGAAGGTATTCCCTTTTTTCGTTCACAAAATGTATATAATGAAGGTTTGGTATACGAAGACATAAAATTTATTTCAGATGCTACACACCAATTAATGATTGGCACAGAAGTTCATTCCAAAGATTTACTCCTAAATATAACAGGAGGTTCTTTAGGAAGATGCGCCATTGTTCCTGCTGATTTTCAAATTGGTAATGTTAGTCAGCATGTATGTATTATTCGTTCTATATTAGTACTATCATCTTATGTTCATACTTTTATTTTGTCTCCCTTCTTTAAGAAGACAATGAATATAACAGGAAGTGGAAGAGAAGGACTTCCAAAATATAATTTAGAAAAGATGTTTCTTCCTATCCCCCCTCTGAAAGAGCAAGAGAGAATTATAAAAGAGATAGAACATTGGTTTACTTTTATTGACACCATTGAACAAAGCAAGGTAAATTTACAGACCGCTATCAAGCAAACAAAAAATAAAATCCTTGACCTTGCCATTCACGGCAAACTCGTACCCCAAGACCCGAATGATGAGCCAGCTTCTGAACTCCTCAAACGTATCAATCCAAAGGCGCAGATTACTTGTGATAACGAGCATTATCCGCACTTGCCCAAAGGATGGGCGGTTACTTCTATGCAAGAGGTATGCAGTTTGCTTGATGGGGAAAAGCAAAATAACAGATCTCTGATTAACTTAGATGTCAAGTTTTTAAGAGGAAACTCCAAAGGAATAGCGATAAATGCTGGCAAATACGTCCCAGCAAATACCTATATGATTTTAGTTGATGGAGAAAATTCAGGTGAGGTATTCAAAGCACCGATTGATGGCTATCAAGGTAGTACTTTCAAGCAATTAAGTATCAATGAGAATATGAATGAAAAGTTTGTCTTACACATCATCAATTTGCATGGAAAGGCTTTGAGAGAGAATAAAGTTGGCTCTGCCATTCCACACTTGAACAAGAAGCAGTTTAAGACAATCTCAGTGCCGATACCGCCTTATGCAGAACAAGAAAGAATTGTTGATGCAATAAATGCTGCGTATGCATTGCTTACTGTAATTGAGGAGAACTTATAAACTCTCCTCAATTACATCTAAAACCTCAAAGAGCAGACGTATTTTCCCTATAATCCGTTTCTGTTCTTCTTGTGGAGGAATAGGTATTTCCAACTTAGAATATTCTGAAATCCAATATCGTTTATGCGTATCACCGACAAGTCTCGTTCTGCTCATAAACAATGATACATATTCCACTTCGACGCCATAATGCACTTGTAATATTTTCATTGCAGACGATTTAACCTTAAAAGGGAAATCCACCAATCGAGAGTCAGTTGTAAAATCGTCGAAAATAATACAAGGTAGTCTGTTATAGATTCCTTCCGTTTCTTTCGTATGCCCAATAATAAATGATTTCCCTGCCGTTAGAACAGGAATAGGATAAGCATCACTATAGGCAGTTGATTGTACAATATATGCTGTTGGCTGTTCATATTTTACAACGTCTCCAAGCCTGCATATAGTCCATCCCATAGGCAAGTGCGGATAATGCTCGTTATCACAAGTAATTTCAGCCTTGGGATTGATGCGCTTGAGCAGTTCC
>ERZ773018.268-NODE-268-length-34241-cov-3.458609_pt1 | contig 34241 bp, 29 predicted proteins | sample MGYA00580840_ERZ773018 | MGnify/ENA primary metagenome ERZ773018 (study PRJEB29015, sample SAMEA2738125) | human oral metagenome | biome: human oral; feature: human-associated habitat; material: saliva | place: China | collected 2256 ... | reverse complement strand
AAAATCATACATTCGAGGTTATAAGATTAATTTAGTATAACCTTATCTCCTATCTTATCTACTGGTTTATTAAAATTATAACTCTTAGGTAATTTATCATCCGGTGTAAGTTGACTTATTAAGTACATAAACCAATATAATCTATCATAGTTACATCTGTAAGTGTATCGTATATCTATCATATCACCTTCATATTGACTTACTAGACATCTAACGATAGCTTCGTAATTTACTACCATAAAATAACCAGAACGACTATTATCTCTTATATTGTGTTCTCGTTGTATTAGTATAGTATTAGGATCTTCTTTAGTAGCTACTGAAACAGTAGCGTGTATATGTTCTATAGATATAACTTTAAAAGAGTATCGGCATATATAGTCTTTACCTTTAAACTTAACTTCTTTTGTTATAGTATAACCTGGTATTAACTCAGAAGTGTATTCTTTAATTATTTCGATATGTTCTTCACCTTCTTCTGTTTTCTTTTCTATAACTCTAACAGCACGTAGATCTATTATATCATAATAGTCATTAGGTATAATATACTCTTTACTATATCTACTAAGTTCTATATCAAGAGCTGAAGCTACTTTATGAAACTCTGAATGTTCCGGATTTAAAAGGAATCTATATAAGAACTCTCCTGTTAAAATATTACCTGCTAACTGACTATCACGTCGTAATACACCATTTACTACATCATTACTCTTTATATTTAACATAACTATATTCCTTTTCTTGTTGGATTTAAATAAGTATCTATAACCTTATAACTATTAGAACGATCTATAAGTATAGTTTCGTTCTTATAAGCAGATTGTAAAGTTATAATCTTACTAGTATACATTTTAAACACTCTCTTCCATTGTTCTTTAGTTACTGTTAACGCATAAGTACTTACTTCTGTTATAACCCATAAGAACACATGGTTCTGATATACTCTATCTTTATAGAGTGTTTCATCTTGATCAGTATCTATAGTAAACTTAATAGCCTTAAGAGAATAATCTTTATCGTGTCTAAAGGTTTGTAGTAATAGGTCATTTGTTAATGTGTATCTATCGTACTTAACTATAACACCTTCTTGCAGCTCATCTAGCTTAATGATCTGTAATAAATGTAACTTATCTAGGAATGCTAATAAACACTCTAAAGTGCGTGTAGTAAACTTACGTAGTTGCTTAGTACATTTCGTATATTGTTTAGGACATTCTTTAGTAGTAGGTGTCTTAGCATGTCTTTGATATGTACTTACTTTAAAAGATCCATCATGATGGCTCCATTTAGTAGGATCGAATATCAGTGCTTTATCAGATGGCACTATCCTAGTCTTTTTGTGTTTATTAGCATATACGTTAGTAACTGTCTTAAGATGCATGCTTTCTATTAGTTTAGTACCTTCTTCTGGACCATCTGTTATCTCTATAATATATTCATACTCTTTACGAGTAAGATCACTAACTATGTATCTACCGTTAACTACTGGATACATAATATATGCCCTTGTACCATAGTGACTAAAACCCATACCAACTCCTTTTTATCGACATGTATTTATAAACAACGAAAGGTTCAGAACAATGGATAATATCGAATATAAAGATAGCTTAGAGTTACTACAGTTATGGAGTAAAAAATACTACGAAGGTAATCCTATAGCTACTGATGAAGAATATGATAAGTTATACCATAAGGTTAAAGACTATGAAAAAGCTAATAACTTAGATAACAAAAATAGTATAACTAATACTATAGGTAGTAAAAACCTAAGTAATAAGATAGAACACTTAGTTAAAATGTATAGTATGGAAGATATATTTTCCCCTAAGGAAATTGAAGAGTGGTTAGCTAATAAAGTAACTGAACAGTTCTATATTATGCCTAAGTATGATGGATGTAGCCTTAACTTAACTTATGATAATGGTAAACTAATAAGAGCTGTTACTAGAGGTGATGGTACTAGAGGAGAATCTGTATTACATAACATACCTTATGTTAAAGGTATACCTATGTATATAGAGTATAAAGGTAAAATAGAGATACGTGGTGAGATAGTTATACCTAAGAATAAATTCGAAGAACTTAACCTTAAGAGAATAGAATTAGACTTACCTACTTTTAGTAACCCTAGGAACTTAGCATCTGGATCTATAAGAGTTAAGAACGAAAATATAGAAAATAGACATTTAACATTTGTACCATGGGGATTAGGATATAACGATATTACGTTACCTACTTATGATGCATGGTTACATTGGCTTAAAGGTTCAGGATTTAGTTTCGATAGCTATGGTAAAGTAGTAACTAAAGATAAAGTAGTTAGTTATTGCAGTTACTTAGAAGAACATAGAGATGAACTTAAGTATCAACTAGACGGAGCTGTTATAAGAGTTAATGATTTATCATATCATGAGGTATTAGGTTATACGGATAAATACCCTAAAGGTATGGTAGCATTTAAGTTTAAAGCTATAGAAGTAGTTACTATCCTAAAAGATGTAAGATGGCAAGTAGGTAAGACTGGTGTTATAACTCCAGTAGGTATCTTAAATCCTATAGACGTTAGTGGTGTAGTTGTTACTAACGTAACATTACATAATGTTAACTATATTAAGACTATGGATATTAAGATAGGAGATACTATAAGTATTATACGTAGTGGAGATGTTATACCTAAGATAGCTAATGTCTTTAAAGGTAGAAGAACTGGAAGTGAAGTTATTATACAAGAACCTAAAGTATGTCCATCTTGTAATACTGAAGTAGCTATATTAGGAGCTTATACTGTTTGTAGTAATGATGAATGTCCTAGTAGAGTAATTAATAAGATTATTCATTATGGATCTAAGAAAGCTTGTAATATTAACGGACTAGGAGATAAGGTAGTAGAACAACTTTATAATGCTGGTTATATTAAAGATGTAAAAGATCTTTATAAGTTAACATTAGAGGATCTATTAGTACTAGATGGTTTTAGTAAGGTTAAAGCTAATAACCTATTAGAAGCTATAGATGGTAGTAAAGGTATACCATTAAGTAGATTTATCTATGGGTTGAATATTCCTACAGTAGGAGAAGTTAATGCTAGATCTTTAAGTAAGTTAGGATACAACTGGTATAATACTCCTGCTAACTTACTAATAGCTAATGATAACTTAGGTATTAAATCTGTAGATAGTATCTTAGAGTATGTTAATAAGAATAAGCAGAATATCATAGAGCTTATGAGTATAGTACAGCCATCTTTAGATATAACAGTAACTACTAATGTTAAGGTAGTTATAACCGGTACGTTAACTAAGAGTAGAGATGCTTTTAAAGAACTATTAGAAAATAAAGGTGTTACTGTAAGTAATAGTGTTACTAAAGATGTTAATTATCTTATTATGGGTTCAGAACCTGGTAGTAGTAAACTAACAAAAGCTAAGAGTTTAGGTATACCTACACTAACAGAATTAGAAGCGATTAATAAATTTAACATTCTATAGATATATGATGTATAGTTATTGTATATTACTCTTGCATAATTATAACTTGGACTACCTTTATTTGTTATACACAGTTCTTATACATCGCTTGACTGTCTGGGAAGTCTTGGTGTTTGCCTTTGATCCAAGACTTCTTTAAAAATTACTTTCCTTTCGACATTACTTACCAGTATGCCTTCCTGGGGCATACTGGTAAGCTTTTTATGTTTATAGCCCTGTAGAGCAGTATGCTGTGGATAGTTGAATTGCTAGTATTGTATTTAAATATAGAATACTAGTAGTTTAAATATTAAAGAAAGGAGAAGTGCATGATCGTATTTACGCTTGAGAAATTTATAGCTAGTAGCGGTACTGCAACACAAGTTGGTACTACATTTACACTAGCAAAAGACGACCAGTTTACAGATGTAGTACATACGGAACGTATAAATGCTCCTGCAGACTTTTACAAGTTCATATACGAACCTATGTTAGTTCCTGATAGGAACTATTATATCAAAGCTAGACGTCACTTTAGCGAAAGTAACCTTGACCATGATACTCCTAGTAAGGTAGTAAGATTTGATAAAACCAGATCTGAAGCTTTGATCTTTAATAGGGATAATATCATAGAGAAACCATGGGTAACTGTTAATGAACAGCAACTACATGATAAAGATGCTAGAGAGTTTACTATAACTACTTCAGCATTCAGGGCTAATATGTCTGGTCATGAGTATACCCATTGGATCATTACAGATGGTAACGATCAAGTAGTTTTTACATCCTTAGAAGATAGGGTTAATAAAACTTCTATAACCGTTACTAAGACTCCTATACTAACTGCTAAGACTAAACTTAGAGTAAATGTAATACATGCATCTACTGTAGGTATAGAATCAGAAGTAGCTACTGTTGTGGTCGATATGCAGAAGTATAACTATGAAATTACCTCTAGACTAGAAGATCTACCTGCTGGAACTAATTACGATTTAACGTTACGTAGGTTAAATACTAATGCTAAAATGAATGTATCTAAGATAGATGTAGTTAAACCTGATACTAAAGCTATCTTATATAGTGTAACGAACACACAAGAGGCTGAAACTCTAACATTTAGCTTACCTTGGTATTTGTTTAGGCATAATAGTATGGTACAGGTTATCATCACAGCTCTCGATGTTAAAAATGGCGTGGGACATAATATAATCAACTTATATACATCTAGCGCTAGTATAAAAGAACTAGAAGATCCATCTTATAAGTATAAGAACAAATTAAAGTTAGTAGGTAAACATTCTACTGCTGACTATGTAGAGGGTACTTATAGTATGGAAACTCCTGAGGGTTATATACCTATGCCAGTGGTTAATAGTAGCCAACTGTTTAAATTTAAATATGAAAATGATAAACTTGTCAATACTGGAGAACCGCTTAAAGGTATCAGTCTTTTAAGTGTGAACAACAGCTATACATTTATCAAATACACCGAGAATAACTTACTAGTTATTGATGGTTGGAGAGATAAAATAGGTACTGATAAAGAGCCTGTATTCCTATTTTACCGACATAATGTACATACCGATACATATGATCTGCTCTCTATGATTATACATCCTGAACACGATAATAATACAGCAGCTCGAACTGGTTCATTATGTCAGCTTACTGAAACTACATTTGTTTATTTACCAGTATATGGTACTAAACTATATAAACTGGATATAACTAAGAACGAATGTAAAGTTTTAGAAGATTTACCATCTGAGAAGAAAGCTAGTGATAAGTTTAAGTTATTACTACGTTTACCTAATCAGAGGTTATTGATACAACATGGTGATGAATCATTTACTTACAAGTATGAAATAATGAAAATGCTATTTGAGAAATCTATAGGTATAGATCCTGCTAGTTTTGTACAAACAGAATCTGCTGTTAGAGTCCTTCCGAATGGTGATAACTTGATTTATAAAACGAAACACAATGCTACAGATTCAGATCCTAGCCTTGTTGTGTATAGTTATAGAGATAAAGAGTTTAAGCTATTAGAAAATAGACTAGAGCCAGGAGAGTTCCCTAATGGTTCTATACTACTTCTTAATAACAACGTTATCTTAACTAAACGTAAGAATATAGGTCCTGGTAATGACCAATATATTACGTATAAATATTACTAAAATTAATAAAGGAGAAACACATGGCTGGATTATTTACAACCGGTGCTACACCTAGGTTTGTACCTCTAGGTGCTAATGATAAATCTGCTAGATCTATACCTGTAGATCCTATAGAACGTCCTAGTCACTTGCCTAAGTTCTATTTCTTCGCTGCTAAAGGTTCAACCAGGGATCAAATAGCTTCTGGTGGTGCTGCTATTAACTATTATGGAGCTGAGACATTCGATCCTAATAGTAAGTTCTTCACGCACACTACGAAGTTCTTATTAGGTGCTACTGGTGCTGGTCAGCAAGTTATGATGCAACGCGTACTTCCTTCTGATATTGGTCCTAGATCTAATATTGCTTTATATCTAGACCTTATGGAAAGAGAGATACCTAACTATAAAAGAACATCAACTGGTGACATAGTTAAAGATAATGCTGGACAACCAGTAGTTGATGCTGATAAACCAACTGTAACTGGTTTCGATATTAAATTCGTAACTGATTACAATACAGCAGAAGAGCCAACACAACTAGGCTTATTAACTTCTAAACCAGGTGTTATGTCTAAGAGAGTGACTGTTACTGAAGATCACCCTACAGAGACTGAAGAGGTAGAAGTTCATACTGGTAGATATAGAACAGTACAAAGAGGTACTGGAAGATTTAATACTATTAAGACTCCTAATCCTACTCCAGATGTTGAAGAGTTAACAGCTGTTGAATATAAACCTCGTGTTAAAACTAAACTAGAGACTGCAGAGGGTGATGAGAATAGTAGTGTAGAGTTGAAAGGTGTTGAAGTTAAATGGGCTCAGATCGTATCTATACAAGATATAGAAGATGCTATAACTAACAATACCGATAAGTATAAAGGATTGTTTATAGAGACTATCCATACATGGACAGAATCTGGTGGTGTATATACACCAACATCTGTAACTGGTGGTGAGTTGAATAAACTAGAAGTCCTAAATGCTCTTAAAGATATGAATACTAAGGCAGCTGCTCAGACTCCATCTGTAGCATTTGACCAGAATAAATTTACAGATTATCCTTGGAGCAATATGAAGCTAACAGCTAAACCAGCTACTGTAGCTGAGATGGTTGCTGCTAGTTATAAAGACAATATTGCTACTGTAACTGCTACTATTAAGACTAACTTATTTAATAGCAGACAAGAAGAGATAATGGAAGATCACCTAGAAGAGATCATAGAGAAAGTTAGAAAACCTAAGAAGGTACAAGTAGAGAAAGATGTTACTTCTACTATGTATCCTATTATGGAATGGAGAGCTAAAGACTATGGTAAAGCTTATGATAATGTTGGTTTCAGTATTAACACTGGCTTCCTTAATGACTTTAACAAAGTTCTTGCTAAAGCTGTTAAGAAATATCCATATACCTTTAGTATCTATACAAGACTTAACGAGAAATCTTCAGGTACTGTTTATAGATCTCTATATGGCGAGAATGAAGTAGAAGTACTACTAAGTTCGAAAGCTATAATAGATCCATCTTTAGAGGCTAGAAGAGATCTACTTAACGTATTCAAAACTGAGTTCTATAACGAGAAAGATCCAATTAAGCCTTATAAACCATTTGTGTTCTTAGATCCTTATATCTACGATAATAACATAGATATGCTATTAAAAAAGTTCTTAACATCTGAGAAAGAAGTTATTAGCTTTACTCCTTCTCTATACGAAGCAGATAATGCATATGCTAAGAATATCGATTGGTATGATTTTGACGCTGTTACTGCTGAAGGTCTAGAAGATCAATTCGGTCTTATTAACCCATTCACTTGCAAAACAAGTAAGAATGTTAAACTACAGACAGTAAGGCTATCAGAGGATAGACCAATGCTACGTGATAACCTTAAAGAGGTTAATATGTCTGCTAATAAACCTATCTTCCTAGCTGGTGGATCTGATGGTACACTAGACTATGATAAGTTTGAAGAGGCTGTTAAGATAGAACTACAGAAATATGCAGATCCTGATAGTGAAGTACAAGAACTAGCTTATGCTATAGAGTCTTGCATATGGGATAGTGGATTTAGCTTAGACCTTAAGAAAGAGATTATTAATATGATTTCTATTCGTAAGGATACTATGGTTGCTTTAAGTACACATAGCTATACTGATGTTAAACCAAAACCTACTTCACAAGCAAGAGCTATAGCTACTGCATTGGATGCTAGATTGAAACTTAACCCAGAGTCTACTTACTATGGTACTTCTGTTGCTAGAGGTATTGTTGTACTAGGTGCTGGTATGATCTCTACAGAGGATACTAATGTTTATTATCCGCTAGGATATGACCTTATGGTTAAGACTGCTAGATTTGCAGGTGCTGGTAATGGACGTTGGAAGAAAGAGTATCTATTCGACCATGGTGAGAATGCAGTTATCAGAACTATGAAAGAAATAGTTCCTGAGTTCATTCCTACTACTATAAGACCAGTACTATGGAACAGTAACGTTATTTATCCACAAAGATACGATAGAGAGAATTATTTCTTCCCTGCGTTACAAACTGTGTATGCTAACGATACATCTGTACTTAATAACTACTTTACTATACTAGCTCTATGCGACGTTACTAAAGTTGGTTTCGACGTATGGAAAGAGTATACCGGTACTATCAGCTTAACAGAGTCTGAGTTCAAAGCTAGCGTTGAAGAGTATGCTAAGAAACTACTTAGTGGTAAATACGCAGATGTTATACAGGTAGTCCCTGAATGTATCATCACAGACGCTGACAGACAAAGAGGCTACAGCTATCAGTTAGTATTTAAACTATACGCTAATAACATGCGAACAGTTTGTGTATATACAACTGAAGTGTATAGAGCTGGTGAAGAATTGAAATAAAGGAGAAGTACACTATGAGTGCAAGATTAACAAATGCAATATATAACGCTACCGAAGTTAACGCTGGAGTATCTCCAGCGTTAGACCTTAACTATGGCGGTATGATGGGTGTAACACCTAGGTACGGACACTACGACGATAAAGAGAAAAAGTTCTATGGTGAATGGATCTCTGCTACACCTTACGTAAGAGAGAACATACTACCTGTTCTACTATCTTATCCTAAGTTCTTCGATTGGATGCCTAATAAAGAACGCTGGATAGGTATGTGCAAAGCTTTGTTCGAAACAGAAGCACAATCTATTACAGGATTGAAAGCAACATTGAACGTAGAGACAGATGGTACTAACGTTGGTGGAGCAGGCGCTCAGTTTGAAGTACCTACTAACGTAACGTTAGAGCAAACATCGTTGTCCTATACCTTTAAAGAAAGAATGGGTAGACCTTTTAATAAGTTCTTCTCTTTCTGGATAGAGTATGGTATCATGGACCCACATACTAAAACTCCTAAGTCTTTAAGATATCTTAACGATCCTACTAAGAACGATGAGTTCACTATGTATACTCCAGAATATTACACAGCAACTGTATTGTTCATCGAGCCATCTAACGGTAACACAACTGTTGAGAAAGCTTGGTTGGTATTTAATATCTTCCCTAAGGGAGCTGGCACTGTAGAAGGTGAGAGAAATATCACAACTGCTAAAGCAGTTGAAGAGATGACTATAGAGTTTGCAGGTATTGGTATTCATACTGATGCTGTTGTAGCTCTAGCTAGAACTATTATGCCTAAACTTGTATCCCTATACGAGATACCAGATATGCATATGACTCTTCCTACTGGTGGATTTCATCCGTCTGTTAAAGATAATGAAACTGCACATAGTACCGATAGAAGACAAGGCAATGCTGAGTATGAGTGGGATACTCATCCAGCGGCTGGTAAAACTGGTGCTTAATAAGCAAAATAAAAAAGATACATCACAGAGAGTAGTAATACTCTCTGTGATGTTATATTATTTCTTACCGCCTAGCAATGTTGCTGTTAGGTCCTCTTTAAGGCCAGCTACAAAGCTCTTGGTTAGTGTAGAGTCTTTGATCTTAATGTTAAGACCAGTAACTCTATAGTCTTTACCAGTAAGGCTGTTTTTACCGGTAACCTCACGTGTGATACCAGCTTGAAGTTTACCGTTTCTACCAAACGGAGTCTCTACGATAAGACCTTTAAGGTTCTTATCATGTTTAAGGGTTGTTTTAGCAAAATCTGCTATCGCTGTTGTAGCAGCTTCTGCATATGCTTTCTCAAAGTTTTTGACGATCTTATACTCGTCAGCCTTAATGCCAGCCTCTTTCAACGCTGCTTTAAAAGCATCGCTGTCAGTATATTTGTATTTATTAACACCCTTGGTGTCATCCTGTTTAATAAGTTCGAACTTACTATTCTCGAACTTAAACTCTAGTTCTTGTTTCGCTTCCATGTGAAGTCTCCTTAAGTTAAAATTGAGTGTTTGATCAAATACTCAATACATATGCCATATTTTAAAAATTACGTCTATGTATGCAGGACCTGAAGCATCTGTATGTGAGATACGATTGCAATTCATCATACGTAGATATCACATAGCTTATGATATAGAGATATTAATCTACTACTCTATATAAAGAATATATAACTAAAAAATACTCACTACTAGCATATCTAGGTTATAGATATGCTAGTAGTATCCTTAGTTTTTGTTAACGAGTTTATAAAGTGATAATAATGGTATAGTCAACCTCTAGGAGAGTATCCTAGAGGAGTTTAGATATTAGAGTAATTTATCTATAAGATAAGTTACTATAACTATAATCATAGCTTTATCTAAACTAATTTTTATGACTAAATTCATTATGAATCACCCCCGTTCTTGTTATATAACATTAACGTTTGAGCTCGTTAAGATCGGTATTCCGATCAGTTAACAAGAAGACATTAACCTATAGGTATGTAGTTAATATGCTACATACCTATAGGTAGTTTTTATTTACTTAGTTATAAATCATATGAGTTATTAATACCTTCTTGCGAGCAGAATACTAACCGTATAATTCCATATACAATACAACGATTAATAACTCGGGAGCAACAGAAATTTCCAATTCGTGTCATAGCTATAGTCTCTCCGGCTATAGCTATGTACTTTTATTTTTGTTGGCTGATTTAACATAAGGAGCTTGATATGGTTGGAACTAAAAAAGTAACAACACAACTATTAGACTTATCTATTAAAGAGAACTTTGAATCTGTTAAGGATGGTACTGGTAAACCATTAAGTATGCTAGAAGGTGCTGAAGAACTATTAGGAGAAATAGGAGCTGTTATTAATAACCTAGTTAAGAAAGTAACTTCTATAGTTAATAGTATCTTATCTGCTATAGGTAATGTAATAAGCAATGTTATGAAGTTTGTAGGTAAAATATTAGGAGCTATAGCTAATGCTGTTAAGAATGCTATAAAAGCCTTAATGAATATATTAGGTATACCTATGGATGCTTTAAAGAACATAGCTAAGTCTGTAATGAAGTTTATACAATCTGCATTAGGAACACTAGGTGGTTGGTTAAAGGATATATTAGGGTTAAGTAATGAAGCTGGTAATATGTCAGGGCTAGCTGGGTTACTAACATCTGATATAACTAAGACTTCTTTACTAGCTGGTATCTTAGGATACTTTAGTAAAGACATGAGAGGATTAAAAAGTACTACAGATAGGTTCATAAGGGATATAGGTTTAGAACCTGTTACTAAAGCTTATAATAAGTTATTTTATAATAAGAAGATGGGACATGGCTATTACGATAGTTACTATAGCTTAGGAGATAGATATTCAGATAGTTCTGATAGAAGGATATATAATAGTCTCTATAATCGTAGTAACAGAAATAGGAATGATTATTTTAAGAATACTAAACTAGATAAGCTTAATAGCGTTCTTACTAGATTTGATAACATAGGTATATCTAGAGATAGTAGTAAGAAGATCATAGAGTTAAGTAACATAGAAGATCTTGATAGAATGTTACCTAGGAATACTAGGAGTTTAGATTATAATAAACGCTATGAAGACTTACATAACGCACGTAGAAGCTCTTATAGCGATATAGAAAAACTAGGTATAGTAAGAAGATCTTCTGGGTTATTGAACCATAAAGAAGTAAACTATGATACTAGAACTAGTGATGGGTTAATGAACGATTATGTGGCTAAAAGAAACCTATATGAGTTTACTAATAAGAAATACTGGTATGATGGTGGAACATGGTATGAGAAGTTCGTATACATACCGAGAAGACCTAATATTAATAAACCTATGGCTTTCTTAAATAGAGAGTATAAACCATCAGTATTAGCAGACCAGAATAGAGAGACTGAAATAGAACGTATAGCTACTACTGTAGGTGTGGAGAATGTAGTATTAGAAAAACCTTTAACATATGCAGAGCATCAAGGGTTTACTAAGAAAGTAGATGTTATACGAGAGATAACAAAAGAGTTTAAACCTAGTAGAGGTAGAAAGCTAATATTCGATGTTTAAAGAAATAGTACAGATAGAACATTAATGTTCTATCTGTACTGTATATTAACGTGTTGATAATCCAGGTAAAGAAGTACTTAAGTTACCTTGTGCTGTAAATAATGATAATAATCCACTTAAAGCAAAACCTGTTTTAGAACCTACACGATATGGACTAATAAGAGACTCTAAGTTAACACGAGCTCTAGCTAATCTCATACCTAGTTTATTAAGCATGTACTTATCTGTTTGTATATCTCTACCTGCTAATGTAGCAAGATATCGACCCATAGGAGAACCATCGTCCATGCCAAAGTTAAGTATCTCTGCGAACATACCTTTAGTAACAGGAGCTGCTACTAACGTACTAAAATCTGTTACTGTAAATGATACATCTACTCCTAATGGTTTTCTATTCTTAGTAAACGGTAAGTTAGTAGTACCACGTGTTATGTTAAGAGATGTTATCATACCTAGTTTAATATTCTGTACACCTTGTGAGGTTATAGAACATAAGAGAGGTGATGTATAAGAAGATTTACCTGTTGCTAGTGGTACAGAACCTGCTATAAGCATACATAGTGGTATAACTATATTTTGCATACGGTTATAATCATTACCATAAATACAAGCTAATTTAGTATTATATGTTATAGTAGGGAATGAAGTAGAACTATCTCCCCAGCGTTTAGGTATATCTGTATAAGCATCTCCAAATACTGTAGCTAAGACGTTAGTAAGACCCATAGTAACACCAGATGCTGCTCCCATAACTGTTTCTTTAACAGCTGACATAATAGCACCTGTATCTATAGGGCCACCTAAGTTACCACCTGAAAAGTTAAATTTAATATCTTGTGCTCCAGCAGCTACTGATTTAAGCATACCGCCAGTATCTATATCTCGTATCTCGTTATTGAAAGATTCTGTTAACGAACCTACATAATCTACAGAGAAGATAGCCGATAATCCACCATCGTGAATAACACTATCTGCAGTCTGTTTAGCTTTTTCTATCCAAGTTTTATTTTCTTTATTATCTTTATTAAAATCATGTACGAAGCCTTGTGTATTTGAAGATCTAGCTTCTCTACTCTGATTATCTAAAGACGATTTTAAAGCATCTTGAGCTGCTTTCATATCAGCTCCATTAGTCTCTGTACTAGTAGTTTGTACTTTATTCTCTTCCTCTTTACCCCAGTTACTTTTTTCTTTATTAACACCATCTCCTGTATTACCTTTAATAACTGTGTTAAGGTAATCTTGGAATGATGCTATCTTAGTAGATCTAAGAGCATCTGCACTAACCTGTATATCTTCGTAAATGTTTTCACTACCATCCGGTATAGCCATAAGAGCACCATACTCATCTGTATATGGTACTGGACTATTTTCACCAGCTTTCTCTAGTTCTTCTTTCTTTCTACGTAAAAAGTCTCTATAAGTAGCTTGTGGTTTAGACATGATAGCATAGATATCTAAATGTCCTGTCTTAGGGTTAAATATATCTCCACCTAGTATTTGAGCTATATGTTCTAACTCAGCTTTCTCTAAGGTAGTAGGCATACCCATATCATGTACATCTTTTTCTAGCGTTTTACCAGATAAGTTCTCTATGATAGGAGTTATGAACTTAAGTTCAGATGCTAACTGAGTTACTAGCAAATGTACTGTACTCCAATATAGGTGCATAGCTGGTTCCATATAGTAGTAGTTAAATCCTCTATCCATATTCAAGAAGTTAAGTATGTTTTTAGTAGCCCATACGATAGCTGTTGTAAATGGAAAACAAGCAAATACTACGAAACTACCTATGAAGTTACCTATGTTATAGAAATAAGGTTCTCTACCAGTATTAGCTACTATAACATCTCCATAGTCTATAGCAGACATCATAAAGTCTATAAGACCGTTGAACTTCTTAACACCGAATGTAAGGAATACTAAGTTAGCATTATCGTCTATAGCTTCTGAATAGTATCTACCTAAACTAGATTCACTATCTCTAGTAGCAGATGCTATAGTCATATACGGTTTAGCACGAGACTGTGTAGGGTTATATCTAGGACGTATATCTGCATAACGTGTCCATTGTGGTTTAGGGTTACAAGCTAAATGTCCACCTAGTCTTGTGTTAGAGTATTTAAAGCTAGCAGTACTAAAGAACCTACCATTGATCAATCTCTCTTCTGATAGTTCTTTATTACTTATACTAAATCTATTACGTATCCATTCTATATCTAAGATGTTATTCTCATTTTTACTACTGTTCTTAACGTAGTTATCTAAGGTAGTTATATCATTAGCTATTTTCGTAGCTTGTTCTACCCTAATGTAGTTCCTTAGTAAGAAACCACGTTCATCTAGTTTTTCTAACGACATATATCGCTCCTTAATAACAAATTAACATAAGGTATCTGGTTAAGATACCCAGATACCTTATGTATTACCATTTTAAAACTCTATTTAAAGGTTTACTCTGGAACTGAGTTTTCATAGTATCCATAAGTACCATTAGATCTTCTATACCAGACTCTTGGTTAATACCTGGTAGTGTATTCTCTAGCATTGCTTCTATATCAGATTCTTTAATATCTATAGTAAGCATGTTACTAATACTCTCTGTGTTGATATTACGTTCGTTAAGCATATCAAAAGTATTAGCGTTATTGATACCTGGTTCTGTAACCCAATCCCATGTTAAGATAGCAGAAGTATGTTTAATTATAACACCATTAACTACTTCATCTTTACTTAAGCTTCTAACACTGAATGCTACGTTTTGGTTAGGATCATCTAGTGCTTGTTTAAGGAATGGACCTTTAGGACCTGCAGGTATAATCTTACCCATGACTATAACTACGTTACCATGGTTACCAGCTATATTAACTTTATCTTCTGTATATTGGAACCAAACATCCTTAATAAAGAATGCTATGTTATTCATATCATAGTCAGCATTACGGTTAATGAACTCCGGCATACTCATACCAGGTTGAAACTTAGGATGTCCCATCTCACCTCGTAAGTAACCTTTCTTTAGTCTTCTCCAGAAGAAACTATTAGGGTTATTAACTAACTCTTTTACGCCTTTAAACGTATAAAAAGCATTACTACTATTAAATACGTTAAATGCCCCTAATCTTACTGTATAGTAACCTTCACTATCTGGTACTAACTTATTATTAGCATCTGGCTTATAACCAGCAGCGTTAAGCACTATCTTAAAATTATTATAATTTTCCATATGTTATCCTCTTATGTTCTTAATAGCTGGCTGATATCAGACGATGAAGTTTCATCCTCTACTATTGCCGATGCTAAACCATCTTTAAAGTAGTTACCTACTAACTTACTAGCAGTATCTGTAAAACCTTGAATATTAACTAGTTTAGTATAAGTTACTCTCTCTTTAAAAATATCATCTCTAGACGTTAGTATATCTTTATAAGGTTTTAACCCTGTTTTATCTTTACTAACGATACTAGCTAATATCTCAAATCCTATAGGGTCATTACCAACACCACTACCAGCATATAGCTTAGAGTTAAGGAATACATTAGCAGCATCTTCATAGTTCATATACCAAGGTATTTTACCGTTGTTATAGAACTCATCTAGTATGTTAAACATGATACCTGCGTCTTGTACTAAATGATTAGATACTATAATAGTACTATCCTTAAAAAATCTAAGCATGATATAGGAACTATCAGTAGTTCCTATATTCTTAATGTTAACAAGTGAAATCTTATCTGGTTGTAGAGTCTGAAAGACAGGATCGTTAGTTATAGCGTAGTTATTATTCTTATCTACTATACAATAATAACTTATAAGGTTAGTAAGCTTATCTAAAGAACATAAACCTTTACTTATGAATCTCTCTGGAAATAGTATCCTTACTTCATCTGTAGCTATAGTCTGGTCTTTAGTAATCTTAAGAGACTTACTAACAGCTTGTGGATCTCTTTTCCAAGTAGACACATCTAAAGCTTCTGCCATAGTTCATACTCCTTATACTATATTAAATACTTTCATTTTACTCATCAGTAGGTCGGTTACTAGTTCTACTAGTACATAGCCTATAATATCATCTACTTCTGTATTACTATCTTTAGACAAGTAACGTTCACAAGTCTTAATAAACTTATAGTAGTTAGTCTTTTCGAATAAGATACCTGCTACTAGTTCTATACCTATAGACTCTATAGTCTCTATATCATCTGTTAGTGATATAGAAAGTAATTTATCGGTAACTTGCTCTCTTAGTAGTGGTATGTTATCTTTATTAGTGCAATACTCTAATAGATCTTCTGGCATCTCTTGTAAAACTTTCTCTAACGCTACTGTATAAACATTCAATAGTCTATTACGTCTCTCTAATGGGTTCTCGTATTTACTACCAGCTACATAAGTATCCCATATCTTAATAAGTTCTTCTTTATTAGATAAGATACTGTCTTTAGTATTAGCAGCCATTCTACCTTGCTCTTGTATACTAAATCCATATAGAGCATCTACTATACCTATTTCATTATCACAACTATCGAATACTGGTTTAAGAACATATATACCATAAGGATCATCTTCTCTAGTACCTAAGTATAATCTCTCTATCGTTAATAGGTTCTCATAGTCTGCTATAGCAGTATGAATATAAGTTTCTAGTTTCCAGATGATATTCTGTAGTTGTTGACCATTGATAGATAATGTATCTAGTTTATTATTATAGAGGTAAGTAGCTATAAACCATGCTTTAACTAAATCTTCTACGTAGAATAAACAATCTGATTTATCTAATAGATCATTTGCTAGGTTAAAGAACCTCATAGGTTTCTCTAAGTCAGCAGCTGTAAATAGCTGTTTAATATAACGATTAATAGCTGGTTCTGGATGTGTTATAATATCTAAATCTACATATGGTAGTTGATAATCTATATAACGAATTTCGTTAAAGTTGATAGGCTCTTGGAATAGATTAAGATCTTTAGCATCTTTAAGTATATCAGGTAGATCTAACTCTATGATGTTATACTTACTAGCAGTAGATGGCTCTATAGAACTAAAGTGTTCTTTAGTATAATCTACGAATGCTATAAGTTGTGCTTTAAAATCGTTCTTATAGAGTTTAACTTCCGATTGTATAGTTTGTGCTATCTTAGCTACTATCTCATCTAGGTCTTTACTATCTTCTGTTATAACAGTTGAATTAAGGAATGCTAAACCTTGCTCTATACTAAAGTCTAGAGTCTTACCACGGTTAACTAAATCTTGTGCTAACAATGTTACATTGTTGTTCTTGATTAAATGTGAATATACGTTAAACATATTTATTTTCCTTCTACGTTGATTCTTACTCTGTCTATAGCAATATCAGATAGCACTGGTATAGAAGCATCAGTATTCATTTTATGTAGTATATTAGTTTCATCGTTATTAGTAGCGTATAGAACTGACTCTACAGCTAGGTTAACGATCTTAATAATTCTCTCTTCTGTTTGAACCACATTACTCTCGTTCATAACGTTATCTCCTTGTTATTTAGGGTTGTATACTAGCCAGAGGCTAGCAAATCAGACAATCGACAGGTTAAGGCTATACTTACTAAGAATAAAAACGTACTACCTATAGGATCTAAATAAGATCCTATAGGTAGTCAACTTGTAAAAGCGGAATATAACGAATATCGTCTCTTGCGTGTAGAGACTCTGGGCGATAATAAACTTCTTGCTATTATCATATATTAAAAATCCATTACTTTAAAATAAAACCTTAAATCGCTGATCAATATATAAGCTACAAGGATATGACTATGAATTACTTATTACCACCTATTAACACTAAAGGTGTGTTTATATTCCATCCGCCATATGGGGATGATTTAGACATCAATAAGAAAGAGTATGAGGTAGTAGAGATAAGGAAACTAAAAGCTCTCTATGATGATGGTTTAGATCCTCTTAACTCTATCTATATTAAGAATGGGTTAACTAAAGAAGATTTTGCAGAAGACTTAGAGAAAGAAGTTCCTATAGTTACATTAGCTATGGATAATGAACGTTATATCTATGTACCTGCTGATAAGATCAAAGAGATACCAGCTATCGTAGGTTATACTGCTACTGAGAGATTACTAACGTTAAGTTTAGGGTTAGTACCTGATAATATTAACTTAGATCTACTATATGAAAATATAGCTATGTTAGTACATGATACTATATCTATCAAACCAGATGTTACAGAACATCCAGGTGGACCAACCGTACTCATGTCAGATACTGACTTTGAGAACTATAAGCGCATGATGGCTTCACAACCTAGAAGTAATAATAAATCATGGAGAGTGCTATATGAAGAAGCTATGGTTCGTTATAAACAACTAGAAGTTAAAACAGCTGAAATAGAAAAGATACTTCAGAAGTTCATGAGTAGCCAACCTAAACCATAAAAGAGATACTAGAGTAGATAACCGTTATGGTTATCTACTCTAGTTCTATATATGTTAACCCATCATACCTATCATCTGGGATGTGTACTGAGCCATCTTACGACTATCGTTCAGTACTGATACTTTACCCCATACTTTTAGTTGTTCTTTATACAACTCTTCTGCATCAGAGTAGCTATCTACTATCTCTTTAAAGGCAGGTATCTCATGTCCTGCGTAGATATGACCAACATCTAACTGTATCTTAAGTTTATTATAGATATAACGTTTAACACCTAGTGTTATCAAGTTAGCTACTTGAGTATAATAACCAGGTTGTACGTTCTCTAGGTTAGCATTATTAGCTACATTAACTTTTAAGATACCATATTGTACAAATGGCGGATATGCTTCTATTAGTACTTTATTCTCACCTACTAGTTCTAACCTTGCTGTTTGAACTACATCTGTAGGATTAACAACAGATAGCATACGCATACCGTCTCCTAGCATAGGAGACATACATGGTTGGTAAGTAGCCATACCATCAGCTGGGTTACCAGTATAGGAACCTAATAGTAATGATAGTACAGACACTATTGATTTGTTATTAGTAAGTGTCTTAGGTACATCTACTATAAAAGAACCTAATTGCTCGTTGAATGTAAAATCTGATATGGCTACGAGATTACATAAACCAATATTAATATAAGCCATTTCACCACCTAGTATATTCATATCCACTAGGATGATAGGTCTTATGCAATCTACCATCATTCTCTCTTCTAGAGAAGCTGGAGCTAATCTCTTCTGCGGAAAAGCTAACTCTAGCACTTCTACTGGTATGTTCATTCTTAGTATATTATTAAACGTATATTGTAATGCGTTCATTTAGCTTATCCTTTCAAATTACGTTTGATTATAGAGTGTGGATCCATAGGATCCACGTAAGGTACTTCTTGATCGCCTATCTTATTCGGTAGTACGATCTCTTCATCTTCATTAGTTACATAAGTAGCATGGTCTTTAGTAAGATCATCTAGATTAGGAGCTTCTGGTATATTAGGATCAACTACTAATTTTTCTTTAAGAGAACTAGCTACTGTATCTTTAACGATCTCTGTTGTTTCATTAGGGCGAGAACTAACTCGTTTACCTGTTCCTTTAGCTACTGCTTTATTACCAACTTTAGTAGCTAATTTAGTAAACACTGGTTCTAGTTTATCTAGCATAACTAATATCCTAGGGGATAACCATTTTAACTTAGCTAATCCTTTCTTAAGGAAATAGAATAAGTATGGTACGATAAATGCTATAAGTATAACAAGGAATGAGAATATAAACTCTCCTAGGATATTATCGTTATTATCATCATAGCGATCATAGTCTCTATAGTTATACTCTTTAGATGTTCTATAACTACTAGAGCCATGATTATTTCCATAGTCTTTAGAAGTAGATGAGCTATAGCCACCAGGACTATAGCTCGTTGTGGGATCATCTTCTTCATAACCAGATGAGTGTGAATTAGAATCTCCGCCTGGTTGGTAACTTGTGGTAGGATCATCATCGTATGGCATATGCTAACTCCTTACCAGTTAAGTAGTTTATGTTTATAGCCAGACATATCGTAATCTTTAAGATACATATCGAAATAACTTGTTCTTATATCTGGTGCTATAGAGTAAGCTTCTAGGTTAAGAGCTTCTGTCTCTTTAACATCTATACTAGATTTTATACCTGTTAAAGCTTCAACCTCTTCGTTAAAGAAACTTATGATATCTAAGTTACGTTGGTTAATGTTAGGTACGTTATCAGTATCTAACGATGGTATATAAACAACTACCTGGCTATCTTGACCTACGCGCCATGCTCTACCTACTGCTTGTTCGAATATATACATTCTGAATGGTAAGTCTAATGCTATGATAACGTTAGCGTTAATCAATGGTACACCAGTAGATAAAGATTTATAAGTAGTTATCAGTGGGTTAACATCTTTATTATCTATAAAAGCTTTAACTTCTCTATTCAGGAACTTAGATAACTCTCCGTATACTAATGCTGGTTTATAACCTCTATTAGTTACGTTAATCCTAGCTGCTTCACAAACTTGAATGAAGTTAGAGAATATAATAGTATCTTTAATAGTACTATTAACTAAAGCTGATAGATCTAAGTTACTAGCTATATCAACATGGCATTTGATCCTAGCTCCCATAACTATTAATCCTAAGCATTCACCTTGTATCTTAAGTAATGGATACTTAATGATAGTTTTAACTTCATCCCATTGTCTTGCTAACTCTGGTGGTAAAAACTTCTTAATTTCTTTCTCTATAGTATTAGCTAATGCCATCTCGTTTTTAATAAATCCTAAATTATTACTCTTATAGTTCTTCTGTATGATAGCTACTAGATCTTCATACTGTCGTATAGTATATTTAGTTTTCTTATCGAATCCGTTTTGTTTAGCAGTTTCTATACACATACGATATACTTCTTGATACTTAGGCATAGCATTGTTTATCTCTTTGATTCTCTTCTCTATAAAGATTCTCATTTGTTCTCTAATATACGGTAGTGTATATTCATTACCATTCTTAAGTTTGATAGGTACGTAAGTCTTGATGATAGGGTCTAGTTTAGTTTCTTTCTTCTCTATAACGTAAGTCATATCGGAGTATCTATTAGGTAATATAGACTTAAAGAACTTATTAGGGTTAGCATATACAGAATATAATCTCTCGTATAGTTTACCTTTTAACCTACCGTCTATGAACTTAGCCATGTTGATAACTTCTGTACTATAACTCTTAATAGGAGTACCTGATAATAGAAATAAGTTCTTAGTAAATGAACGATCTATAATATCCTGTAGTAAGATAGTTCGTTTAGACTTAGTATCTGCAAAGTTATGAGACTCGTCTACTATAACAGTAGTCTTAGGTCCTGCTATCTTAGATAGGATACCATATATGTTTTCTAATCCTTCATAGTGGACTAATATAAATCTCTCATTGTTATAAGCAGAAGGAGATTTAACATGCCATAGTTTATTCTCTTCTGGTCTCTGGTATAAGTTATCATTACCAGGAAGCACTATGGATTTAAGCCATACTTTTTCGAATGTAGGTAATGGACATACGATAAGAACTTTTTCACTATGTAGTAGCTCTGCAAACGTAAGTGACATATTAGTGTTATGTGTTACTATATAGTTTTCAGTTACATAGAGTTCAGAAGGATGTGCTACTTTAATACATATACATTCTTCTTCTCCATGCTCTTCTACACTAACTATTTGTAATTTAAGATTCTTACTATATTGGTTTTCAGCATGTAGTCTACTTTTACGTTTCTTCCATCGAGTTAAATATTCGCTAGGCATTCTACTTCGTATAGATAGCCTATATGATACATTACCTTGTAAACGCTCTCCTTTATAGCTATAAAAAGGTACTTTAGGTCTAAGTTTACAAATATCTCCTAAAGAGTGTATTAACTCTCTGATTTGGAATCCTAATTTAGAACTACTAGTGGAATAGTTTAAAGAACCACATAGCCCTTCTCCTTTTTTATTAATACCTAGACCATTACGCCCTTTAGATTTAGAAATGTCGCCGTCTGTATCCATAAGACCACGTATTAACTCTAGACGTTGCGTTGTAGAACCATTGAGGTATTCTTCTGGTATAAACTTTGTTAACGCTGTAGTACCTAATAGCCCAAGTCTACGTAGTTCTTGAGCGTACAGATTAGTACCACATCCCTTTTCTTTTTTAACGATACTATAAGTTAGGCACTTACTAGTATCCTTTCGTTTATGGGTTGTTATTTTATAGTCTCTATCTAAGAATTGCGCACATCGCTCAATAACTTTAGGATCTGAACAAGCTATATTAACACAATCATTACTTATACAACCATCGCCTAGTAGTACGCCTAGTATATATGGATGTATATAAAATTCTTTATCTTCGTTTTGTTCAGATCTACATAGTGGTATATATAACTTAAGTTTATGTCGTCGATTTCTTTTCATAAAGTCGTATAGAGATAAAGTATCGACTACACATGTAGGTTGATGTGTGTAGTCTTCTACTGGTAGTCTTTTAGAAAAGTCGATATATGGATATAATTCAGAAGTCTGTTTAAACCCATAACCATGTACGGCCCATAAGTGATCACCAGCTACTATACTTGAACGACCATCTTTAAACTTAACTTTATAAGTTTTAAGTCTACCTCTAGGATACACTCCTTCTACTTTAGTATATGAACCATCTATGGTCATAACTAAATCTCCTACCTTAAGATCCTTAATTTTAACCCACCCATTAGGCACTCTAACAGGTTCTGTTATGCGATTTGCTTTCCCAGTGCCTATTTGAGCGGCAACCATTAATCCTCGATACCCCGTACGAGCTTTATAACCCTCATAATGGTTAAATAATTCCATCTGATAAGCAAATGGTGTATGCTTCATTTTCTCTTTGATCATATTGAAGTCTAGTTTACAGTCTAAATCTAAACTTACTCTCTCTTTTACCTTTTCTTCTAGTAGATCTAATGCTTTCTTTAAAGCTTTAGCATCTACATAGTTATTAGGCCTTCTTATCACATCCTTAAATAACGCAATAACTTCATAAGCAAATATGCTAGGGAATATTAATTCCATTCTACCTACAGAAGTAAAGATATTATTAATATTCTTTTCTCCGTATCTATTTATTATATTCCTAAAGCCTGTTCTACCGCTTATAACGTACTGATCTTTTATTTCGTCATATTCTACTCCAACAGTAAATAATCCTGTAAAAAAACCCATTGGCTATCCTTATATATTGTAAAGTCGTAAATCACAAAAGTGCCCTAATTTCCTTATGGCTGAACCAAAATTAACTATGTAAAATTAAGGAGAAAATATGGCAAATTTTGATAGTTTATACAAGAAAGTAGGTATAACTAAATTAGTACATTTTTTAACACCGCCTATAATAAAATCTGATACTTTTTTATTCCCGGATAAGAGTATCTTATATTGGTTTAAACCAACAGATGGTTTAGAACCATTAAGTAGAAAAGTACCTTATCTTACTAGAACTAATAAAGTTACTGTTGTTACTCCTACTAGATATGGTAGTAATACACAAGGTACTTATACGTTAGAGAATGATGATAAAGATGCTCTTAAGATGTTACAGAGAGAAGAGAAGAAATATAAGTTCTTACCTGCTAACGTTATAGAGAACAAAGGCGATTTAGTAATATACAACTATGGTATGTTAAACTACTTACATAGTTATAAAGCAGATCCTATGCTAAATAAAATAAAGTATGATAACGTAGCTAATAGAATGCTAGATGATCTTAAGTCTATGAACGATTATAATAGATTTATACTTATGGATCTACCTAATAGAATATTAAGTATGGACGAGTTAGATACTTTCGTTAATAAGCTAACTGCTGGACATATTAATAAACTAGACTATAAGTACTTTAACTTAATAGAGCTATGGAAATGGTTAACACCGAGTACTAAACATACTTCTATCTTGAATAGAATAGCTAATACTAAACTAGGTAAAACTACATTGCTATTAAGTATAGAGAACAGAATGATCATAGTTAACTTAGATTACTTATATACTATAGTAGAAGAGTATAGTAATAATGCTTATAGTGTTAACACAGAGAGTATCATTAACGAGTTCTTAAGTAGTATAGGTTATAGTGTTAACCAAGAAGCTTCTAGTTATGTTAAGGTTAAACTTAAAGCTGAGATAACTAGGTATCTGTTATACATTATGCTGTTTAAGTTAACTACTGGTAAACCATTAGATCTTAATAGAATAGATAATGATAGTGTAAAAGAAGATACGTTACGTAACGTTATGAGGTTAGCTAAGAAAGTAGAGAAAGATAATAAACTCAGTATGAAAGATATACTAGACGAGTATATTAAAGAGACAGATGAAAATGTAATAGATCTTGATTTGGATACTGAGATAGAAGAAACTACTGATATAGATTTTGCTAAGTTAGAAGCTCAAGAGGCTGCTATGATAGCAAGAACTAATAAAGTATTTGAAAGCATAGAAGAGTTAAAGAAGTATAACTATAACGATGATATTAAGTTTAAGACATTACAAGAGCTGGAGTATCTATTAAGTACTAAGGCTATAAGTAAAGCTACTTATGATAGTTACTTAACTGCTTTTAATAAACAGAACCAACTACAGAACCCTTATATGTTAGGTAAAGATGGTGGAAGTATAGAAGAAGCATTAGATAGTAGTTTTGATAACTTCGAGATTAACGACATAGATGCTACGATAACCTCTAACGTATTGGTATTCGACGAGTCTGTTAATAAGAACATAGCTGCTACTGCAGAACGACAGTATCTTAAAGAACAGTTTAGGAAAGATATAATAAGAGTAGTGTATTCATTACAGAATCTGAATAACATTATCTTAAACTATGATGTTAAAGAACATTTCGATATTACAGGTGGTACTGAAGAACATAGTATAGAGATCATGAACCTATCTGGTAAGAAAACAACATTAAAGTTCGATATACCATATATAGAAGAAGATGGTACATTCCAACTGAATAATGTTACTTACTCTTTAAGGAAATTAAGGTCTGAGAAACCTATAAGGAAACTTGATGGTACTACTGCATTATTAAATAGCTACTATGGTAAAATATTCGTAGGTAAGGCATATGAGAGTGGAGATAGTAACGTAGGTAAATGGATCTATAAGTATCTTAGGAATAAAGAAGATGAAAAGAATAAACGTTATGATAAGAAGTGTAGTAGTGTTATAGGATTAGAGACTTCTATACCAGATGCTAATTTACCTATACTATATGCACAAATAGCTAGTAATGTTAAATCTTTCGATTATGGAATATATTATTTTAACTTTAACTACCACGAGAGAGATAGATTGTTACCTGGTTATAATATAGACGATATAACTAAGATAGAGAAGAAATTTAACGGTGTTATAGTAGGTACTATGTATGTAGATTTCTTACTGATGGACTTTAGTAATAACATACATGTTATAAAGAATGATAAGTTAGAGTTAATAGGAGACTTCTATAGTGTAGTAAATATAGACACTACTAATATACCTATAGAGTTCGTAAGGATAGGTGTACTGAAAGAAGCGTTTCCTATAGTTATGATATTAAGTTACTATTTAGGGTTAGAGAACCTATTGAAACTACTTGGCACTAATTATGTAATAGGTGCTAAAGGTAGAGGTGATAATACACAATATGCTGTTAAGTTTAAAGATACTACGTTAATGGTAACTAGAGATAATGGGTTATCAGATCTTATAGTAAGTGGGTTATTAACATTGAATAAACTATTGAAAGATTGTGAGTTCAAGAGCTTTAATAATAAGAGTAGTTTTAACTTAATTTGGTATAAGTACTTTAACTTATATACTAACCTAACATCTAATGTTAAGTACGTTAATGAGTTTAATATACTAGAGAGTATGTATATAGACCCTATGACATCTAGTCTGTTAAAACAACTAGGAGAACCTAATAACTTCCCTGGGTTATTAGTAAGAGCTTGTGAGTTATTACTAGATAATAACTTCCGACATCCTAATAATATTAACGACATGATATTAAAAGGTTATGAGCGTATAGCTGGTATTATCTATAAGACATTAGTATATGCTTATAAAGACTATGAGAATGCTAGTGCTTTTAGTAAAGCTAGAATAACACTAGACCGTTATGCTATCATGCAGAAGATCATGAGCGATAACAGTAAGATAACAGTTGATGATCTTAATCCTATAGCATTAATCAAACAGAAAGAAGATACTACTTACTTAGGAGACGGTGGTAGGAATAAAGATGGTATGGTTAAAAGAACCAGAGAGTTAAATACTACCGATATAGGAACTATATCAGAAGCTACTAAAGATAGTGGTAGTGTTGGTATAACTGCGTATATGACTGCTAATCCTAATCTTAAGTCTATCAATGGGCTGGTAGGAGATAATAAGACAGCTGAGTTAAAATGGGAGAATATGTTAAGTACTCCTGGTATGTTAACTCCATTTGGCATAACAGATGATGCGAAGAGGCTTGAAACAAGTTGGGTCTCTATAAACTTTTCTAATTGCTGGGACGCTTTAAAATGCCAATCAGCAGCGAAGGCCTTACTAATATAAGGCAACGTTCACAGACTAGTAAGACTTATGTTAGAACACATAAGCATACCGTAAGGGAAATGGAAAGATCTTATATAGAGTATAAGATAAGATATAGTCGAAAGGTATATGAAAATATACTACTTATGCAACTTTGCAAGCATTATGAGTTCTCATATTGTACCGATAGATAACATGACTGTTTCTAGAATCTTAACAGGTTATGAAACTATTGTACCTATTAAAGCAGGTGGTAGGTTCGTAACAGTAGCTGAAGAAGATGGACAAGTTACTAAAGTAACGAAGTCTGCTATTACAGTACAATATAAGACTAAAGGTGAAAGAACATATAGGTTATTAACATGGACTTCTAAAGAAGAAGCTGGTACTTGTTATACACATGAAATGGTACCTAACTTTAAAGAAGGCGATTACTTCATTAAGGATGACTCTATCGTATACGATAAGTTATTCTTCGAACCATGTGTGTTTAACCCTAGAAGAGTTCTTTATAAACAAGGAACTATGATTAACGTTATGCTATCTGAAGATCCACAAACATGGAATGACTCTATAGCTATCAGTACTGAGTTACATAGTAAACTAGGTACTACATTAACGAAAGTTAAATCACATGTTATAGATAAAAACGATAATGTTATTAACTTAATACAGATAGGTGCTAAAGTAGAACCTAATGATACATTATACACTACACTAAGTAGTGATATTCCATTAGATAGTGATTTTGATCCTAAAGCATTAGGTATTCTAAATGATCTAGCTGTTACATCTCCTAAAGCTAAAGTTAAAGGAACTGTAAGTAAGATAGTAGTGTATTATAACTTCGATCCTAAGACAGCTAGTGAGTCTATACAGAAGCTTATAGCATACTCTGATAAAATACTAATGAAAAACTATGGCTATCCTGGTAAAGTAGGACCTGGTTATAGTATCCAGGGTAAGTTATTAGAAGCTAATAGTATAGAGTTAAAAGTCTATATAGATATTAAAGAACAAATGGGTACTGGAGATAAATGTATCGTAGGTAACCAGTTGAAATGTACTGTAGGTGAAGTATTTGACTACAATATGACTACAGAGTCTGGAGATAAGATAGATGCTGTATTTAGTAACTTAAGTATATCTGCTCGTATCGTCAATAGTCCTAACTTAATAGGAACTACAGCTACGTTACTTAAGAAGATAGAAGATAATGTTCTTAAGATGTATTTTGGATAAAAAAGAAAATAGAGTATTACCCAGGGAACAGAAATGTTCCCTGGTGTTTTTTATAGCCTAGCTGCTACTATGGGCGTTACGATATTTCGTAACTTACTACCATAATCATTCACAGCATTAGCCATATAGTCAGGCGGCATGCTATTAAAAGTACGTTGACTTGGTACTTTTTGTTTAGCATATACTAATGCTTGATTTACGAGGTCTTTGACATAAATATCAAATTTCTCTAAATCATAACCTGACAAAATAGAGCGTATCTTTCGAATACGCTCTTCTACTTCATCAGTTAGTAACCTGATTTTTTGCATGGGTATTTTGAATCCCATCTTTACATCCTTTCCGATGTAAGCAAATCTACATAGACAGAGCGCTGGTAACGTTCTGTCTATGTTATTTTTGTTTGTTTACATCTAAGATATTAGAAGAACATATGTTCTTCTATAGTAATAATATATAACTATAAAAATTTTACTTTGACGAAGACGAAAAAAGATAGATAGAAGCATAAGGTTATACCTTATGCTTCTATCTTGCAGTCTTCTATAAGCTTGAGTTGTTTCTTACCCTCTTCATTCTCAAGTGTAGGGTTAAAATGTACCATATTAGCCTTAGTTACAACACATCCACCTTCTGTATAAGTTATGATATGTCCATTAGCTTCTAGTAATACATTCTTCTTAAACTTTATATGTGTATTGCCATTAGTATCTACTTTACAAAACTCTATAGCATTAGCTAATGCAGCTAACTTCTGTAGAGTATCTGTATTTAAAGTATGCACTATATTATCTAGTTTATGATCATATTTCTCTAACCGCATAATACGTTACTACTCCCTGTTATTAATATTCCACCACATGATACAGCATCTCCTAGCCTTACTATACCTCTACCGTTAAGTGTAATCGTAGAACTATGCCCTTTAGCGGCTCTACCATGTGTATGTGGTTGTATCTTATCCATATAACGGACAACTCCTATTCCATTAACAGTCATATTAGGACTACACTCCATAGTCCTAGTAGCTGGAAAGGCATCATGTTCTGATGCTATATCTACTCCATCACCTCTTACTACTGGTGGCATGTTAATACTCCTTTTTGAACTCTTCTATATTATCAAATGTATACTCTTTACCGTTATGAGTAATAGAGTGTTTGATAGGTATCTTACCTTCTTCTGTATCTATATAAGTTACATCTGTTTCTAAGTAAGATATCATAAACTTCTTAGTAGTTACATCACCATTCTTAATAACTGTTAATGTAACATCAGCTGTTATAGTTTCAGTACTGTAGGTTATATACTTAACGTTAGGATCCTCTATAAGCTCTTGTAGTTTAGCTAAATATTCATCTTGAGTGTTTAACGTATATAAAGCTAATAACTCTTCTTTTGTTACTATAGGGGATTTATTCTCTTCTGTTACTATATCCTCTACTTGGTAAGTAGTATATGTTCTTTCTACCTTAAAATTATAAACTTTGTTACTATATTTATAACGACCTATCTTATCATAGTTACTACCGTCTAATAGTGTTTTCTCTTTAGGGTAGAAATCAGATGCCGGTAGATTCTGATCTTCGAAAGTTTGTACTCTACCCATAACGATACCATTAGATATAAAAATATCTTTAGGTATATCACCTACTAGTCTCCAGGATATATCTTCCTTAACGAACTTAGTATCTTCTGTAACTATCTTATAGTTCATAAGGTAAGTTTCCATTATAGAACCTAAGTTACTAGTTATTATCTTAGATGCTAACATAAGACTATACCTCTAATTGATTTGTACTAACGGAGCTTTAATAGTAAACACCCCACCAGCAGTCTCTGTAGTATTACCAGAAGTATGTACATCTCTATTACCACCAGTAGTAACAGACATATTGTTATTATGTGTTATAGTTATATCCTGGTTGATATGTACATTAAGTTTACCTTCTGGAGAACGTAGTTCGAAATAGTTACCTTGTACATCTACTAGTGTTACTATGCCTTCTTCTGTATTAATAACAAGATCATAAGCAGATGCTTCTCCATCATTATTAGCTGTATGAAGTACTAACTCTTTATTCTTAGTATCTACTAGGAAATAATAACCTTCATCTCCTTTCGCAGCGTTAACATCAGATTGATTCTTATTAGAGAAGTAATAGATAACTTTCTCTTTCTTACGCATGTTGATACCAGTAGAAGACCAGAAGTATTCATCATTACCACCATACTGGAATAAATGCACCATCTCTCCTATTACTACATCAGGAGCTGTTAATCTATTAGAGTTATATAACCCTAGCCATTTAGCAGTAACTGATTTACCTTTATCTAGTTGTAAGTTAGTGGTATTACCTTTAGTATCTTTATACTCTAACGAGACTTTTTCTTTTTCGTTATAATCACCTTCTAAAGAAGGCATAGCTTCTGTCATAGTTACTTCTAACTCATAACTATCTTCTTGTTTATCTTTAACAGCTTGTGCTATACCTACATATTTAAAATTAGTACTAAAACTATCCATACTCATATTCTCCTATCTCTATGTTAATAAGGTCCCAATTCAGATATCAGCATATCCGATGTTTTATAGAAGCCTATAGCTTCTAATACAGTATACATCATATTACAGTTATCTTTAACTATGCGTTTATAGTCAACGCACCTATTAATCTCATCTGGTAAACCATCTTTACCTAATAACGATAACGGTACTCTAAATGTACCTATATTCTTTTTATTATTCCTTACTAAGAACTTACTAAATCTTTCTGCTAGTTCTCTATCTTCTAAACTATCTAAGTAATTTTTCATCTTACTAGCACTATCTAATACAGAAGGAACTTTAACGATCACATAGGTAGGTTCTCCTGGATCTCCATATTTACGTTGGAATACTTCTTTCCATAACATATGATGTACATAAGGAGTTAACTCTGGATGCTCTACTCCATCTTTATAAGCTTTAAGGTCTTTGATCTTATCTATAGAGAGTACTGAAGTGTCTGCGTTCTTAATACGCTGTATAATATCACGTTCTACATCAGCTACTTGTTGTATATAGCCATGTAGATTTAATAACTTACCTTCTCTTAGTGTTTTACGTATATCGTTAATGATACCATGTCCTATATCTCTATAACGAGGAGATACGTTAGACGCTATAAGATGTACTCCTTTAAGTTCTAGTTTAGGATTAGCATATACGTTACCTTCTTTTATAGATACATCTGCGAAATAGTGTTTAGAAGCATTCATGGTGACGAAGTTATTCCAAAAGAACTCATTTTTCATCTTGAGACTTTCTACTCTAGATTTATCTATGTTCATATTGCCAGCAAGCATCTTGATATAGTGGTCTAAAATTTGAGTTGCTATAGTCATAACAGAAGATGCTATAGCTATAGGATTAGTTATTTTAGTATCGTTACGTTTATAATACCAATCTACCCATTCGTCATAAGTAGCACATGTACTATCTGTATCTGATAATACTATACAACGTCTCATAAGCTCTTTAATATAAGCTATATTAACAGGAGCAGTATTAGTAACTAAGAGAGCTGATATAAAATCTTTATATTCTGTTAATGTTTCTGCTACATATTTAGCAGTAGAAGCTAACATATCTAAATCTTCTGTACCTACCATCTTTTCATACTCTATAGCTTTACCACGTATAACATCAGCACATATGTTGTGCACGTGAGATATAACACCTTCTTGTGTATTATAGATATCTTTAACTTGTGTCTCTGGAGAACTATAACCTGTCTTACTATAAGACAATGCTTCTAAGAAAGTTTGTGTAAATTCTGGGTTATGTTTCCTAAAGTGGTAAAGATCATTAGTATATAATACAGCAGCTAGCTCTAATGGTGTAAATGTACTAACATACTTACGTATATATTCTGTCTTACTAGGAATATTCCAAAACCATTCTGTAGAACGATTGATCATAGACATAACATCATCTACTGTAGGATAATATATCTTATACTTAACCATAACATCTTGAAATGCTTTAAAGTCTGTATTAGCTAATATACACGTAAGGTAGTTAATAACAGATTCTGGATCTATAAAGATTTTATTACCAGATACTATAGATTCTGTTACTGCGTTACCTATAGATGCTAAACAACGAGTAATAGATGTTAACGTATAGTGTGCTGATGGGTTATAGAGTATAGTACTCTTAGATGCATAAGCACCTGATAAAGAGTTATTAAAGATCTTACGAGTAGCTTGCATATTGTCATAATAGTCAGCTTTCTCTTTATCTCCTATCTGGGTGTAATAGAACATCTGTTTCTTATCTTGTTTTCTAGCATTGATGTTAGTACTAATAAACTCTGAGTGTAATGATTTTTTAACAGAAGGATGTACATATGTTGTAAAAGATGGCGCTAATACTTGTTTATCATCCTGTACCGACTGTATATAATCTAAGATAGGTTCAGAGTCTATGAAAGTATCTCCATTTTCGTCTTTATTATTATAACGAATAATAGGGTTACCACTACAACTAGCATCTGAACTAACGAATGTTTTAACTTTATAGAATGCTTCTTTAAGAGGTAGATTCTTAGTTTTACTTATAAAGTAAGTTGCTTGTTTTATATATTCTTTTTTAGGATCTAATCGTACTAAATATTGTTCAGTAGGATGTTTAAACACATACATATCTATCATAATGTTATCCTTTCTTATATTTACTGTTCATCGATCGAAAACACTAAATAAAAAAATATGTACTAGTATCCTATATAGGATACTAGTACATATGGATAATCTACATCCTGCTATATGTTACTTTACAGTTCTTGAAACCAAGCTCTGTAAGTTTATCAGATACTATAGAGATATCTGTAGTGTTAGCATTAGGTATCTCTATAACCAACTTAAGTTGTTCTACTTCGACTATGCTATCTTTATCTATATACTCTAATGGTATAAGAACTTGAGTTTTATTAACACCTTCAAAAAGAATGTATGTTAAATCTTCTATATTATAGTCTTGGGTAAGATGTCGTTTCATCTTCTCGTGTAATGTATGTATATCACGATAGTTAACTGCTTTATCAGCTGTTAAGATAGCTAATACTTTCATACTACGAAATGAACCACCTAACTCTGTAGGTGCTAATGTAACGAAATCATATCTTCTATTAAGTTGTACCATCCTCAACTCCCTTGTTAATAAAATACAAATAAAGAGCGTCATGTTGTATATATGTTATATCCTCTATAGGGATATGATTAATAACTATCATGCTACCATACTCTTCTATTAGATCACGCAATAAAACAACTATAACAGCTGGTTCTAACATACCATTCGTAAAATGGTTAAGATCCATACTAAGTTGTGTTAGCTTAGGTTTAAGGTTCTCGTATGTTAAATCTACTTGTGCTCTACGAGCTGAAGTAGTTATTAAATCTTCTAACCATATACCTACTTGTACATTATTAACATCTTTACCTATACTTTCTAATATCTCTGCTAGCATAGGTAATACGTTAAGCTTGACTAAATCTCCTTGCTGCATAGCATACTCTCCATGTTAATATTTTCTCTTATAGGATCTAGAGTATATAAGATAACATCCTCTAGTATCTTGGGAGTTAAGACAGTTAGATCGTCCATAGTTAATACACCTATAACCAACCTTAGTTCTATATCGTACTTATATTTTTCTCTATAGATACGAATATCACCTGTAGGTTCTAATGCTGGATCTTTGCCTAATTTCATCCACTCTAACGGAAGTATATTAGTCTCAGGTCTTGTAGCTATATCATCCCAAGATAACCCATATGGACGTAGCAAATCAACTACTCCATGTATAATCTCTTCTAAGACACCAGAAGCTCTTATAATGTTTAACTCTTCCATTAAAGGTCTATCTGTTTGGAATGGTATCTTATTAGTCCTTATGAACATCTCTATATGTTCTAGGTGTATGTCTTCTATACTGTAGTCAAACTGTTTAAACTTACCATCTAGATAATATAGTAAATTACGATGTGTTAGATTAATAATCATGTACTCTACTATAAAACAGAATAACATAGTATTCGTTTGTGTATAGAGCCTATTAAACTTAGACTCTATCTGATCTACGAATAAGTTATAATACTTAGTAACATCTATAGTTAATAATCCTAAAGAAGTATTACTATGTGTACCTACCTTACGTAAGAATATATTACGTATATGAACACCTAAATGATCAGATGGTAATATATCACTTACTACATTCTGATTAATCATAAGTTATCCTTATATAGAAGTAAATT
>ERZ773018.265-NODE-265-length-34367-cov-28.506820_pt1 | contig 34367 bp, 28 predicted proteins | sample MGYA00580840_ERZ773018 | MGnify/ENA primary metagenome ERZ773018 (study PRJEB29015, sample SAMEA2738125) | human oral metagenome | biome: human oral; feature: human-associated habitat; material: saliva | place: China | collected 2256 ... | reverse complement strand
GTGTTCATGCAGTACCAGCGTGGCGAGGGCATCGGCAAGGACGACTTCGAGATTCTGGGCGAGCTGCCGAAGAAGAACATCGATACCGGTCTGGGCGTTGAGCGCCTGGCAATGCTGTTGCAGGGTGTTGAGAACTTCTACGAGACCGACCAGGTCCGCCCGGTTCTGGACGCTGCGTCTAAGCTGTCCGGTAAGAAGTACCACGGCTCCGAGTCCCCCGAGGATGAGGGCTACGAGGATGACGTGCGTATGCGCGTGGTGGCGGACCACATCCGCTCCTCGCTGATGCTGATTGCTGATGGCGTGACCCCCTCGAACGAGGGTCGCGGCTACATTCTGCGCCGTCTGATGCGCCGCGCTATCCGCGCGATGCGTCTGCTGGGCGTGACTGAGCCCTGCCTGCCCGTGCTGTTCCCGGCTTCTTGCGAGGCTATGAAGGGTGCTTTCCCGTACGTGGGTGACGACTTCGAGCGTATTTCCCGCATTGCGTACGCTGAGGAGAAGGCGTTCCTGCACACCATCGAGACCGGTACTGAGCGTCTGGAAGAGGCTGTTGCTGCCGCTAAGAAGGACGGCTCCAACTCTGTTTCCGGTGCTGAGGCGTTTGCTCTGCACGACACTTACGGCTTCCCGATTGACCTGACCCTGGAGATGGCTGCTGAGGCTGGCGTGAAGGTTGACGAGAAGGCTTTCCGTGAGCTGATGGCTGAGCAGCGTCACCGTGCGCAGGCTGACGCTAAGGCGAAGAAGGGTGCGTTCGCTGACCTGTCTGAGCTGCGTAAGCTCGTGGACGAACGTGGCTCCATCTTCACCGGCTACACCGAGCTGCGTACTGAGACTAAGCTGCGCGCAATCCTGGTGGATGGCGTGTCTGTTCCCGCCGCTAAGGCTGGCGACAAGATTGAGGTTGTCCTGGATGAGACTCCGTTCTACGCGGAAGCTGGTGGCCAGGCTGCTGATACCGGTGTTATTACCGGCAACGGCTTCATCATTGACGTTCAGGACGTTCAGCAGCCCGTGAAGGGTCTGAGCGTTCACCGCGCCGTTGTGCGTGAGGGCGAGGTTCACGTCGGTGCCGATGTTGTGGCACAGGTTGACGTTCAGCGCCGCCGCGACGGTGAGAAGGCACACTCCGGTACCCACATCATTCACGCTGCCCTGCACCAGGTGCTCGGCAACGAGGCTACTCAGCGTGGCTCTTTCAACAAGGAAGGCTACCTGCGTTTCGACTTCGCGTGGAACGAGGGCCTGTCCGAGTCCGCTAAGCGTGAGGTTGAAGAGGTCGCTAACCTCGCGATCCGCGATAACCACGAGGTGATTACCCGTGAGATGCCGCTGGCTGAGGCTAAGGCTCTGGGCGCTATGAGCCTCTTCGGTGAGAAGTACGGCGACGTGGTGCGTGTTGTTGAAATCGGCGGCGAGTTCTCCCGCGAGCTGTGCGGTGGTACCCACGTTGGTTCGTCCGCTGAGATTGGTTCGCTGACCCTGCTGACCGAGGGCTCTGTTGGCTCCGGTAACCGCCGTGTTGAGGCTCTGGTGGGTCTGGATTCCTTCAACCACCTGGCTGCTGAGCGTACCCTGGTGAACCAGCTGACCGGCCTGATGAAGGTTCAGTCTTCCGCTGATCTGCCGGAGAAGATTAACCAGACTCTGGCTAAGCTGAAGGCTGCTGAGAAGGAACTGGCTCAGCTGCGCCGCGAGAAGCTGCAGGCTGAGGCTGGCAAGCTGCTGGAGAACGCACAGACCATCGGTTCTGTTCGCGTTCTGGCGCATGACGCTGGCGAACTGGACGCGAACGGCGTTCGTGAGCTGGCTCTGGATCTGCGTTCGCGCTTCGGCTCCGAGGCTGCGGTTGTTGCTGTGGTGGGTGTGGCTAATGGCCGCCCCGTCATCCTGGTGGCAACCAACGAGGGTGCTCGTGAGGCTGGCGTGAAGGCTGGCGCTCTGGTCCGCGTTGCTGCCGGTGTTCTCGGCGGCGGTGGCGGCGGTAAGGACGACGTCGCTCAGGGTGGTGGCCAGGATGCATCCAAGATTGGTGCTGCTCTGGACGCTGTCCGCGACGCTATCGCACAGGCTCAGGCCTAAACATGGCAGAATTCCAGCGCGGAGTGCGGATGGGTGTCGATGTGGGTAACGCCCGCGTCGGCACCGCCCTCAGCGACCCCGACGGTATCCTCGCCACCCCGCTCAAGACGCTGCGCCGCGACGCGAAGAAGAACTCTGACCGCCGTGTTTTGCGCAAGCTGATTGAGGTGAACGAGGTGGTGGAGGTGTTCGTCGGGCTTCCGAAGACCATGCGTGGTGGGGATTCTCCCTCCACGGAAATGGCTCGGGAGTACGCGCAGGCTCTGCGCTCCGAGCTGGATGCCGAAGAGAAAACACACATTAACATTTGGCTGGTGGATGAGCGACTCACCACCGTGAGCGCTCACCGTGCACTGCACGAGGCTGGGGTTTCCAGCCGAGATTTCAAGACTATGGTTGACCAGGTGGCGGCTGTGAACATTTTGCAGTACAGCCTGGATGCCCTCAAGGCGGGGCAGTCCGTAGCCGGGTACAAGGTGAGCGATCCGGCCCACGAAGAAAACCGACCGTCCGAGTCAGAAGGGACCGCGGTTGGTGCCGTCAACGAAACGGAGAACCTTCAGTGACCGAACAGAATAAACATCCCGAAGAGAGCGGGCTCGACCTCTTTAGGCCCACGGCCGAGGACGAACGTAAGGGTATTACCGGCATTACGATGGAACAGGAAATCGTGTCGGTGGCTACGTTGCGTGCGCGTAAGCGCCGCCGCCGCGCCGTCATGCTGAGCGCAATTTCCCTGTTTGTCGTGGCTCTGGTCATCATTTCTGGTGCCCTGATTACTCGCTACGACCCGTTCAAGAATCGTGACTACTCGGGTGGCGGTAACGGCACGACCGTGACGTTCACGATTCGTTCCGGCCAGTCCACCGCGCAGGTGGCTGCTGAGCTGGAAAGCGCTGGCGTCATTGCTGATGCTGATAAGTTCCTTGAGGTGTACACCAAGGAGAGCAAGGGTAAGTACTTGCAGCCTGGCACCTATGAACTGCAGCAGCACATGAGCAGCTCGAGCGCGATTAAGACCATTATTGAGGCGAACAGCAACGTACTGTACCTGGCGATTCCACAGGGTAAGCGCGTGAGCGAAACCATCGATCTGATTGTTTCTGGCTCCGATGGCGCGTTCACCCGCAAGCAGGTTGAGGACGCAGTCAGCAACTACACCCAGTACGGTGTGCCGAGCAACTTCCCCTCGATTGAGGGTTGGCTGCACCCGGGTGAGTACCGTTTCCCGAAGGGCACCGACATCAAGAAGGTCATTCAGACCATGGTTGATAAGACCAAGGCTGACCTGAAGGAAGCCGGCGTGAGCGGCGATCAGAAGATCTTTGAGGTGCTGACTATCGCCTCCATCGTGGAGCTTGAGGCTCAGCCGAAGGACTACGTGGCGGTTGCGGGCATCATTGAGAATCGTCTGAACAACCCCGATGGTGAGACCTCCGGTCTGATCCAGTCGGATGCGACCGTGACCTACGGTCTGGGTATCCGCTCGTACCACCTGACGGAAGAGCAGAAGGCCGATAAGAGCAATAAGTACAACACTTATGCGCATAAGGGTCTTCCTAAGGGTCCGATTGGTTCCCCGCAGCTGGCTTCGATTAAGGCTGCTGCGGCTCCCGAGAAGAACCCGTACTTCTACTGGGTGACTGTGGATCTGGATTCCGGTGAGACTAAGTACTCCCGCACTTACGCTGAACACCAGCGTTATGTTGAAGAGTACAACCAGTGGTGTTCTAAGCACCCCAACCGTTGTAGCTAAGCTGCTGCTGATTGGTTCAGCCGGTAGCTACGATTCGGTAGCTTTGGACTGAAGGTTCCTTGCTGAGGCGGGTACCGCCTCCACGAGAGTGGGGGAGGCGCCCGCCTTTGCTGTACCCGAATGCCGGGGGTGCTCGGTTGTACTCGGTTGCGGTCGGTTATTTGGCTATACCCGAATAGTGGTTTGTCCCTTAAAATGGGAGGGTGCGCCTATGAACGCGGGTTCGTGGCGTGCGTGTCCGCAAGCCCCAAGTGTTGAGAGCGTTCCCCAGCGTTGAGAGCGAGAGAGTATCGATGAAGACTGAACCGTACCGTGAGGCCCCGTATCTTCGCCGCGCCTACGTGCTGGGGCACCCTATTGCGCATTCGCTGTCGCCTGCGCTGCATCGTGCGGCGTACGACTTTTTGGGTGAGCAGAATTTGGGGTATGAGCGCCGCGATACTCTGCCCGATGATTTGCCGGAGATCATGCACGGTGTGCGCCACCCGGAGGGTACGGAGGACGCCCCGTATATTGCGGGTCTGTCGGTGACGATGCCGTTGAAGACCGCGGTCATTCAGTATTGCGATGAGATCAGTGAGATGGCGCAGGTGACCGGTGCGGTGAACACGGTGTATCCGCGCGGTGAGAAGGTGCTGGGACATAACACCGATGTGATCGGCATTGTGAACGCGCTGCGCCACGCCGGTTTGGAACCGGAACCAATTAAGGAATCCGCCGCGATTGTGGGTGGGGGAGCGACCGCTATCTCTGCTTTGGCGGCGCTGCACGCGTTGGGGTACCGCCGCGTGAGCGTGTACGCCCGTTCGCTGCATAAGCTCGGTAGCGTGCAGGAGGCGGCGGACCGCCTGGGTGTTCAGCTGGAGCAGATTTCCCTAACTGAGCTGCCGCAGAACCTTGCTGAGCGCGGTCATCACCCGGTGGTGTCTACTCTTCCTGCCCATGCGGCGGATGAGTGGGCGAGCCAGCTGAGCGGGCTGAAGGGCGCCTCCGCAACGCACCGGCCGGTACTGCTCGATGTTGCGTATAACCCGTGGCCTTCGGCGCTGGCGAGCGCTTGGGAGGCGAACGGCGGCACGGTGGTTTCCGGTTTGGAGATGCTGCTCTATCAGGCGGTGGAGCAGGTTCTGCTTTTTACTGACCGCACCCTGTCTGAGGGTGAGCTGCTGGGCCTGGTGAATGCGATGTGTGCGGCGGTTGATCTGCCGCCTCGTGCTTCCGTTTCGTGAAAAAAGCGTGCTTTCACTCGCTCAGTAAACAGGCATTTTATACACTATTTATACACGTGAAGAATTATTATTCCTTCCTCCTGCGCTGCGGTGCGGGTGCGATGAAAAGAGGTTAACCTATGGCTCTGCGTTGGCTCACTGCCGGAGAATCCCACGGCGAGGCGCTCGTCGGCATTATTGAGGGCGTACCCGCCGGTGTGGAACTCACCAGCGACATGGTGCGTGACGCCCTGGCTCGCCGCCGCCTCGGCTACGGCCGCGGTGCCCGCATGAAGTTCGAGGAGGACCGCGTGCGCATCCTGGGCGGTGTGCGTCACGGCCTGACTCAGGGCGGCCCGGTCGCGATTGAGATTGCGAACACCGAGTGGCCCAAGTGGACTGACGTGATGAGCTCCGATCCGGTGGATCCGAAGCTGATTGAGGGTCGTGCGCGTAATGCTGCGCTGACTCGTCCGCGCCCCGGTCACGCCGATTTTGCGGGTATGCAGAAGTACAACTTCTCTGAGGCTCGCCCGGTGCTGGAGCGCGCCTCCGCTCGTGAGACTGCGACCCGCGTGGCTCTTGGTGTGGTTGCCGCCCAGATTTTGAAGGCTCTGGGTGTTGAGCTGGTTTCTCACACCGTGGCTGTGGGTGGCGTGCACGCTCCCGAGGGTGCCCCGGTGCCTTCGCCTCGCAACGTTGGTCAGCTGGACGCTGACCCGCTGCGCTGCTTCGACAAGGCAACCTCCGACGCGATGGTTCAGCGCGTGGACGAGGCACACAAGGACGGTGAGACTCTCGGCGGCGTGGTTGAGGTGCTCGCGTACGGTATGCCTCCCGGATTGGGTTCGTACGTGCACTGGGACCGCCGCCTGGACGCGCGCCTTGCCGCAGCACTGATGGGTATTCAGGCGATTAAGGGCGTTGAGGTTGGTGACGGTTTTGCGACCGCTGACCGCCCGGGCACTGCCGCTCACGACGAGATTTCCATTGGCGAAAACGGCGTAACCCGCGATACCAACCGTGCAGGTGGTATTGAGGGCGGCATGAGCATTGGCGACCTGCTGCGTGTGCGCGCGGCAATGAAGCCCATTGCGACCGTGCCGAAGGCCCTGAAGACCATTGACACTTCCACCGGTGAAGAGGCTCGCGCCCACCACCAGCGTTCGGACGTGTGCGCCGTTCCCGCCGCCGGCGTGGTGGCGGAGGCGATGGTCGCCCTGGTGCTCGCTGATGCGGCACTGGAGAAGTTCGGCGGCGACTCCATTGGTGAGACTCGCCGCAACATGGATTCCTACCTGGACGCTATCCCGGCGTCTCTGGCGTGGGAGTCTAACGTGGCTGGTTGGGACGCATAGTGCCCCTTCCGGCAGAGTCTGAGGGCCGCGGCGCGGAAGGTCGCGGTTCCGGGGAGGCTTCTGTGAAGCAGGGTGTTCGCCCGGTCGCTTCGAGCCCCCTTGCGCGTATTGCTGCGGCAACGCAGCGTGCGCGAGGGGGCGCTTCGCCGCGCCCAGAACCCGGCGCAGAATCCGGTGTATCTGAGCCCGGCGTATCTGCCGCGGCTGAGCAGGCTGTTGAGGCTCGTGAGGATGCCGCGTCGGTTTCTTCTGCCCGCCCGGCGTCTCGCGTGCCCACTCCGGCTGACCTGATGCGTTCTGGCACCCGCTCCCTGCCCGCCGCTGCGGCGAGCACGCAGGGTGTGCGCCTGTACGCCTCCTCGGTATCTGAGGACGCCGACCCGGCGCTCGGCCTGGACGAGGACCTGCGCCTGAAGCTGCTCAGCGCCCTGCAGGGCATGGGCACCGCCGAAGAGGAGCCCGGCAAGGAGCCCGCGAAGGCGGAAGCGCCCAAGCCGACTGCGCCTAAGCCGGCACCTGCCAAGCCCGCGGCTCCGAAACCTGCCGCGCCCAAGCCAGCGCCTCCGAAGCAGGCACAGCCTGCAGAGGCGGCGGGGGAGAGCGCTACCGTTCCCGTGCAGAAGGCTGAACCCCAGTCTGCGCTCGCAACTCCCGTAGCTGTGCCCGCGGCTGAACCCGCCAAGCCGGTGCGTCCGACCCCGGCGCTGTTCGGTAAGGTTCAGGTTGCCGCACCCGCCGCACCCGTTGCACCCGCCGCGGAAGAAGAGAACCAGGCGGGGGAGAAGCCCCTCGACGCTTCCGAGCTGCCCGCAACCCCGGCTGAATCTGTGGCACCCGCAGAGCTCGCCGTCCCCGCAGAGGCGCTCGCAGAAGACGAGTCCGCCGGCGGCGCTCGCATCCACCCGCAGCAGGTGCGTGAAATGCACGAGAACTTCGCGGAACGCTCCCGGCCCATCGTGCTCATTGGCCCCATGGCGGCAGGTAAGACCTACATTGGTACGCACCTGGCGCGTTTCTACGGCTACGAGTTCCTCGACGCCGACCAGCTCATCGTGGAACGCTACGGCGAAGTCTCCGAAATCTTCGAGATTTTTGGTGAGGCGTATTTCCGCGAGCTCGAACGCAAAACCATCGAAGAGGTCCTCACCTCGCCCGTGTACCGCAACACGGTGTTCTCCCTGGGCGGTGGCGCGCCCATGACCGATTCGGTGGCGGAGCTGCTCAAGGACGAATGCGTGGTGTACATCCTCGTTGATGCTGACACCGTCACCCCGCGCATTACCGGCAACAAGACCCGCCCGCTGCTGCAACCGAACCCGGTCGAGCGGTGGACCGAAATTTTTGAGCGCCGCCGCAACCGATACGAAGAGCTGGCGCACTTCACCCTGGACGCACGAGGCGGCCGCCCCATCACCGAGATGACCGCCGAAATCCAGGCGTACGTGACCGCAACCCGCGCCTCCCGCGCGCAGCGCCCCCAAGCATAACCCCTCACCTGTGAAAGGACACATGATGAGCACTCAGCCCACCCCCACTTTCGGTGCCTCCGGCGCGGAAGATATCACCCGCATCCCGGTGACCGGCAGCTCCCCGCGTGAGAACTATGAGGTTCTCATCGGCCACAACCTGCTCGGTAAAATCCCCGAAATTCTGGGCAACCGCACCAAGAAGGTGCTCGTGATTCACCCGCGTGCCCTGCGTTCGACCGGTGAGCTGGTCATGGAAGACCTGCGTGCCATGGGCTACGAATCGTTCAGCGCCGAAATCCCGGACGCTGAGGAGGCGAAGCACTACCAGGTGGCGGCGTTCTGCTGGCAGGTGCTCGGTCAGAACGACTTCACCCGCACCGACGCGATCATCTCCGTGGGTGGCGGCGCTATTACCGACGTTGCCGGCTTCGTCGCGGCAACCTGGCTGCGCGGCGTGCGCGTCATCCACATTCCGACCACCCTGCTCGGCATGGTGGACGCAGCCGTGGGCGGTAAGACCGGCATCAACACCGCCGAAGGTAAGAACCTGGTCGGCGCATTCTGGCCGCCCGCCGCGGTGCTCTGCGAAATCGGCACCCTGCGCACCCTGCCCGAGCATGAGCTGCTGACCGGCATGGGCGAGGTCGTCAAGTGCGGCTTCATCGCAGACCCTGAAATCCTCGACCTGATCGAGGCGAACCCGAACGCCGTGCGCGACTCGCAGTCCGCCGTGATGCGTGAACTCATTGAGCGTAGCGTGCGCGTGAAGGCTGAGGTGGTCTCTGAGGATCTGCGCGAATCCGGCCGCCGCGAAATCCTGAACTATGGCCACACCCTCGCCCACGCCATCGAGCGCAACGAACGCTACCAGTGGCGTCACGGCGCGGCAGTGTCCGTCGGCATGGTCTACGCCGCCGAACTGGCGCTGGCAACCGGCCACGCCGACGAAGAGCTCGTGGCACGCACCCGCCGCATCCTCGAATCCCTGGGCCTGCCCACCTCCTACAAGGCAGACGCATGGCCCCAGCTGCTCGAAGCAATGCGTCGCGACAAGAAGGCACGCGGCAACCTGCTGCGCTTCATCATTCTTGACGGTCTGGCTCGCCCGCGCGTCTACGAGGTGCCGGACGACTCGATCCTCTACATGACCTACCAGGAAATTACCGAGTAGGTGATGAGTCCCGTACATTCACCGGACGCGCCTGCCAGCACATGCACACCGGCATGCGGCAGCCGGGCGGGGTACCGCAGAATCTGTGGCGCCCCTGCTAGGCAAATTCGTGCGCATCCTGTAGAATGTACGGGACATAATTTTGCTCATTGAAAACTTAGCGCCGCGCCGGGTACCACTACGGCGTGAGCGTCGATGACACGAAGGAGAGCCCCATGGCATCCACTACCGATATTAAGAACGGCGCCGTCCTGAAGATTGACGGCAACCTCTGGTCCGTCGTAGAGTTCCAGCACGTGAAGCCCGGTAAGGGCGGCGCATTCGTCCGCACCAAGCTGCGCAACGTTACCTCCGGCAAGGTCGTCGACCGCACCTTCAACGCTGGCGCTAAGATCGAAACCGCAACCGTTGACCGCTCCGACTACCAGTACCTGTACCAGGACGGCGACGACTACGTCTTCATGGACATGAAGACCTACGACCAGATCAACGTTCCCGCAACCGTTGTCGGCGACGCAGCAAACTACATGCTCGAGTCCCAGACCGCAACCATCGCAATGCACGAGGGTAACCCCCTGTACATTGAGCTGCCCGCATCCGTGGTCCTCGAAATCACCTACACCGAGCCCGGCCTGCAGGGTGACCGCTCCACCGGCGGCACCAAGCCCGCAACCGTTGAGACCGGCTACGAGATCCAGGTTCCCCTGTTCCTGGAGACCGGCACCAAGGTCAAGGTTGACACCCGCACCGGTGAGTACCTCGGTCGCGTGAACGACTAATGAATTCGCGTACGAAAGCCCGATTGCGCGCCCTCGAAGTGCTCTTCGAGGCGGATCAGCGCAACGAAGATTATATTGAGGTACTCCGCCGCCGCCGACTGTACACGGTAGCGCAGATTTCTGCTTACTCTGAGGAAATCATTCGTGGCGTCCGCGACCACGACGAAGAAATCCGCGAGTTTGTGGAGACTTACGCCCGTGACTGGTCCTTCGAGCGTATGCCCGCCGTGGACCGTGCCGTGTTGCGTATTGGCACTTGGGAGCTTCTGTACAATGACGAAGTTCCGGATGCTGTCGCAATTTCTGAGGCTGTCGGTCTGGCGCGTGTGCTGTCCACGAATGAATCTCCGAAGTTCGTGAACGGTCTGCTGGATAAGCTCCGTCAGGTGAAGCCGACCCTGCTCGCATAAGACGTCCCGCCGCGGTCTGCCCGCCAGCCTATGGCTGGTTGGTTTGCCGCCGTTGAGGATGCACCCGCAGGGGAGCGTACGTGAAACCCCCGTCGTACTGTAGTTCGCTACAGAACGGCGGGGGTTTTCTGTGTCTACGCTGCGTTTGGCTGGCGCAGTTCTGCGTGGGGTTCCGGATTTGGTGCGGATGCGCTTGCTGGGTTCGGCGGTATTCGAGGCTTCACCGGACAACGCAGGCGGGGGAGTGCCCCCTCTGCGGCGCTGAGCGCCTTGAGGACGGAGCCCCCGCCCCGCGTGCCCGGTATGCGCCTCTACGCATACCTCAGGCGTATCCTTGTCTGCGCCGGCATGAATGGAACATTGCCAAAATGGACAAACAATTAGCCGGGATGTGTGCTTTGCAGATGTATGTTAGGGTAAAGGCATCAACCGATAACATTCCGCTGAATTCCACACGTTGCTGTATGGATAATTCTGCGGTTTACACAACCACACACCAGAAAAGAACCAACAATGATGTTTAGTCGTACCACGCGTACTTCTATTGCCGCGCTCTCTGCGGCAGTGATGCTCACCCTGTCCGCATGTTCCGGCGGCGCGCAGGTCAGCGCAGAATCGAGCACCTCCACTTCCGCGAGCGCCGAATCGGCAAGCGCCGAGGCTTCCGCAACCCCTACTCCTTCGCCCACCCCGACCGGTCCGTCTGGCTCCGAGATTGTATTGGTTCGCCCGAGCGTGGACACCAATAATGATTCGAAGGAAGCTGAAAACGCGGCGCTTGTCGCAGCGTACGCCGTATTGGACCAGCATCTACGTGTTAAGAACGCCTGGGTGCATGGAGATCTGGAACATACCAGTGATGAGGAGCTACTTCAGTACGTAAATAAGGGTATTCTCGAAAGCGTTAAAAAGCAGGCAGAGTCTATGCGTAAGCTCGCAGCATCCTCCCCTGTGGAAGGCGATATTATCGTCCGTGATGTTCGCTTTCCCTCTATCTACAATTTGGAGCACTCTGATGGTTCTAAGCCTTCGGAGCCTAACGCGGGTATAGCCATCACCTACTGTGAAGATACTAGTAATATTCGTCTGTCTGACGGGTCTAGGCTGAACGCCAGCCAAACACGGAGGATCTTTATCGTTCGACGTGATGACGGGGCATATGTTCTCGGCAGTACCGATATTGAGCACGAAGGTTGCGACTATGAGGTAGACGAAGTCGTCTAACCTCTGCCCCTAATCTAATGAGCCGCATATCGGGTACTCGGGGAGGCTACCCCCGCCCGTGCTGCTCGATATGCGCCTCCAGCAGTCACCATTTTCATAGCCGTCTTTTACCGGCACAACCACACACCAGAAAAGAACCAACAATGATGTTCAACCGTAGTTCTATTGCCGTGCTCTCTGCGGCAGTAATGCTTACCCTGTCCGCTTGTTCCGGCGGCGCGCAGGTTAGTGCAGAATCGAGCGCATCCACTTCCGCGGACGCTGAATCGGCAAGTACTGAGGCTTCCGCAACCCCCACTCCTTCACCCACCCCGACCGGTTCTGAGGTCGTTGAAATCCGTGCCGCCGTTGACACCACCGTTGACTCAGAAGAAGCGCGCAAAGCAGCAGAAGAAGCAGGTAAGCAAGTACTGGACCAGGACGTACGTCTTCGGAATGCCTGGATGCAGGGGGATCTGGAACATACCAGTGAAGAGGACCTCGCTAAGTTTTTGGAACCGAAGGGTGTTAAAAGCACCCTGGCTGGTTTTGAGGACCTACGTGAAACACTTCAGGAAGGACCGTTCAGCGGGCAGATTGAAATTCGCGATGTAGAAGTAGTCGAAGTATCTGCCTCAACGGACCAAAACGGGCAGAGCACGCCTAACGCCATTGTGCGTGTGCAGTATTGCGAAGATTGGGGAAGCCTTCGCTGGCCAACCGGTGAACCTATTGTTCTTGATGAATCTCTCGCAACAGAGGAATTGCGTGAGAACACTATGATTCGTCGACCTGATGGTGTGTATGCGATTCAGAGCGGCCGCAAAGTTCAGGGTGAGTGTAAGCCTTCGCAACACTAACGCTTTCAGAAACGGGAAGGTAATTGAAGACATCTGAGTGTGCTTCAATCACCTTCCCATTTCCATTTTTATCTCACGCTGTGGGGTGTGCATCTTCAATATGTAGTTCTGATATCTTGGCAGCCCTCTCACCGTGAGCGGTCTCTCGCCGAACCTGAACGTAGCCTGTGAACTGTGGTACCCTACTAGAAGCACAAAACCTTTAAATCCGTCCCGTGAGGCGGGGAAGGAGACGGCTATGCCTGGGTCAACTGTACCCACATCCGGCGCGAATCAGGGGCGAAACGTAACCGCAGCCCCCCATTCGGCAACCCCTCAAAGCACCTCCGAGGACGCGACCACCGTCGGCCGCACCATCCTCAGCGAGGACGAAATCCGCCGCGCCCTCACCCGCATCGCCTACGAAATCATTGAAACCAACAAAGGCGTAGAAAACCTCGTACTCATCGGCATCCGCTCCCGCGGCGTGCCTCTCGCCGTACGACTCGCCGCCCGCATCCAAGCCATCGAGCCGAACTTCAACGCAGAAACACGACTCGGCGCCCTGGACATCACCGCCTACCGCGACGACCAGCCCGTCACACCCAACGGCACGACCTCCCCAGAGAACGCAGGGGAGAGCATCATGCCCAGCATCGGCATTGAAGGTAAAACCGTAGTCCTCGTTGACGACGTCCTCTACTCCGGCCGCACCGTACGCGCCGCCCTCGACGCACTCAACGCCCACGGACGACCCGCCCTCGTACGCCTGGCAGTCCTCGTAGACCGCGGACACCGGCAACTACCCATCCGCGCCGACCACGTGGGTAAAAACCTGCCCACCAGCGCCAGCGAAACCGTGCGCGTCGTACTAACCGAAACCGACAACGCAACAGACCGAGTTGACATTATCCAGCTGGGAGGGCTCTCATGAAGCATCTGCTCGACACCCGCGAACTAACCCGCGAAGAAGCCATCGAAATCCTTGACGTCGCCGACTACATGGCGCAGGTCAAAGCCGAAAACCGCACCCTCAACGTGCTGAACGGCAAGACCGTCGTCAACCTCTTCTTCGAGGACTCCACCCGTACCCGCCTCTCCTTCGAAGCCGCAGAGAAGCGCCTGGGCGCGGCCGTCACGAACTTCTCCGCCTCCGGCTCCTCCGTGTCTAAGGGCGAGTCGCTCAAGGACACCGCGCAGACCCTCAAAGCGATTGCCGCGGATGCGTTCGTGATCCGCCACTCGGCATCCGGCGCACCGCAGCGCCTCGCCGAAGCAGGCTGGACCGACATCCCCGTGCTGAACGCGGGCGACGGCACCCACGCGCACCCCACCCAGGCACTGCTCGACGCCGTGTCCCTGCGCCAGTACAAGGCAGAACGTGACGGCCTCGACAGCCCCCGCGGCACCGACCTGTCCGGCATGCGTGTGCTCATCGTCGGCGACATCCTGCACTCGCGCGTGGCACGCTCCAACCTCTGGCTGCTGAGCACCCTCGGCGCGCAGGTTGTCTTCGTTGCACCGCCGACCCTGCTGCCGCTGAACACCGCCTCCTGGGTTGAAGAAGCAGGCGTAGAAATCTTCCACGACTTCGACGAAGCCATCGCCACCAACCCCGACGCCGTCATGCTGCTGCGCATCCAGAAGGAACGCATGAACGCCGCGTACTTCCCCTCCGCAGAGGAGTACACCGACCTGTGGGGCCTGACCGCCGAACGCTTCGCAACCCTGCAGGCGCAGCCGCAGCCGGTAGCAATCCTGCACCCGGGCCCCATGAACCGCGGCCTGGAAATCTGCACCGAAGCCGCCGACGCCACCAACTCCTGGGTCCTGCGCCAGGTCAGCAACGGCGTGGCGCTGCGCATGGCGGTGCTCTACCTGCTTCTGACCGACGGCTCCAGCGCCAAGCTCTACGCCGGCGACGAATCCTAAACGACCTTCCTAATGAGAGGAACCAACACCATGAGCAAGTACCTGATTAAGGGCGCAAGCCTCTACGGCGAAAAGGTCGCCGACATCCTCATCGAGGACGGCGTGATTAGCCGCATCGCAGAGAACATCGACGCCGCAGATGCACAGGTCGTCGAGGCGGCAGGCCAGGTGGCGCTGCCCGGCCTGGTCGACATCCACACCCACCTGCGTCAGCCCGGCTACGAAGCATCCGAAACCGTCGAGACCGGCACCCGCGCAGCAGCCCTGGGCGGCTACACCGCAGTGTTCGCCATGGCAAACTCCATGCCCGTGGCAGACACCGCCGCAGTCGTTGAGCAGGTTGACCGCCTCGGCAAGGAATCCGCATGGTGCCGCGTGCAGCCCATCGGCGCAGTGACCGTGGGACTGAAGGGCGAGCGCCTCTCCGACATCGGCGGCATGGCGAACTCCACCGCGAACGTGCGCGTGTTCTCTGACGACGGCATGTGCGTGTACGACCCCGCCGTGATGCGCCGCGCCCTCGAATACGTCAAGACCTTCGACGGCGTTATTGCACAGCACGCGCAGGAGCCGCGCCTGACCGAAGGCGCCCAGATGAACGAAGGTAAGGTGTCCGCTGACCTGGGTCTGACCGGTTGGCCCGCCGTCGCTGAAGAGGCAATCATTGCACGCGACGTGCTGCTGGCTGAGCACCTGGACTCCAAGCTGCACATCTGCCACCTGTCCACCAAGGGCTCCATTGAGGTTGTGCGCTGGGCTAAGTCCCGCGGCGTGAAGGTGACCGCGGAGGCAACCCCGCACCACCTGCTGCTCACCGACGAGACCGCACGCACCTACGACCCGGTCTTCAAGGTGAACCCGCCGCTGCGCACCGAAGAGGACGTCATGGCGCTGCGTCAGGCAGTTGCTGACGGCATCATCGACGTGATTGGTACCGACCACGCACCGCACCCGGCAGAGACCAAGGAATGCGAGTGGGCGTGCGCCGCGAACGGCATGACCGGCCTGGAGCAGGCACTGTCCATCATCCAGATGACCCTGGTTGACACCGGCATGATTACCTGGCGCGATGTGGCACGCATCCTCTCCGAGCAGCCCGCGAAGATTGGTCGCCTGGACCACGAGCAGGGCCGCCCGCTTGCCGAAGGCGAACCGGCAAACATTGTGCTGGTCGACCCCAAGGCAACCCGCGTGATCAAGCCGGAGGAGCAGGCAACCAAGGGTAAGAACAACCCCTACCGCGACATGGAGGTGCCCGGCTCGATCCGTGCAACCTTCTACGCTGGCCACCCGACCGTGTTGAACGGCGAGCTGGCAACCCCGCGTCGCTAACCTGCGAGGCGAACGTACGTGGTGACCGCGCTTGGCGGTGGTAGGTTTACGCCTGCCACCGCCTTGCGGGGAGCACCGCCAACCCCACCAACCTAGACCCATTAGCCCAGACCCGCCAGCCCAAATCCGAGGCCCCGACCTGAGGCCCCAACCGAAAGAGAGAACCTTCGTGGGAAAGTTCCTGACCGCCGTCATCTGCATCGCCCTGGTTGCCCTGTGCATCTACGGCATGTGGCACGGGTGGCGCTCGCGCCTGGCACGCCAGGCGAACATGTTCGGCTCCCTCAAGGAAGTTCCCGAACGCTACGAGGGCATGATCGCTGACGCCGCTTTCGAGGGCGAGTACGTCAGCACCACGATTTTCGGCAACTGGCTGGACCGCGTGGGTTTCGACTCGCTCGGCTTCAAGAGCAAGTCCACCCTGCTGATTTACCCGGACAGCATCATCTTCACCCGTGACGGCGCGAAGGACCTGTGGATTCCGGCGAAGAAGCTCGCCGTCATCACCACCGACCGCGGTATGGCGGGCAAGGTTGTGGAGAAGAACGGCCTGGTTGTGATCGGTTGGACGCTGGACGGTCACCGCGTGCAGACCGGCTTCCGCACCCGCTACGCCGAGGACAAGCAGGCGGTACTGCAGGAGCTGCGCCGCATCGCCCCGAACGCGGTGGATGCGCCCGAGAAGTGGGCGGCAGAACCGGAAGCCTAAACCCCGGACAAACCGCGAAACGTATAGATTTTGCCCCACGGCAGGCGAACACCCCGCCGAAGGCACCATAGACTACCCCGGAACCTGTACGGTAGAGGCCGTACAGGAAGCGGGGGAGAACACCAGAGAAAAGGAAGAAGAGCATGACTGACATGACACGATCCGGCGCCCTGCGTACGGACCGCGCGCTGCTCGTCCTGGAGGACGGCACCGTCTACCGCGGCTATGGCTACGGCGCAACCGGCGCGTCCCTGGGCGAGGCGGTTTTCTCGACCGGTATGACCGGCTACCAGGAAACCCTGACCGACCCCTCCTACGCGGGTCAGATTGTGGCTCAGACCGCTCCCCATATTGGCAACACCGGCGTGAACACCACCGACGCTGAGTCCCGCAAGATTTGGGTTGCAGGCTACGTGGTTCGCGACGCAGCACGCGTGGCATCCAACTGGCGTTCTGAGCGCACCCTCGACGAAGAGCTCATCGAACAGGGCATCGTCGGTATTCAGGGCATTGACACTCGCGCCCTGACCCGCCGCCTGCGTTCGAGCGGTTCGATGCGTGCGGGCGTGTTCTCCGGTGAGCACGCAGAACGCCCTGAAGCTGAACTGCTGGAGGAGGTGCGCGCCTCCGAGCCGATGGCTGGCCGTAAACTCGCTGACTCCGTCTCGGTGGACACCGCCTACACCGTTGAGCCGCACCAGTTCAACTGGTTCGCACCCCCGGTCGCAACCATCGTAGCCCTGGACCTGGGCATTAAGTCGATGACCCCGCAGCGTTTCGCTGAGCGTGGCGTGCGCGTGCACGTGCTGCCCGCAAACGCAACCCTCGAGGACATCTACTCCTACAACCCCGACGGCGTGTTCTTCTCCAACGGCCCCGGTGACCCGGCAACCGCTGACGAGCAGGTTGAGCTGCTGCAGGGCGTGCTGCGTAAGGGCACCCCGTTCTTCGGCATCTGCTTCGGTAACCAGCTGCTCGGCCGCGCCCTGGGCTTCGGCACCTACAAGCTGCCCTTCGGCCACCGCGGCATCAACCAGCCGGTCATGGACAAGACCACCGGCAAGGTTGAAATCACCGCGCAGAACCACGGCTTCGCTGTGGACGCGCCGATTGGCGACTACGTGACCGCACCGAACGCCGAGTTTGGTCAGGTCATGGTCTCCCACGTGGGTCTGAACGACAACGTGGTTGAGGGCCTGACCTGTAAGGACATCCCCGCGTTCTCCGTGCAGTACCACCCCGAGGCTGCTGCGGGCCCGCACGATTCCGCCTACCTCTTTGACCGTTTCATCGACCTTATGGTCGCAACCAAGACTGCAAAGGAAGCATAAATGCCTCGTCGTACTGACCTTAATAGCGTCCTCGTCATCGGTTCCGGCCCCATCGTCATCGGTCAGGCAGCGGAATTCGACTACTCCGGCACTCAGGCGCTGCGCGTGCTGAAGGAGGAGGGCGTGCGCGTCATCCTCGTGAACTCGAACCCGGCAACCATCATGACCGACCCCGAGTTCGCGGACGCCACCTACATTGAACCCATCACCCCCGAGGTGATTGAGAAGATCATCGAGAAGGAAAAGCCGGACGCAATCCTGCCGACCCTGGGTGGTCAGACCGCACTGAACGCGGCAATCTCCCTGGATGAGCGCGGCGTGCTCGCCAAGTACAATGTTGAGCTCATCGGCGCGAACATTGAGGCGATTAACCTCGGTGAGGACCGTGAAGCATTCAAGGGCGTGGTGGAGCGCGCCGGCGGCGAGTCTGCACGCTCGGTGATTGTTCACTCCATGCCGGAGGCGCTGGAAGCCGCTAAGGAGCTGGGCTACCCGATGGTGGTCCGCCCCTCCTTCACCATGGGTGGTCTCGGCTCGGGTATGGCGTACAACGAGGAAGACCTCTACCGTATTGCCGGTGCCGGTATTCAGTACTCGCCGACCAGCGAGGTCCTGCTGGAGGAGTCCATCCTCGGCTGGAAGGAATACGAGCTGGAGATGATGCGTGACACCAACGACAACGTCGTGGTCGTCTGCTCCATCGAAAACTTCGACCCCGTGGGCGTGCACACCGGTGACTCCATCACCGTGGCACCCGCGCTGACCCTGACCGACCGTGAGTTCCAGAAGCTGCGCGACATCGCGATCAACGTGATTCGTGAGGTTGGCGTGGACACCGGTGGTTGTAACATCCAGTTCGCGATTGACCCGAAGACCGGCCGCATCATCGTCATTGAGATGAACCCGCGCGTGTCTCGTTCTTCGGCGCTCGCGTCGAAGGCTACCGGCTTCCCGATTGCGAAGATTGCGACCAAGCTGTCCCTGGGTTACACCCTGGATGAGATCCCGAACGATATCACCCAGAAGACCCCGGCGTCCTTCGAGCCGACCCTCGACTACGTGGTCGTGAAGGTTCCGCGTTTCGCGTTTGAGAAGTTCCCGGCTGCTGACCCGACTCTGACCACCACCATGAAGAGTGTGGGCGAGGCTATGGCTCTGGGCCGTAACTTCACTGAGGCTCTGCAGAAGGCGATGCGTTCGCTGGAGCAGAAGGGTGCATCCTTCTCGTTCAAGCCGCTGACTCTGTCTGAGGCTGAGCTGGCTGAGCTGATTGAGAAGACGAAGGTTCCGACCACTCAGCGTATTTACCAGGTTCAGCAGGCTCTGCTGGCTGGCGCTACCGTGGAGCAGCTGCACGAGGCGACCAAGATTGACCCGTGGTTCCTGGATCAGCTGGTGCTGCTGAATGAGGTTGCCGGCGTGGTTCACGCTAAGCGCGACCACCTGGATCCGGAGACCCTGAAGCTGGCTAAGCGTCACGGTTTCTCGGACGCTCAGATTGCTGAGATTATCGGCTCTTCTGAGGATGTTGTGCGCGGTGTTCGCCACGCTCTGGGTATCCGCCCGGTCTTCAAGACTGTTGACACCTGTGCAGCCGAGTTTGAGGCGTTCACTCCGTACCACTACTCCTCCTACGACCTGGAGGATGAGGTTGCGCACCACGAGAAGCCCTCGATCATGATTCTGGGTTCGGGCCCGAACCGTATCGGTCAGGGTATCGAGTTCGACTACTCCTGTGTACACGCTTCGTTGGTGCTGCGTTCGCTCGGTTACGAGACCGTCATGGTCAACTGCAACCCTGAGACTGTTTCGACTGACTACGATATTTCGACTCGCCTGTACTTCGAGCCGCTCACCCTTGAGGATGTGCTTGAGATTGTTGAGTCGGAGCGTCGTACCGGCGGTCTGATGGGCGTGTTCGTTCAGCTGGGCGGTCAGACTCCGCTGAAGCTGGCTCGTGCCCTGAAGGATGCGGGCGTGCCGATTCTGGGCACCACCCCCGAGGCTATTGACCTGGCTGAGGACCGCGGCGAGTTCTCCCGCGTGCTGGAGGAGGGCGGCCTGATTTCGCCCAAGAACGGTACCGCGTTCACTTTCGAGGGTGCTAAGCGCATCGCTGACGAGATTGGTTACCCGGTTCTGGTTCGTCCTTCGTACGTGCTGGGCGGCCGTGGCATGGAGATCGTCTACGATGAGGCGAACCTGGCACGCTACCTGGAGAACGCTACCGAAGTTTCGCCTTCGCAGCCTGCTCTGATTGATAAGTTCCTTGAGGACGCTATCGAGATTGACGTTGACGCCCTGTTCGACGGCGAGGAGCTGTACCTGGGCGGCGTCATGGAGCACATTGAGGAAGCCGGTATTCACTCGGGTGACTCCTCCTGTACTCTGCCTCCGATTACTCTCGGCCCGGACATCATCGCGAAGGTGAAGGACGCTACCGAGAAGATTGCTCGCGGCACCGGTGTGCGCGGCCTGATTAACATTCAGTTCGCGTACGTGTCTGAGAACCTGTACGTGATTGAGGCGAACCCGCGTGCGTCTCGTACTGTTCCGTTCGTGTCGAAGGCTACCGGCGTGCAGATGGCTAAGGCTGCTGTGCTGATTGGTCTGGGTAAGAGCATCGCTGAGCTGAAGGCTGAGGGCTACCTGCCGCAGAACATGGATGGCGCATCCCTGCCTGAGGAGACCGCGATTGCTGTGAAGGCTGCGGTTCTGCCGTTCGCTCGTTTCCGCACCCCCGAGGGTGTTGTGGTGGATTCGCTGCTGAGCCCGGAGATGCGTTCGACCGGTGAGGTCATGGGTCTGGATAAGCACTATGACACCGCGTTCGCGAAGGCTCAGGCTGGTGCTGGTTCGCCGCTGCCGACCTCCGGTAAGGTGTTCATTTCGGTGGCTAACCACGATAAGCGTAACGTCATTATTTACGCGAAGATGCTGGAGTCGCTGGGCTTTGAGATCGTTTCGACCGGTGGTACCGCTGAGATTCTGCGCCGTAACGGCCTGAACTCGGTGCTGGTGGCCTCTAAGTTCGCTGAGGCGAATGGCGACCACTCGATTGTGGACATGGTCCGCAACGGTGACATTGACCTGATTCTGAACACCCCTGCCGGTGGTGCTGCTCGTAGCGATGGTTACGAGATTCGTGCCGCTGCGGTTTCGGTGGGCTGCCCGGTCATGACCACCATTTCTGAGTTCGCTGCGGCTGTTCAGGCGATTAATGCTCTGCGTGAGCACAGCTGGGACATCATGAGCCTGCAGGAGCACGGCGTTCAGCTGGCTGCCGCTGTGGATGCTCGTTCTGAGGGTGGCGAGGCGTAATGTCCGCTGCTTTTGGTGATCGTCTGGCGAAGGCGATGGCGGAGCGCGGCCCGCTGTGTGTGGGCATTGACCCGCATCCGAACCTGCTGGAGCAGTGGGGTCTTGAGGATTCCGCTGCCGGTCTGGCTGCTTTTACTGAGGCGGTCTATGAGGGTTGCGCCCCGTTTGCGGCGGCGTTGAAGCCTCAGGTGGCGCTGTTTGAGCGTCACGGTTCGGCTGGTCTTGCTGTGCTGGAGGCGCTGTTCGCCCGCGCGGCCGCTGATGGTGTGCTGATTGTTGCTGACGCTAAGCGCGGCGATATTGGTTCGACCATGAAGGCTTACGCGGATGCGTGGCTCGGCTCCTCCTCGCCGCTGGGTACCGATTCGGTGACTTTGAGCCCGTACCTGGGTTTTGAGTCGCTGCGTCCGGCGCTGGATTTGGCGGATGAGAATGACCGCGGCACTTTCGTGCTGGCGTTGACCTCGAACCCCGAGGGTAAGAGCGTTCAGCACGTGGGCGCATCGGAGTCCGAGGGCGCGGTAGCCAAGCGTATTATCGCTGCGGCTACCGCTGAGAATGCTTCCCGCCAGTGGGAGCAGATGGGCCCGTGCGGCCTGGTGGTTGGCGCGACTGTTGGTCAGGCGCTGGTTGATTTGGGTATTGACCTGAGCGTGTTCAACGGCCCGATTCTGTCGCCGGGTTATGGTGCGCAGGGCGCTTCGGCGGCTGATCTGTACCGCGTGTTTGCTGGCGTTGAGTCGCAGGTGCTGGTGAATTCCAGCCGTGGCGTGCTGGCTGCTGGCCCGTCGGTTGAGGCTCTGGCGCAGGCAGCTCAGGCTGCCCGCGACGACCTGTTGGCGGCTCGCGGCGCATAGTTCGCGTGTTGCGTGAGGGGCGTGTGCTCCGGGTGGATTCTGTTGAGAGTCTGCTCGGGGTGCGCGCCCCTTTTGCGTGTATTGCGGGGGCTGAGGTGCTCAGCGTGATGCGAGTTTGCTCACCTCTGTGGTGGGGGAGTGCGCCCGCTCTGCAAGGTGCGTGCGTGGCTCCACTTTTGATAGGGCGAATACTCCGCTATGCTATAGGGGTACTCCCTGATATTTACGTGCTGACGTGCGTAGACGCATTGTTGGTGCGTGGGTGAGTGCCGCGGGTGGAACGGGGGTTCTCGCGCTATCCGTGTTACATTAGTTGATAAGTAAAATTCTATAACTCGCAGAAATGGGGGACCCAACCATGCCGCTGACTCCGCTAACTGAAGATGCGCGCGCCTCCGCCCGCGAGAAGGCAGTACTTGCCCGAGCACACCGCCAGGAAATTAAGCGTGCACTGAGTGACCGTGAACTTTCCGTGCGTCAGGTGCTCGACATGGTCGATTCCGACCCTGCACTGGCTAAAATGCCGGTGGGGCAGATGTTGCGCGCACTTCCGGGCATTGGTGCCGTTCGAGCTGAACGCATCATTGAAGAACTTCATATTGCACCGACTCGCCGCCTTGGCGGCCTTGGTGTACACCAGCGTCGCAAGATGGTGGAGTACTTCAACCGTAATTCGCGGTATTTGAACCGTGCACGTCGCAGGACTAATACTCTGCCTCCTGAATCTTCTCAGCCCTAATACCTCGTGCCTTCAGCCGATGAAGGTGCAGTAAGGAAGCTATGTCTCAGCCGACTCTCACCGTACTGGCTGGCCCCACTGCTGTTGGCAAGGGTACGGTGTGCCAGTACATTCGTGAGAACTACCCGAACGTGTGGTTCTCTGTTTCCGCTACCACTCGTGATCCTCGCCCCGGTGAGGTTGACGGTACTCACTACTATTTCGTTTCGATGGAAGAGTTTGACCAGATGATTGCTGACGGTCAGATGCTTGAGTACGCTGTGGTGCACGGTAAGAACAAGTACGGTACTCCGCGCGCTAAGGTCCAGGAGGTTCTGGATGCTGGCCGCCCGGTGATCCTTGAGATTGACCTGCAGGGTGCTCGCCAGATTCGCGAGACCATGCCTGATGCTCGCCTGATTTTCTTGGCTCCTCCGAGCTGGGATGAGCTGGTGTCGCGTCTGGTGGGTCGAGGTACCGAGAGTGAGCAGGAGCAGGCTCGTCGCCTTGAAACCGCGAAGGTTGAGCTGGCTGCTGAGAAGGAATTTGACGTCACGGTCGTCAACGACTCTGTTGAGCGTGCAGCGAAGGAAATTGCTGAGCTGATTGGCGCCGCCTAATCTGCATGCTTTGCGTTTGCGGTGGGGCTAGAGTTTCTTCCGACCTGTAGTTCTGCCGTGAGGCGTTGAAGGGTGGGGGTTTCGAAGAGTTTTCTTCGGAGCCCCCACCTTTTTTGTCTGGGCTGATACCTTTTTGTCCGAGCTGACATCTTTTGTCTGGGCTGGTACGTGCGTTTTAGCCGTTGAGAGGGTAGAATGGTTCTTTAGTTTTGACCGTGCCCTCAGTGTGCCCGGTTTGCGCCATAGCGCGAACGGTGTGCGGGGGCGTTCGGTACGTACATTCCATCAAGCTATTTGGAGTTTTTAGTGGCAAACGAAAACAAGGAACACGAGGACTACAACTTCGTTGACGGTGTCGCTCCCGAGGGCATCGTGAGCCCCAGCGCTGACGCGCTGATTGAGAAGGCGGAGTCCAAGTACGGCCTGGTGATTTTCGGTGCCCGCCGTGCACGCCAGATTAACGCGTACTACGCTAACCTGCAGGACAATACTGCTGCGCACGTTGGCCCGCTGGTTGACGCTGAGTCGAACGAGAAGTCCCTGTCGGTGGCAATGCGTGAAATCATTGCTGACCGTGTTGTGGCAGAGCACCGCCCGGACGCAAAGTTCGACGAGGACGGCTACCCGATTCCCGAGGATCTGTCCGCTGTGATCGATTTCAGCGCGGCTGAGTTCTCCGGCGCTATCGAGGAGGAGTACATCCCCGCAGGTAGCGAAGAGGTAATCGCTATCGAAGAGGTTATCCTCGACGAGTCCGCTGAGTAATCTGCTTCTACAAGGATTCTTTGACGTACCATGCGCATTATCGTTGGTATTGGAGGGGGCATTGCTGCGTACAAGGCGGCGATGCTCCTTCGTCTTTTTGCGAAGAATGGCGACGAGGTAATCGCCATGCCCACCCCGAACGCGACGAAGTTCGTGGGTGTTCCCACCCTGGAGGCGCTGAGCGGCAACCCCGTCTCAACGGACGTGTTTGACCGCGTGCCGGAGGTGAACCACGTGCATCAAGCTGAACAAGCTGACGCTGTGGTGATTGCCCCGGCGACCGCTGATTTGCTGGCTCGTTTGGCGGCTGGTCGTGCGGATGATCTGCTGTCCTCAACGGTGCTGACCACGCACGCCCCGGTGATTTTGGCGCCCGCGATGCATACCCAGATGTGGGAGCATCCGGCGACTCAGGCGAACGTTCAGACTCTGCGTTCGTGGGGTTATCACGTGATTGAGCCTGCGATTGGGCGTTTGACGGGCCCGGATTCTGGTCCGGGTCGCATGCCTGAGCCGGAGGATATTTTCGCGGTGGCTCTGGATGTGATTGCGCGCTTCCCGAAGGGTCAGGTGCACCCGGTGTACACGCCCGGTTACGCGCCGACTGAGCCCCTGTACACGGGTACGGAGCAGGAGCGTCTGGCGGCAGCGCGTGCGGCGACGCTGACTTCGGCGCTGCTTGGTCAGAATGAGCCTGGTCAGGTTGAACCCAGCCAGGCAACTGGCGCATCCGAATCGCTGCGTGGTCCTCTTTCCGGTCGCCTCGTGGTCATTACCGCCGGCGGCACCCGTGAGGCGCTGGACCCGGTACGCTTCCTCGGCAACCGCTCGACCGGCAAGCAGGGCGTGGCGCTCGCGGAGGCGGCACGCGACCTGGGCGCGACCGTGCACCTGATTGGCGCGAACCTTGAGGTTCCCGCGCCGGAGGGCGTGCAGATAACCCGCGTGGTCAGCGCCCTGGAGCTGCGTGAGGCGACCCTTGAGGCGAGCGCGGCGGCGGATGTGCTAATCATGTCCGCGGCGGTGGCTGATTTTAGGCCCGCAGAATTTGCCGAGTTCAAGATTAAGAAGAGCGCCGACTCTGAGGATGCGCCGGTGATTCAGCTGGTGCGCAACCCGGATATTCTGCGTGAGGTCGTGGTGCGCCGCCAGCAGGCTCGTGAGGCGGGGGAGAGCACCCTCGGTCCGAAGCTCATTGTTGGTTTTGCGGCGGAGACCGGTTCGGCGGAGAAGACTCCGTTGGAGCTGGGTCGTGAGAAGCTGCAGCGTAAGGGCACGGACTTCTTGGCGGTCAATACGGTGGGTGTGAATCGTGGTTTCGGCACGGACGATAACACGATTACGCTGCTGTCGACTCTGAACGATGAGGCGCCGGTGTTCTCCGGTTCGAAGAAGGAACTGTCGGTGCGTCTGTTGGAGCATGTGGCGGCTTTCCTGCCGGAGCTTTCTGCCTAAGCTTTTGGCCTGAGCTTTCTGTCTAAGGCAACCTGGCGCATCCGCGTATGGTTGCGGAGCGTTCATAGTTCGAAACGTTCGTAGCGTGGAGCCCGTGCGGTGCCTCCTGTGGGAGGTATCGTGCGGGCTTTGCTGTACCCGTTGGGAGGCTGCCAGCGCCTCCATCTACTAATTCTTTGGAGAGCATTATGTGCAAGCACTTGTGATGCGGGTTTCTTTCTTCTGGGGTTCGCTCGGGGGAGTGCCTCATATTTCTGTCATACTGGTGAAATTTCTGACCGTACCCCTGAACCGTCAGATAAAGGTCTTGTATCATGGCATAGAGAGTATTTCGCGTTGAAGGGGAAGAAACACCATGCCCGAGAATCAGAGCAAGCCCGCCACGGTAGAGTCCGCCCAGAGTGAGGAGCGCCCTCAGATTCTGGTGATTACCGGTATTTCCGGTGCAGGCCGCAGTACTGTCGCAAATGTACTGGAGGATGAGGGCTGGTACGTTATCGATAACATCCCGCCGCAGATGCTCGGTTCCCTGGCTGAGCTGGTGACCCGCGACGGTGCGCGAGTTCCGAAGGTGGCGCTCGGCATTGACGTTCGCGCCCGCGCACTGTTCTCCGATCTTCCCGCTGCGATTGAGACTCTGCGCAAGTCCGATATTGACTTCTCCATGCTCTTCCTTGACGCCAAGGACGAGACCATTATTGCCCGCTACGAGGCTCAGCGCCGCCCGCACCCGCTGCAGGGTGAGGGCCGCGTCCTCGACGGTATCCGCGCTGAACGCACTCTCTTCGAAGGTCTGCGCCTCGCTTCTGACCGCACCATTGACACCACCGGCATGAACGTTCACGAGCTGGCCCGTACCGTGCGTGAAATGTTCGCTGAGGGTGCGGATAAGAAGCTGAACCTGACCGTGATGAGCTTCGGCTTCAAGTACGGTGCCCCTTCGGACGCTAACTACATGGCTGATATGCGTTTCATCCCGAACCCGCACTGGGTTCCGGAGCTGCGCCCCCTGACCGGTCAGGACGCCCCGGTGCGCGACTACGTGCTGGAGCACGCGGGCACCGAGGAGTTCATCAGCAACTACCTTGCGGCTCTTCGCCCCGTGCTTGAGGGCTACCGCCGTGAGGGCAAGTACTACGCCACCATCGCAATTGGCTGCACCGGTGGTAAGCACCGTTCCGTGGCTGTGACGGAGGAACTGGCTCGTCGTCTCTCTGCTTTCGGTGAGCTGAACGTGAATGTTCAGCACCGTGACAAGGGCCGCGAGTAAGTTTTTCCCGGCGCGTCCCAACCACCGCGTCGTGATTCATTAGCCGCCGTCCGGTCCCGCACCCGTGGGGCCGGCATACCGTTCCTTCCGGGTATGTGAGGTATTACTATGTCCACCCATTCGACCAGTTATGACACTCAGGGCATTCCGCGCCTGCCGGCTCTGCCGACTCAGGCTTTGCGCCTGTTGAAGACCACGCACCGTTCGCCGAAGGTCACGGCGATGGGCGGCGGCCACGGGCTGTACGGTTCCCTGTCTGCGCTTCGCCACGTCACGCCTGATTTGACGGCTGTTGTGACGGTTGCTGACGATGGCGGTTCGTCGGGTCGTTTGCGTGAGGAGATGGGTATTCTCCCTCCCGGGGATTTGCGTATGGCGCTTTCTGCGCTGTGTGATGACACCGATTGGGGTCGCACGTGGCGTGATGTGATGCAGCATCGTTTTAGCGCGCCCGAGGGTTATGAGGGTGAGTTCCCGCTGGATTATCATGCTCTCGGTAACCTGCTGATTGCGACTCTCTGGCAACTGCTGGATGACCCGGTTGCCGGTCTGGACTGGGCGGGCGCCCTGCTGAATGCGCGCGGCCGCGTGCTGCCGATGGCGCTCGATCCGATGGTCATTTACGGCACCGTGCTGCGTGAGCATAACGGCGGCGGTATTGAGCGCGTGAAGGTGGTCGGCCAGGTGAACCTCTCTAAGGAGGAACGGGTTCACGATATTGGTCTGTCTCCCGCAAATGCGCGTCCTTGCCCGGAGGCGCTCTCCGCTATTGAAGAATCCGACTGGATTGTTTTGGGTCCGGGTTCGTGGCGTACGTCGGTTCTGCCGCATCTGCTGTTGGACGCTCAGCGTGAGGCGATTATCCGCACGGAGGCGCGCCGTTGCGTGGTCATGAACCTCTCCGACGATAAGGAGACGGTCGGCTTCACCCCAGCAACGCACCTGGATTTGTTGCGCCAGTACGCCCCGAAGCTTCACCTGGACGCGGTGATTGCTGACGCTGACATGCAGGCTGATCACCGTTCCGAGCTGGAGCGTGAGGCTTCTGCGATGGGTGCGAAGGTTGTGTGGGCGCATCTGCGTTCGAGCTCCCAGCCGAATGTGCACGATCCGCTGAAGCTCGCGGCTGCGTATAACGAAGCGTTTGAGCTGAGCTCTTAGATTGACTGGCTTGGATTTGCGGCTCAGGCGTGCTGCTTGAGCTGGCTGTTTTGTGCGCCCTTTTCCTGATTTTTAGACTTAAACACTACGCCCAGAAGGACCTTTCATGGCATTAACCACGCTCGTCAAGGACGAACTCGCCAACTACGAGGCAACGAAAGTCTCTGCTCGTAAGGCGGAAATCTCTACGATTCTGCGTTTTACCGGAGGCCTGCACATTGTCTCGGGGCGAATCGTGGTGGAGTCTGAGGTCGACCACGAGGCAACCGCCCACCGTATGCGCCGCACCATTGCGGAGATTTACGGTCACGACTCTGAGCTGACCAGCGTCAGCGGTGGTGGCCTGCGTCGAGGCGGCCGCTACATTGTGCGTGTGGATCACGGTGGTGAGGCGCTGGCTCGCCAGACCGGTCTGCTGGATTTGCGGGGCCGCCCGGTGCGTGGCCTGCCGCCGGCTGTGGTGAACGGCTCCCTGCAGGATGCCGAGGCGGTTATGCGCGGTGCGTTCTTGGCGCACGGTTCGCTGACCGAGCCGGGTCGTTCCTCTTCCCTGGAGATTACCTGCCCCGGTCCGGAGGCTGCGCTTGCGCTGGTGGGTGCGGCTCGTCGCCTGGACATTATTGCGAAGGCACGCGAGGTGCGCGGCACCGACCGTGTGGTGGTGCGTGACGGCGAGACCATTTCGCAGCTGCTGGAGCGTATGGGTGCGACTAGCACCCTGACCACGTGGCGTGAGGCGCGCACCCGCAAGGAGGTTCGTGCGACCGCAAATCGTCTGGCGAATTTTGATGATGCGAACCTGCGCCGTAGCGCTCAGGCGGCTGTTGCGGCGAGCGCCCGCGTGGAGCGTGCCCTGCAGATTCTGGGTCATGAGGCACCGGATCATTTGCGCTATGCCGGTGAGCTGCGTGTGCTGCATAAGCATGCGTCGTTGGATGAGCTGGGTCGTCTGGCTGATCCGCCGATGACGAAGGACGCGATTGCGGGCCGTATTCGCCGCCTGCTGGTGATGGCTGATAAGCGTGCTTCGGAGCTGGGTGTTCCGGGTACTGAGCTTCCGCGCGAGGACTAGGCGAAGGCTAGATTCCGGTCTTACGCGGTGCGGGAAGCTCGTGCGGCTGAGGTGTTTTTGACGGTTTTATGACAAGCCGCAACTCGCTGTTTTTGAACAAAAACCGCATATTTTTCAAAAATGAGCCTGTGGATGGCTCCTTTCGCGTTGTGCGAGGGGAGTTATCCACAGGTTCTTTGTGTGCGCTCGTGCGTTCGCGCGCGTGAGCCTAGGGTAGGGGTATGACGAGCATGACCCCCAACCCCGACCAGAATGCTACACAGAGCACTGTGCAGGACAGCGCAGCCCAGCTGGGTAATGCAACCCAGCCTGGCGGCGCGCAGCGTAGCGCCCGCTCCCTGATGAACAGCCTCTACCGCAGCCCGCGCGCCCGCAAGAACGGTACGTCGGATGCCGAGGACACCGTGCCGCTGGCTATCTCAACTGAGGTGATGCCGGCAGAGGTGCCCGCCCAGTCTGTACCTACTAGCCAGCATGTATCTACCACTCAGCCAGCGGCATCCCACCCGGAGTCGAATGGCTGGGCTGACTGGGATCAGCAGCCTGACTGGAACGAGGTGGACGACTGGGCGGAGTGGGAGCAGACCGATCAGCCCGGCACCACCCGCAGTACCCGTTGGGGCTTGTCGCCGCGCGTGCTACTTCTGGTGGCGGTGTTGGCGTTGGTTGCCGTGGTGTGGGGTGTGACCCAGTTTTCGGCGGTGCCGCGTGCCGAGCAGATTACCTCCCCGAGTGCTACCGCCGAGTCGGTGCAGGCGGTGGGCGCCCAGCAGAGCACCCAGTCCACCGCCCAGCCGGGCGCGAGTGAATCCGCGCAGGGTGGCGCCTCCGGTGAGGCTACCGTGCGGGTGCACGTGGCGGGTGCCGTGAACAACCCCGGCGTGTACACGCTGCCCGCGCAGGGTCGTACCGTGGATGCGATTGCCGCCGCCTCCGGTGCCGCCGCGGATGCTGACCTGGACCGCGTGAACCTTGCCGGTACGCTGAGTGACGGGGTGCAGATTTATGTGCCGCATCGTGGTGAGACGGCTGCTCCGGCGCAGATTCAACCCAACGGTGGTACGGCGAATGCCGGTCAGGGTAACGCGGCGAATGGGGCGGCGCAGAACGGCGCATCTCAGGGCGGCGCTCAGCCTCAGCCCGCACGCACGCTGACCGCTTCGGGGAGCGCGCAGAAGGGCTCAACCCCGGTGAACATTAACACCGCCACCGCTGAGGAGTTGCAGACCCTGCCGCGTATTGGTCCGGCGATGGCTCAGCGTATTATTGCCTGGCGTGAGGCGCACGGCGGTTTCCGTAGCGTGGATGAGCTGGATGCGGTGCCCGGCATTGGTCCGGCGATGCTGGAGAATCTGCGCCCGCTGGTGACGGTCTAATGTACCGGCAAATCCGCCAGCAGAACCGCCAACAGAACTACAGCCAGAACTGCCAGCAGGCGGGGGCTCGGGAACTCTTTCCCGGGTCCTTACGCCTCACCCGGTCCGCGGCGACGGCGTATCGCCGTGCCCGCTACCGCTGGAGCATCGGTGCTGAGCGGTGGCGTACCCGCCGCGACGAGCAGGAGCTGCGCGCCCAGGGAAGCCTCATTCACCTGGACTTTCGCCTGAGTTTTACGGTGCTGGCGCTGTGGGCTTTTACCGCGGTGGCGCTGACCGTGGGCACGTGGCGGGTGGTGCATCCGCTGGCGTGCGTGCTCATTGCTCTGCTGGGTTGCCTGGCGATTCTGCTTTTCTTTCCGCCGCGTGCGATGATGCCCTACAGCCTGCTCTTTCGCACGACCGGTCAGCTGGTTTTTCTGGCGTGTATTGTGACGGTTCAGGCGGTGCTTTTGTGCGCTACGGGGGTGGATGCATCCCGGGCCACACTGCAGCAGGCGCAGGGTGCTTCGCTTCGTCTGAATGGCACGGTGGAGCAGGTTCGCCGCGTGGATCCGCGCACTACTCTGGTAGTTATTAAGCTGGAGGAAATTCAGGGGCGGAGCGTGCGTGCGCTGGTGAATGAGCGGGTGCGCGTGTACCGGCGTGACGGTTCGGCAAAGAGCGCCGCGCAGCGTCTGGAGGCAAGCGCCGAGATGAGCCCGACAGCTAAGCAGCAGGGGAGCGGTACCGCCCGCTCGCAGGCAATCTATCCGGGCATGAAGGTGACCGCCCTCGGCACCGTGGAGTTTAACGGTTCCACGGCGAAGCTGAGCGGCGCAACTATTTTCCCGATGCCTGCCCCCGCCTACGGTGCCGGGTCGAACGCTACCACCCGGACTGCGGAGGAGCCGTACCTGTCCACGCTCAAAGAGCAGCTGCGCACCCGCGCCCTGGACACCCTCGACACGGAGTCGGCGGCACTGGTTTTGGGCACCGCCTACGGGGATGACTCGCTGATGAGTTCCACCGCGCGGGAGGAGTATAAGCTCAGCGGGCTCAGCCATATTACGGCGGTGTCCGGGGCGAATATTGCCATTGTGTTTTTGGGTGCGTACCGGCTGGTGTTGGCGATTCGCCCGTACCGTTTCGCCAACGCCTACCTGTTGCTTCGTTCCTGGAGGCAACGCTTGCGGGGGAGAACCCGGGGCAGAGGCGCGGCTCATTCTCACCGCCCCGCGTACCCCCGGCGCGCCGCCCATACTCTACAACCAGCCCAGCCTCAAAAACCTGCCCAGCCTCAAAAACCTGCCCAGCCTCAGCAATCTACCCCGCCAAATGCCCACGCCCTGCCGCCGCTTGTGCATCGGCTGAGCACTCTCGCCATTCCGCACCGCGTCATGGTGCTGTGCGGGGTTGCGGCGGTGCTCGCCTACGCCATGCTGCTGGAGACTGAGGGTTCCGTGATTCGTTCCCTTGCCATGGGTCTGCTCGGTGCCTACGTGATGTTGCGCGGTTCGGGTCGCCAGTCTTTGGCAGCGCTTCAAACGACGGTGCTGATGTGTCTGCTTGCTGCCCCGCACCTCGCTGTGGATATGGGGTTCGCCCTGTCGGTGACGGCAACTTCCGCGCTGATTCTGCTGGGCCCGCCTCTGATTCGCCTGCTTATGCGCCTCATGCCGGTGTTCTGCGCGGAAATGCTTGCCGCACCGATCGTGGCGTCCCTGTGGTGTACTCCGCTGATTTTGGCGATGAGCGGTAAAGTGCCGCTCTACTCGGTTCCAGCGAACCTGATTGCCGCTCCTTTGGCGCCGCTGAGTATGCTCGCCGGGCTGGTGGCGCTCGGATTCATGCTCCTGGGTCTGCCCGCTCTGGCGGATCTGTGCCTTCGTGCTGGTGGTCTTGCCGCGCAGGGTATCGAGTGGGCGGCACACACTGCCGCGCACGCGCCGGGTAACCCGTGGGAGCCCGGTTCGAGCGTGCCCGCGGTGGTGTGTAGCGCCCTTTGCGTGCTGGCGTTGAGCATTGCCCTCTGGCGGGTGGATGCGCGCCGCTACCGTACGGTCACGCACCGGCAGTATTTGCGGGTGGTACCGCACACCGCGCCCTCCTATCAGTGCACCCAGCAGCCCGCCCGTCCCTGACCGACTAACCCTGCCCAACGCTAGGAGGCATATGAGAAGAAAACGCTATGATGGATACTCGAGACTCTACCCGCGCAGCACCCCGTGCGCAGCGGGGCCGAGTTCAGCCCGTACCCTGCAGATAAAGGCGAGTGATAAGCGTGTCCGAGCGTAAGCGTTCAACCCAGCGCGGTGGTTCCCGAGGCTACGCCCGCCGAGGCGGCCCCGCCCTCGACACCGCGTGGCGTACCGTCACCCCGGCACCCGCCGTCATGCTCTACGGCCCGGAGGAGTACTTCGCCTCCCGTGCCGCGGCACGCCTGCGTGAGCTGTTCCGCAGCATCCACCCGGAGGTGGACCGCGTTCAGATTAACGCCGCTACCTACACGGCGGGGGAGCTGATTCTGCACGCTTCGCCCTCCCTGTTCGGTTCTGCGAAGATCATTGAGGTTGAGAACCTCGCCTCCATGAGCGACGAGTTTTTGACCGATACGCTCGCCTACCTGAACGCCCCCGAGCCGGACATCATGCTCATTCTGAACCACTCGGGCGGTAACCGCGGCAAGAAGCTCATCGACCTGGTGCGCTCCCAGTTCGTGCTCATCAACTGCAAGGCGCTCAAGACCGACCGCGAGAAGAGCGAGTTCTTGGCGGGGGAGTTCGCCGCCGCCCAGCGCCCGATTACCGGTGGCGCCCTGGCGTTGCTGACGGCCGCCGCCTCCGACACTGCGGAGCTTGCCGCCGCATGCCAGCAGCTGCTCTCAGACGTACCCGGCGACATCACCGAGGAGGCGGTGAACCGCTACTACGGCGGCCGCACCGAAGTCACCGCGTTCCGCGTGAGTGACGCCGCGATTTCCGGTAACGCCCCGGAGGCTCTGCGTCTGCTCCGCCACTCCCTTGCCACCGGCACGGAGCCGATTCCCATGCTTGGCGCGCTCGCTATGCGTATCCGCAATATTGCGCGCGTGCATCACGTGCGTATGAGCGCTAACGAGCTGGCGCGTGAGGTGGGTATGTCACCGTGGCAGGTTGAGCAGGCTCAGCGTGACGGCCGCCGTTTTACCGGCGCCCAGTTGGCGCATATTGTGCAGCTTCTGGCTGATGCGGACGCCCAGCTGAAGGGCGAGTCTCAGGATGCTGTGTATGCGGTGGAGCAGGCTGTTTTGGCGATTGCTCTACCTCCGCGCCTGTAGTGCATAATAGAGCCCATGCTCGAAATTCTGAAGAAAATTTTCTTTGCCCTGCTGCCCTTCCTGCAGAAGGCGGCAGAGGATGCCCTCAACGACGCTACTGCGTCTAAGGGCGGCTCCGAGTCCTCCCAGAAGAGCGAGTCCCGCGGGGATGAATCTCGTCAGCGCGAATCTCGTCAAGGTGAGGCTCGTACCTCCGGCTCTTCGGCGCCTAAGCCGAGCGCCCCGAAGCCTTCCGCACCGGCTTCGACCGGCGCATCGAACGGTTCGGATTACCCGGGCGATTACCGCGACATGATTAACTTTGAGTACTCGCCCTCCCTGGACGGTGACGCTGACCCGGGTGAAATCGTGTGGACGTGGGTTCCCTTCGAGGAGGACCATTCGCAGGGTAAGGACCGCCCGGTGCTTCTGGTGGGTCGTGACGGTGAGTACCTGCTGGCGCTGATGATGACTGGCAAGGACCACAATAACCGTGAGCACGCTGATCCGAATTACCTTGATATTGGTTCGGGCCCGTGGGATCCGCAGGGCCGCGCCTCTGAGGTGAAGCTGAACCGTGTGATTCGTGTTCGCCCGGATGCGATGCGCCGTGAGGGCGCCATTATGCCGGAGGATACGTTCCGCCTGATTGAGCGTGCGTGGACTCGCCATAACGGCTAACCCCTGTGCTTGATGCCGGGATGCTTTATGCCGGGAGCCTGAGGGTGTCCGGCGTTAGATGTGGAGGCTGCGTGTAGCGGTTTTCACAGTATTTTTCTCTCCGCGAGGGTCTGTCGTGGAGGCTGTTCATCTGGTATTATGTGTGGTTGAGTGTCCGATGGTCATCGGGCACTGCTGGCCGGTTGCCATAGGCATCCCCACGCCGCTCAGTC
>ERZ773018.258-NODE-258-length-34664-cov-6.233523_pt1 | contig 34664 bp, 31 predicted proteins | sample MGYA00580840_ERZ773018 | MGnify/ENA primary metagenome ERZ773018 (study PRJEB29015, sample SAMEA2738125) | human oral metagenome | biome: human oral; feature: human-associated habitat; material: saliva | place: China | collected 2256 ... | reverse complement strand
TTTTAAGAATCCAACTTACAGAAAAAGCAGCTGAAAAAGGAATTAAAGTTATATACCCAAGTATGAAATTGTGTACAGATAATGCAGCTATGATAGCAGAGGCAGCATATTATAAGTTAAAAAATGCTAAAAATGAAAAAGATTGCTTTGCAGGTTTAGACTTAAATGGTGTTGCAAGTTTAATGGTAAGTGATGAAAAAGTTATGTAAAAAATAAAGAAAATTTATTAAGGATTTAAGGTTTAAAAAACTTTAAATCCTTTTTAATTAAGAAAGAATATAACTCCAAAAGAAGATAGAAACTTATTCTATTGACAAAAAATCAATATATTTTTATAATACTAGTATAAGAAAATAGGATTCTGAAGAAAGGTAGAAAAGTGTAAAAATGCTATGATATTCCAATATTCAATTAAGAATTTCTCACAATTGAAATTTTTATAGAAAAAATAAAAACTATTTAAGGAGGAATTTTATGAAAAAAACACTATTTTCTATATTGCTTATAGGAATTTGTATGACTGGAGTAGCAAATGCAAAAGAAAAAAATCCAATTCTTTTAAAACAAGTATATAAGAAGGAAGAATTGATAGCATTAGACAAACAAAATGTAGCAGGAGGAAATGGAACTTTACATGGGAAATTTGCCTTTACAAGAGATATGGCTACTGAAGATGAAGCTATCAAAGAAATAGGTTGGATGACACTAAATAAAGGTGAATCTGTTGGAGTACACTCTCATAAAAATAATGAAGATACTTATATCATTATTTCTGGAGAAGGAATCTTTACAGATGGTTCAGGAAAAGAAACAGTAGTTAAAGCTGGAGATGTAACTATTGCGAGACCAAATCAATCTCATGGACTTCGTAATGAAAAAGATGAGCCACTAGTATTTTTAGATATTATTGCTCAAAACCATGCTTTAAAAGCAGAAAAGTAAAAGTTTATACTATGACATGATATAATACAATTAAGAGAATTTTTGAGAATCACAGGCTTAAAGATTCTCTTTTTTTAAAAAATAATGCCGATAGAAATTTTTTCAATCAGCACTATTTACTAGATAAATCAAGTTTTTATAGTAGAAAATTTAAAAATTTAATTTTTTAATTCTTTAGTAGAAATATGCTGAAAAACTTCATTAACAATTCCTTCACCAACTATATTTCCACCTTCCATTATCATAAACTTAGTTCCTTCTGTAAGACCAGAGTAATCTACCCCCTCATATAAAGGCAAAGCAGAAGCTATTATTTCTTTATCAAATACGACTTCTTCACCATCTATAAAATTTACTCCTAGATACTCTGTATCACCCTTTATAACAAGATGAGGATTATATTTTCCATTAGTTAAATTAGGTGGAGTTTTTCTTTTTTTACTAAAAAATGTTACAGCACATATTAATGTAAAATCTAAATTATTCATATTTGTACCTCGTTATTTATAATAAAGGTGCAGCTCACTTTGTAACAGCACCTTTATAATTTAATTATTGTTTTCTATTATCCTTTATTTTTACAACCACTCTAAATTGTCTTTCTGGGTGGTTTTCTACATTTGCATATTGAATTCTTGCTTCTAATATATCTCCATATCCGTAATAAAGCAATGTACTTAAAAAAGAATTTTTTTCTTTAGGAACATAACCAAGTTTTTTGTCCTTATAATAGATAACAACGGCTTCATTATCATAAGGATTATCTGTTTCTACTACCAGAGTAACAGCTTGTCCAAGAGATAGTTCGTTTATAACATCTAAACCATCATAATAAGCAAAACCAGCGACATGAAAATCAACTATATGTCTTGGTGGTTCATATTTGTGAACTTTTAAATTCTCTGCTATTTTTTCATCAAAAATACCCATAAAAATCTCCCCTTTCTTTATGAATAACTTATTTATTTAACATATATAGTGTGTATAAACCTTTTAAACTTAAGTTAGCATCATATTCATCAATTTCATCAATTTCAGCCGATAAAATTCTTCCCAAACCACCAGTTGCTAGAACAAAAATTTCTTCCCCTAATTCTTCATTAATTTTCTTAATGATATGTTTTATTTGTCCTGCATAACCAAAGAATATTGCAGCTTGTATTTGTTTCATAGTATCAGTACCTAAAACACTACTAGGGGTAGTAAATTTTACTCTAGGTAATTTAGCTGTATTTCCATATAGAGCATTGATGGACATATCTATACCAGGAAGTATACCTCCACCAATATAAACTCCTTTTTTCAATACATCATAAGTTGTTGCAGTACCAAAGTCAAAAATAACTAAATTTTTGTCAGGATATTTTTGCATAGCTTCTGTGATGTCTATTATCCTATCAGCACCAAAACCAGTGTAATTTATTCCCTTTGCAAAAGTGAAAGGAATTTTCTTTTCTAAATCAACTATTATTGCTTCAACTTTAAAATATTTTCTTGCGAAAAATTGAAAAGTTATTATTATATTTGGAACAACAGATGAAACTAGAATTGCATCAACTTTTTCAATAGAAATATTATTAAATTTTGTAATATTATTGAAATATGAGAAATATTCATCTTCTGTCATCTTATCATTTGTAGCTAGTCTAAAAGTTGAAATTAATTCACCTTCATCATCATAAACTCCTGTAACTATATGTGTGTTACCTATATCAATACCAATTATCATTTTTTCTCCCCTTAATAAAAGATTTTATTAGTTGCAATTTTTTTCATTATAGCCATATATACAGATAATGTCAACATTATATTTTTGATATTGACAAGTAAAAAAAATTATGGTATATATTATATAAATTATTAGCCATCACTCTATAGGAGTGCTAAAAAAAGGAGGAGAAAGATGAGAAAAGAAGAAAAAATCTTTAAAGCAGAAACTAAAGAACTGCTTAATCTAATGATACATTCAATTTACACAAATAAGGAAATATTTTTAAGAGAGTTAATATCTAATGCCAATGATGCTATAGATAAGTTAAAATTTCAGTCATTGACAAATAATGAGCTTTTGAAAGGAGATGATAAATTTAAAATAGAAATCAGTGTTGATAAAGATAATGGAACTTTGACTATAAAAGACAATGGTATTGGTATGACTTATGATGAAGTTGATGAAAATATAGGTACTATTGCAAAATCAGGTTCAAAAGTATTTAAAGAACAATTAGAAGCAGCTAAGAAAGCTGATATAGATATAATAGGACAATTTGGAGTAGGTTTCTATTCAGCTTTTATTGTAGCAGATAAAGTTACTTTAGAAACAAGATCACCTTATTCAGAAAATGGAGTAAGATGGGTATCTTCAGGTGATGGAAACTATGAGATAGAAGAAATATCTAAAGAAAATAGAGGAACAGAAATCACTTTACATTTAAAAGATGGAGAAGAATATAGTGAATTTTTAGAAGAATGGAAAATAAAAGAATTAGTAAAGAAATATTCTAACTATATAAGATATGAAATTTACTTTAAAGATGAAGTTATAAACTCAACTAAACCTATTTGGAAAAGAGATAAAAAAGAGTTAAAAGATGAGGACTATAATGAGTTCTACAAAGCAACTTTCCATGATTGGAATGATCCATTATTCCATATCAATTTAAAAGTACAAGGTAATATTGAATATAATGCCTTACTATTCATACCTAAAAAATTACCTTTCGATTACTATACAAAGAACTTTAAAAGAGGTTTACAACTATATACTAAAAATGTATTCATCATGGAAAAATGTGAAGATTTAATTCCTGAATACTTTAATTTTATCTCAGGACTTGTTGACTGTGATAGCCTATCACTTAATATTTCAAGAGAAATATTACAACAAAATAGTGAATTACAAGCAATTTCTAAAAATCTAGAAAAGAAGATAATTTCTGAGTTAGAAAAAGTACTGAAAAATGATAGAGAAAAATATATAGAATTCTGGAAAGAGTTTGGAAGATCCATAAAAGGTGGAGTTCAAGATATGTTTGGTATGAATAAGGAAAAATTACAAGACTTATTGATATTCGTATCTTCTCACGATGATAAATATACTACATTGAAAGAATATGTTGACAGAATGGGAGAAAGTAAAGAAATTCTTTATGTTCCTGCAGAAAGCATAGATGCGGTAAAAGCTCTACCAAAAATGGAAAAACTAAAAGAACAAGGAAGAGAAGTTTTAATTTTAACAGATAAGATAGATGAATTCACTTTAATGGCAATGAGAGATTACTCAGGAAAGGAATTTAAATCTATAAATAGTTCTGATTTTAAATTGTCTGATGATAAAGAAAAAGAAGAAGAAGTTAAAAAGATAGCTGATGAAAATAAGACTTTAATTGAAAAAGCTAAAGAATTTTTAAAAGATAAAGTAAATGAAGTTGAATTGAGTAACAATATAGGTAATTCTGCTTCATCTCTTCTTGCAAAAGGTGGACTTAGTTTAGAAATGGAAAAAACTTTATCTGAAATGACTAATAATAACGATGCTCCTAAGGCTGAAAAAATACTTGCTATCAATCCAGAACATGTGTTGTTTGATAAGCTAAAAGCTGCTGAAGGAACTGACAATTTCAATAAATTAGTCGATATACTGTATAATCAAGCACTCCTTTTAGAAGGATTTAGCATAGAAAATCCTGTTGAGTTCATTAAAAATCTTAATGACTTATTAGCTTAAGTACAATAAAAATGTAGTTAAGAAATTTAGCTAATAATACTATTTTTATTGGTACTTTTGTAAGCGTTTTTGAAACAAATTAAAGCATTTTAAGAAAATTTAAAAATATTCATTTGAAAAATAATAAAAATATGGTAAAGTATAGATAGCAAATTATATGTGACAAATTTACTTGTTGAATATTTATAAATAATAAGGAGTGAGATAATGAACGAAAAATTAGAAAAAATGAGAAATGGTAAAGGATTTATTGCTGCACTTGACCAAAGTGGAGGAAGTACTCCAAAAGCATTAAAATTATATGGTGTTAACGAAGATCAATATTCAAACGATGCAGAAATGTTTGACTTAATTCATAAAATGAGAACTAGAATCATTAAAAGCCCTGCTTTCAATGAAGAAAAAATCTTAGGAGCTATCTTATTTGAACAAACTATGGATAGCAAAATAGATGGAAAATATACAGCAGACTTCTTATGGGAAGAAAAGAGAGTTTTACCTTTCTTAAAAATAGATAAAGGACTTAATGATTTAGATGCTGATGGTGTTCAAACAATGAAACCAAACCCAGGATTAGCAGATCTTTTAAAGAAAGCTAATGAAAGACATATTTTTGGAACAAAAATGCGTTCAGTTATTAAAAAAGCATCTCCAGCTGGTATAGCAAGAGTTGTTGACCAACAATTTGAAGTTGCAGCTCAAATAGTTGCAGCAGGACTTGTACCTATAATAGAACCTGAAGTAGATATTAACAATGTTGATAAAGTTGAATGTGAAGAAATATTAAGAGATGAAATCAGAAAACATCTTAATGCTTTACCTGAAACTTCAAATGTTATGTTAAAACTTACTTTACCAACAGTTGAAAACTTCTATGAAGAATTCACAAAACACCCAAGAGTAGTTAGAGTTGTTGCTTTATCTGGAGGATACTCAAGAGAAAAAGCTAACGATATTCTTTCTAAAAATAAAGGAGTTATAGCAAGTTTCTCAAGAGCATTAACTGAAGGATTATCAGCTCAACAAACTGATGATGAATTCAATAAAACTTTAGCAGCTACTATTGAAGGAATCTATGAAGCTTCTGTAAAATAATAAAAGTTTTTTAAATATGAAAATCAATTGTAGATTGAAATAATTTACAATTGATTTTTTTATTTTTCTTATTTTTTGCAATAATTTTTTGAAAAAAAAGCAAAAATAAGATATACTATTGATATGAAATCATTTAAGGGGTGGAGCAATGAAAACAGTAGAAGAAATACTAACAAAAATTGATTCTTTAGATAATTTAGAAAAATATCAAGAAATAATTGATATGATAGAAGAACTACCAGTTGAACAACTAAATAGTCAAATTATAAGTGAACAAGGTAGAGCATACAACAACATAGGCGAATACAACAAAGCTATTGAAATCTTAAAAACTATAGAAACAGAAGAAAAAGACACTAGACGTTGGAATTATAGAATAGGTTATTCTTATTACTTTCTAGATGATTATGAAAATGCAGAAAAATATTTTTTAAGAGCTGATGAAATTGGACCAGATGATGATGAAATTAAAAATTATTTATTAAATATATATATAGAGTTATCAAGAAAAATTCTTGATGAAGATCAAGAAAAAGCGATAGAATATGCTTTAAAAGCTAAAAATTATATAAAAACAGAAGATAATAAAGTGCAAGTGTATTCTTATTTAGCTTGGATGTATGACAGAATAGAAGCTTATGATATAGCTGAAGATTTATTAAAATCTATTATTAATTGTAAAACTGATCCAAGAAATGAGATTTGGATTTATTCTGAACTTGGATATTGCCTAGGAGAACAACATAGATATGAAGAATCTCTAGAAGCACTTATAAAAGCGAGTGAAATGGGAAGAGATGATATTTGGATCAATTCTCAAATAGGTTGGACATTCCGTATTTTAGGTAAATATGAAGAATCTTTAGAATATCTTTTTAAGGCAAAAGAATTAGGAAGAGACGATGATTGGATAAATGCTGAACTTGGAATTTGTTATAAAGAAATAGATAAATTCGAAGAAGCTTTGGAATCTTATTTACTAGCAAATGAGAAAAATGGAGAAAAAAGTATCTGGATATTATCAGAAATAGCTTGGATTTATGGAGTTTTAGACAAGTTTGACGATGAATTAAATTACTTAGCTAAGGTTAAAAAATTAGGAAGAAAAGATGAGTGGATAAATGCGGAGTATGGGAAGGTATATGCAAGAACAGAAAAATATGAAGAAGCTCTAAAATATTTTAATAAGGCTAAAAAATTAGGACAAGATGATGCTTGGATTAATATTCAAATGGCTATATGTTTTAAGAGATTAAACAAACTAAAAAAATCTCTTGAACATTACTTACTAGCTGAAAAATTTAAAGACTATAAAAAGGATATTTGGTTATTATCAGAAATAGCGTGGACTTATGATGGACTAGGAAAATATAAAGATGGACTAAAATATCTTAAGAAAATAGATAAACTTGGAAGAAAAGATTGTTGGTTCTATACAGAATATGGTTTCTGTTTAATGAGATTAGAAAAATATAAGGAAGCTATAACAAAATTTAAAAAAGGACTTCAAGTTAAAGAAGAACTTAATGAAGAAATTTATTTAAATTCTCAAATAGGATTCTGCTATCGTCTTTTAGGTAGTGAAAAAACTGCTTTAAAATATCATTTAAAAGCAAAAGAACTTGGAAGAAACGATGCTTGGATTAATTCAGAAATCGGTATATGTTATAAAGATCTTGATAAGTATGAAGAAGCTCTTGAATACTATTTACTAGCCTATGAAGAAGATAAAGAAGAAATTTGGTTATTATCTGATATAGGTTGGCTTTATAATGAACTGGATAGATATGAAGAAGCTTTAGAATTTTTATTAGAAGCTGAAAAATTAGGAAGAGATGATTCCTGGCTTAATGCAGAAATAGGTCAATGCTTGGGTAGATTAGAAAAATATGATGAAGGTATTGAAAGATTAAAGAAGGCCTTAGAGCTTCTTGAAAAAGATAAAAGACGTAATAATACTGGAGAAAAGATATTTATCAATTCAGAAATTGGGTGGCTTATTGGAAGAAAAGAAGATTCTAATGCTGAAGAAGCTTTATATTATTTGAATGCAGCAAAAGCATTAGGAAGAGATGACATGTGGCTTAACTCAGAAATTGCTTGGGAACTTGCCTATAATGATGATAAAGCAAAAGAATCTATTAAATATTTTGAAAAAGCTATAAAATTAGGTAGAAAAGATGAATGGATCTGGTCAAGAGTTGCTAATATATACTTTGATTTAGAAAAATTTGATAAGGCTTTAGATGCCTATTCAAAAGCTTATAAATTAGCAAAAAATAGTTGGTATATCTGTAATATGGGAAGAAGTTTAAGAAGACTTGGTAAATATGAAGAGGCTGTTAAAAAACTGCTACAATCAAGGAAACTTTCTCTTAAAGAAGGAGATGTAGTTGATTTAGAAGATTTAGAACTTGCTTATTGCTATGCAGCTTTAGGTGATAAAAAGAAAGCTGAAAAACATATGAAATTATCTATAGATTCTTTAGGTTCTCGTGCTGAAAATGAAGAACATTTAAAAGAACAATTTGATGAAATAAAGGAAATGATAAGTGTTTTATCAAAACCATCATAAGAGGTAAAAATGAATAAAATGGCAAAAGAATATCAAGAGATATTTTTTGAAGTTAAAATACTTCCAGTAGAACAACTAGATATTGAGCGTGTAGAAAAATTAATTAGAGCATATATTGCTGATAAAAATTATGAAAAGGCACTAGAAGTACTAAGAGTAGTAGAAGATAGAGAAAAGAATAACCTATCAATCAATTCTGAGTTTGGATATTGTTTAGTAGAGTTAAAGCAATTTGATGAAGCAGCAAAATATTTTTTAAAAGCTAAAAATCAAGGTAGAGAAGATGCTTGGATATACTCACAACTAGGTTGGGCATATCGTAATGCAGAAAAATATAAAGAAGCTTTAGAAGCATATTTAAAAGCACAACAATTGGGTGATAAAGTAGCTTGGACAAATGCTGAGATAGGGATGTGCTATAAAGAATTAGGAAAATATGAAGAAGCTTTGAAATATTATCTAATAATAATAAATTCAGGTGAACTGGATAATGATATATATAAGAAAATATGGGTATTATCAGAAATAGCTTATATATATCAAAATATTGATAAATATGAAGAAGCTATAGAATATTTTAAAAAAGTAGAAAGCTTAGGAAGAAAAGATAGTTGGTTATATGCTAATATGTTTAATTGTTTAAAAGCTTTAAAAAATAATGAAGAAGCATTGAAATATTCTTTAATGTTGGAAAATTTTGAAGAGTTAAAAAATAGCATTTATTTATTATCTAATATAGCTAATCTTTATGAGGAAAAACAAGATTATAAAGAACAATTAAAATATCTTGAAAAAATTGAAAAAATAGGAATAGACGATCCTCAATTTTATATTGAGTATGGTTATTGTTTAATGTTTTTAGAATACTATAGAGAAGCTATTTCAAAATTTGAAAAATCTTTAGGAGCAGGTAAAGATACCTACTGCATTTCTCAAATAGCTTTTTGTTATCGTAATTTAGGAGAATATGAAAAGGCGTTAGAATACTTTCAAAAAGCTAGATCACTTGGAAGAAACGATGCTTGGATTAGTCTTGAATTTGGATTATGTTACAGAGACCTAAATGAGTATGAAAAAGCTCTTAAGTATTTTTTAGAAGCTTATGAAAAAGAAGAAAGATATAAGACAGATACTTATTTATTATCAAGTATTGGAAAAATGTATGATTTATTAGGAAAATATGAAAATGGTGAAGAATTTTTAAGAAAATCATATGATCTAGGTGAGAGAGACAGATGGATAAATATGGAATTAGGTGAATGTCTGACTAGATTAGGAAAATATGAAGAAGCTATTGAAAAACTTTTAGAAGCAAGAAGGCTATATATGGCAGAAGGAAAAGCACCATATTCAGAAGACTTAGAACTAGCTTATTGTTATGCAGCTTTAGGAGATAAAAATAAAGCAAAATATCATATGGATTCATCTATTGAAGCACTAGGGGCTTATGCTGAAAGTGAAGAATACTTGAAGAAAAGATTCACAGAAATTAAAGAGATGATAAACTCTCTAAAATAAATAATTTTTATAGGAGGTTTTTATGGAAAGTAATATTAAAGGGAAAATTGCATTTATCTCTGGTGCAAGCTCTGGAATAGGAAAAGCTACAGCCGAAAAATTAGCTGAAATGGGAGCTAACCTTATTATTTGTGCTAGAAGAGAAAATATTTTAAATGAATTAAAAGAGAAACTTGAAAAGCAATATGGAATTAAAGTAAAAACTTTAGTATTTGATGTAAGAAGTTATTCAGATGTTTTGAAAAATATAAATTCATTAGATGATGAATGGAAAAAAATAGAAATATTAGTAAATAATGCAGGATTAGCAGTTGGATTAGAAAAACTATATGAATACAACATGGAAGATGTTGATAGAATGGTTGATACTAATATAAAAGGATTTACATATATTGCTAACACAATACTACCTCTTATGATAGCAACTGATAAAGTTTGTACAGTTATAAATATAGGTTCTGTTGCAGGAGAAATAGCATATCCTCATGGTAGTATATACTGTGCAACAAAGTTTGCTGTAAAAGCTATCAGTGATTCAATGAGATCAGAACTTATAGATAAAAAAATAAAGGTTACAAATATAAAACCAGGACTTGTTGATACAGAATTTAGTTTGGTTAGATTTAAAGGAGATAAGGAAAGAGCAGATGGAGTTTATGGAGGAATAGAACCTCTATATGCAGAAGATATTGCAGATACTATAGCTTATGTTGTAAATCTTCCTGATAAAATACAAATTACAGATTTAACTGTAACACCTTTACATCAAGCTAATGCAATACATATCTATAGAGAAAAATAAAATTAATAAGTGGCTGTTATATATAAACTCTTAATTTAAAAGTTAAAAAATAAGTGAGTTACGAATGTAGATTTTAGATGAAAAATCAAATAGAATGAGCCGAGTAAATCTCGACATGTCTGAGCGTAGCGAGTTGGTCGAATTTACAGCGAATTCTTGATTTTTCATCGTTAAGAAATCTACTCAGTAACGAACTATTTTTTACTTTTTATTAATTTATAACAGCCACTTTTTTTATTGCATATTGATGTATTTTAAGTATAAATCTCCACTAGGAGTAAGATTTAAACCTCTTACACTTGAACGAGATAAAACAGTGTTATATTCCTGTAAAAGTGGAATAACAACTAAAGAATCTAAAAATTCTTCATCTGTTTTTATCTTAGTATTATATTTATAATTTATATAGTGATATAAATCATTTTTATTATTTGTTCCAACTAAATAATTTTCAATTTTGAAAGTTATAGGAGAATCAGTACTAGAACTAACTCTTATTGGGATTTTAAAATTTCCTACCCATTCTTTAACAGTTGATAATAGTAATTTTTTCTCTAATAACTTATCAGCCGAAAAATAAGCTATATAAGGAGTATCAGAGAATTTAATATTTAATTTTTCAAAGTCTTCCTTAGCTTTATTTAAAACTTCTGAAGAAGGATGAGGATGCTCAAAAATACTAGGAGAGTTATTTTCTATTATAACTTTTCCCATAAATTCAGGATCACTCACAGCATACATAAGCTTTCTTAATTCAGCCTTTTCAAATATCTTTTCATTAGTTTCATTAGGTATAGAGATATACCAATATCTAGTGCTAGGAAAAACTAATTTTTCTGGTAAAGTATTCACTTGTCCTAATCTATCAAAAGGTATAGAGTAAAATGGTTCTCCAAAATAGTCTATTTCATTACGAGGGAACATCTCATAAGCCATAATATCATTCTCTACAAGAGCAATATTGACTTCTTTCAATTTTGTATTGACATTATCCCAGTAATTTTCATTTCTCACTAAAACAATTGAATCTTCATTGTAAGTAGAAACCTTAAAAGCACCATTTACAATCTTTTTATCAAGAGTTAAACTAGCATTTTCTTCTCTGATTGGATAAAATATAGGATTACTTACCCATTCATCAAAGTTCTTAATTGAAGAATTTAAAGTCACAATCAACTTGTTCTCTTGAGCTTTTATACCAACAGAACTTCTATCTAATTTTTTCTTAGCAAAATCTTCTGCTCCCTTAATAACAAACATTCTATGTATCTCATCTGAATTTGAATTCTTTAGGGTATTTAACCAACTTTCAAGATAAGTTTCAGCAGTTATTTTTTGATTATCAGACCATTTTAAATCATCTCTTAAAGTAAAAATCCATTCTTTAAAATCTTCTGAATGCTCTATATTAAGAACTCCAACATATCTTACACCTTCATCTTTTAATTCGGTTAAGCCTTCAAATATTTGAGTTATTAAAGCTCTTTCATTTCCAGTATAAGATTGAGGATTTAAATTATACTCTTGCTTAGGCATAGCAGTGTAAAATATTTGCTCAACCTTTTCAACAGTTTCTTCTTTATCACCACAAGAAATTAATAAGAGACTTAAAATTAAAATGACCAATATTTTTATTTTTTTCATTTTTATTACCTCAGTCTAAGTTTTTTAAAACAATATCTAAGATTTCTTTAGGGCTTAAATCACTTGAAAAACCTGCGGCTTTATAGTGACCACCACCACCAAAAAGAGCAGCAATTTTATTGACATTTGTCTCATACTTGGATCTCATACTTCCTTTGATTTTTCCATCAGCTTCTTCCCTTAAAAATAGTGAAACAGAAGCCTCATAGTATGATAGAATTTTTTCAACTATCCCTTCAGTATCTTCTTTTTTAGCTCCATATTTTTGCATAGTTGTCTGATCTAAATAATAATATGATAATTTCTTTTCAGGATAAAATTCAAACTTTGTTAAGGCATCTCCTAACATTTTTAAAGTTTGATAAGAATTTGAATTTAAAAAATTAGTTACTATATAGTTATTATTTACACCAAGTGAAATTAAATCTGTAGCCATCATCATAGTTTCAACTTTTACATTGCTATGAGAGAAATTTCCTGTGTCATTTACCAAACCTAAATACAAAGCCTCAGCTGTAGCTAAACTTATCGGATAACCCATATATTTGATAAAGTGATAAACGATTTCAGAAGTTGAAGATGAATATGTTATAACACAATTCACATCTCCATAGCCTGGATTACTCATATGATGATCAATGTTAATAGTAAGTTTTGCTTCTATATTTTTTCCAGTTTCTCCAGTTCTTTCTCTTGTAGCTGAATCTAAAAATATCAGTAAATCAGTTGAATATTTTTCTTCACTGTTATATGTTTCTATTTCTTCAGAACCTTTTAAAAATTTAGTAGTATAGGGAATACTATCTTGTAAAACAAATCTAATATTTTTATCTTTGTAATTTTCTTTTAATGTAAGAAATAAACCTAGTCCTGAACCTACAGCATCACCATCAGGATTGACATGAGCCGTTAGTATAATATTTTGATTTTCTTCAATAATAGTTTTTATTTCTTTAAATTTTTCAATAAATTCTTTCAATTTATATTTTCCTTTCTTTTATTTTTGACCAAGTAAACCAGACATATAGTCCATAACCATAACTTCAACCATGGCAGCAGCATTTCTACCTGAAGAAATTTCAAGTATTCTTTTCTTAATAGGTTTACCTAGTACATCTTCATATAGGTGAGTTGTTGGAGCTGACATATAATCAGAGTTATCAAGTGCTTTTAGCTCTATTATCATATCCAATCTTTTAGATAATCTTACAGAACTCATTCCATATAAAGTTTTTATATCTATGATTCCTAAACCTCTTATTTCCATAAAGAATGGAAGTTCAGCTGATTTACCTACAATGTCTCCTTGAGTATCTCTATAGAATTTAACCATGTCATCCGCTATAAGTCTGTGACCTCTATGTATAAGCTCTAACGCTGTTTCACTTTTTCCTATTCCACTTTTACCTGTAAGTAAAACTCCAAAACCAAAAAGCTCAACTAAAACTCCATGGACACTTATTGTTTCTGAGAAGAAAGAGTCCAAGTAGTTATTAAAATTTGCAATTATTTGAGAAGATTTTTTATATGGAGCAATAGCTAAAATATGTCCACTTTTTTGTACTAATTCAAAGAAGTAATCAGGAGCATTAGCATCTTCTGTCAGTACTATCATAGGTATATCAAAAGACAAGAATTTTTTTAAATTGTTAATTCTTTCTGTAGGGCAAAGTTTTTCTAAGAAATTAAATTCCATTTTTGAAAATATTTGTATACCTATATTAGAAACTTCTTCTATTAAATCAAAAAATCCTATAAGTGACAAAGAGGGACGGTACACATTAGAAGATTTTATATATGTACTTGTCACTTTATCTCTACCATATTTTACTTCTAAATCAAACTCATTTATTAGTTTTGTAACTGCTAAACTATTTGTATTCATATTTTCTTCCCTCTCTTTTTTCTTTTTTTGTATTATTTCTTGAGATTTATTAAGAAATTCTAAAGGAGTATTGTGTCCCATTCTTTTTAATCTAAATGATAGGGCTGCTGTTTCAATGATAACAGCTAGATTTCTTCCTTTTCTCACAGGTATAACAAACTTTTGTATTTTTTCACCAACAAAAGTTTCATATTGTGTATCAAGCCCAAGTCTATCATAGAATTCTTTTTCTTTCCATTCTTCTAAAACTATAAGTATATTTATCTTTTTTTCTATTCTTGTTGATTTTACTCCAAAATGATCTGTAACATCAACAGAACCATTTTGTATATCTTCTAGATAAAAATGCCCCAGCTTTACTTTCTTTTTTCCATTGTAACCGAGCAAATCATTTTCACCAATACGACGTATAACTAGATTTTTATCTGTTATCATACGATGACCTCTTTCAAGTAGCTCTATCATAACACCTTTTCTAGCATTTGAATAACCTGTCATCAATACTCCAACACCATGAATTTCCATAAGAGAATAATCTTCATATTCTTCTTCAATAGAAAGTGCTCTAGAAAGAAAGAATTTTAATTTTCTAACAGTAACAGAAGCTTTTTCATTGCTTAAAAGAATATTTTTGTTGTATTTTTTAGCATAATAATAGAATTCTTCAGCTATAATAGCATCTTTTGAAAAGATTAGAGCTGGGAAATCAAGAGCCATATATTCGGAAATAACTTTTTCTTTTCTTTCCTTAGAAAAAGTAGCCATAAATCTTGATTCTTTTAAGCTACAGATATTGATATATCTATTTAGCTCATCACTATCTTTATCTAAAAAACCAACAAGTTCATAACCAATTTGATAGATATTAGGGATATCAATTTTTAAATCTAAATTTCCTTCATTTAATATTTCTAAATTTAATGAATCTGCAATTTCTCTGACAGTGGTATATGTGTACATATCTCCTCCATATAGTTTTAAGGAGTGTAAGTCCCCTCAACCTCTTTGATCTCTTTGTTTAATTTTACCTTCACTTGTTCATTACTTAAATGTTCAGCAGGTTCTTTTTTAGTTTTAATAGTTTTTATTTCTTCTTTTTTAACTTCTTTCTTTTCAGTTTTCTTTACTTCTTTCTTTACTTCTTTTTTAGTTTCTTCAACCTTTTTAGTAGCAGCTTTTTCTTCTTTCTTTACTTCTTTTTTAGCTTCTTCAGCTTTTACAGTAGATTTTTTCTCTTCAGTCTTAGCCTTTTCTTCAGTTTTCTTCTCTTCTTTCTTTTCTTTCTCTAACATAACTTTTTTGACTGTTTCTCTACCTTCTTCTATTTTTTTAGCTTCTTCAACCTTTTTAGCAGCTTTTTCTTCCTTAGAAAGTTCAGCTTTCTTCTCAGAAGTAACTTCTTTTGGCTTAGGTTTTTCAACTTTCTTTTCTTCTTTTTTAGGTTCCTCAGTTTTAGCTTCTTTCTTAACTTCTTTTTTGTCACTTACAACAGGAGCTTTTTCTTCAACCTTAGTCTCAGCCTTAGGTTTTTCAACTTTCTTTTCCTCTTTTTTAGGCTCATCAGTCTTAGCTATAGGTTTCTTTTCTTCGGCTTTAGCTTCTGCTTTAAGCTCTTTTTTGTCATTTACAACAGGAGCCTTCTCTTCTTTAGGCACTTCAGTTTTCTTCTCAATAGTTGTTTCTTTTGGTACCTCTTTAGGAGTTTCAACTATATCTTCTTCAAGTTTCTTTTCTTCTTTTACTTTTTCAACTTTTTCCTCTTTTTTTATTTCTGTTTTAGTTCCACCATAAAATTCATTATTTCTAAGGTTCATAGATGCAACTACTTGTTTAGTTGTATTTTCTACTAAAGCTTGTTCTAACTTTTCTTGGTTAGAGACTTTTTTATACATAAAGAAAGTAAAAGCGATAAATACAAGAAAAACTATAAAGTTAAGAAATTTTTGAAAATTCAAGCTAGTTTTTTTCTTAACCTTAGGTTGAACTTTTAGATCAGTATTTGTATTAGCCTTATTTTTAGCATTATTAGTATTAGAACTTCCTTTCTTTTTAGAAGCTTCTTGCTTTTTATTTTCAGGCTTCTCCCTATTTGATGATTTTGCATTCTTTTTTTTATCCATTTAACCCCTCTTTTAACTTAATTAAAATGTAGAAAGAACCGCAGCATACAGTTAGCTTTCTCTTTTTACTTAAAGCTAAATTATATGCTTTTATTGGATCTTCTTCATATTCAAAATCTTTCTTATTTTCAACATAGTCATATAATTCTCTTGCTGTCGAAGCTCTTGGATTGTTTGGTATAGATGTTAAGACTATACTAGAAGATATTTCATTTAGTTTTTTAAACATTGAAACTCTATCTTTATCTTTTAAAATAGATACTAACACAGTAACTTCATCTTTTGAAAAATGTTGTTTTACAATTTTTATAAGTTCTTCAACACCAGCAGCATTATGAGCACCATCAAAAATCACAAGAGGATTTTTAGAGAATACTTCAAATCTACATTGCCATACAACCTTTTTAATCGCTTCTTTTATTATATTTTCATCTATACCTAAGTATTTTACAACTTCATAGGCACATAAGAAATTTTTATATTGATAATCACCAAAAAGTGAATATTCATAGATATTTCCATTTATATTTATATTTGTTGTAAAAGTATTAAAATCAAGTTTATATGTGCTATCCTTATATTTATCTAGGACATTTACGTATTTATCTGTAACTTCTTCAATTGCTTTTTTTACATCAGGATTGTTGTCAGCAAAGATAGTATATGGGCAGTTTTTAATTATTCCAGCTTTTTCAGTTGCTATTTTGTAAATAGTATCTCCTAAGTACTCTGTATGCTCTAAGCTAACATTAGTTATCACTGATACAGTATTATTACAGATATTTGTTGCATCATATCTTCCACCCATACCAGCTTCTAAAATTACATATTCAGCCTTCATATCTTTAAAATAGTCAAACATCATAGCAGTTGTAACTTCAAAGAAAGTTGCTTGTATTTTATGTTCTTCAATAATCTTTTTGACTTTTTCATAATATTTGGCAACATCTTCATTACTGATATACTTGTCATTAAAAGATATTCTTTCATTGAATTCAAGTATATGAGGTGAAGTGTATTTTCCAACCTTATATCCAGCATCTATTAGGACTCTTTCAACAGTTGTTGAAACAGATCCCTTACCATTAGTTCCAGTTATATGTATAACCTTATATGAATTTTGAGGATTTCCTAAGTATTTACAAATTTCTTTAATATTATCTAAACCAAGTCTTATACTAAACATAGAATAAGCATATAATTCTTCTAGTAAAGCATCAATATTCATTTTTCCCTCCATCTATTTTATAATTGATAAAATTCCTTCAACTATTGATTTTGAATTTTTCGCTGCAATTTTCACAAATTCATCAAAAGTCATTCCTGCTTCATCATCTGCTTTATCAGAAATAGATCTTAAAACTATGAATGGTATATTTAATACTTCACAGACATGAGCAACTGCTGCTCCTTCCATTTCAACACATTCAGCTTCAAAAATTTCTCTAAGTTTTTTTACTTTTTCTGATGAGGCTACAAATTCATCTCTACTTATTATTCTTCCTTTATGAACTCTCTCAGTTCCAAAAAGTTTTGTAGCAACTGAATCAGCTAAAGTGAAAAGATAAGGATCGGCTTTAAAGTTAGAACTCTTCATTCTTGGAATTTCTCCTAACTTATAGTTTCCTCCTGCTGTTACGTCCATATCAGATTCAACTAAATCAGTGGCAATAACAATATCAGTAACTTTAATATCAGGATTAACTGCTCCAGCAACTCCTGTAAATATTATTTTGTCAACTTTAAAATTAGAAATTAAAAGAGTTGTAGATATTGCAGCATTAACTTTTCCTATACCACTTTCTACTAACACAACATCTTTTGAGCATAATTTTCCTTCATAGAATTTTAAATTACTAATTTCTATTTCATTTATATCAGTCATTGAAGTTTTTAATTCAACTATTTCTTCGTGCATAGCACCAATTATTCCAATTTTCATTTTTACCTCCAAAGTATTTTTATTCATCGAATATTATAACATATTTAAAAAAAATAGAATAGCAAGTCTGTAAAATATGTTATAATAAATTAGAAAAATTTAAAGGAGATTTTACTATGTATTTTATTCAATATATTGTTGCTAGATTTTTTATTTTTTTATTACTCTTATTGCCTGAAAAATTGAGATTTAAGTTTGGAGATTTTTTAGGAAATCTTACATATAAATTAATTAAAAGTAGAAGAATGACAGCCCTTATGAATTTAAAAATGGCTTTTCCTGAAAAGAGTGACGAGGAAATTGAAAAGATTGCAAGAAAATCTTTTAGAATAATGATAAAAGCATTTTTGTGTTCATTATGGTTTGATGAATATCTAAAGAATCCTAAAAATATAAAAATTGTAAATCAAGAAAGTATAATGAATGCTTATAAAAAAGATAAAGGGGTTATGGCTGCTACTATGCACATGGGAAATATGGAGGCAAGTACAGTTTGTGCAGGAGAACATAAAATTATTACAGTTGCTAAAAAGCAAAGAAATCCATATATAAATGATTATATTACAAAGCTTAGAGGAAAAGCAAATTATATGGAAGTAATAGAAAAAAATGAGAGAACAAGTAGAGTTTTAATTTCCAAATTAAAAGAGAAAAAGATCTATGCTTTGTTTTCTGATCATAGAGATAAGGGAGCTATAGTTAACTTCTTTGGTAAAGAGACAAAAGCACCTAGTGGAGCAGTATCAATGGCATTGAAGTTTGACTTACCTTTCTTACTTGTCTATAACACTTTTAATGATGACAACACAATTACCATCTATGTCACAGATGAAATAGAATTGAAAAAGACAGGTAATTTCAAGGAAGATGTACAAAACAATGTGCAGTATCTAATAAATATTATGGAAGATGTTATTAGAAAACATCCAGAACAATGGATGTGGTTCCATGATAGATGGAATAGTTTTAGAGAATACAAACGTTCATTGAAAAATAAAAAATAAAAACTGTATATCATAATCTGAATTTAAAAGTAAAAAATAAGTGAGTTACGAATGGAAATTTTAGATAAAAAATTAAAGCAAGTGAGCCGAGTAAATGTCGACGTGTCTGAGTGTAGCGAGTTGGTCGAATTTACAGCGAAACGTTAATTTTTTATCGTTAAGAAATTTACTCAGTAACGAACTATTTTTTACTTTTATTAATTTGTAACAGTTTTTTATTTTTTTTAAACTTGATTTAACTTATAATAAATTCCTTGTAACTTCATTAACTCATCATGATTTCCCATTTCAGCTATTCCATCTTTTGTGATAACAATAATAACATCAGCCTTTCTTACAGTTGTAAGTCTATGGGCAACCACTAAAGTTGTTCTACCTTCACTAAGTTCATCTAGAGATTTTTGTATGTTTCTTTCAGTTATACTGTCTAAAGCACTTGTTGCCTCATCTAAAATTAGAATAGGAGGATTAGCTAAAAATACTCTAGCAATAGAAATTCTTTGTTTTTGTCCACCAGATAAACGAATACCTCTTTCACCAACTTGAGTATCATATCCTTTTTCTAAAGTCATAATATAGTCATGGATATTTGCATACTTAGCTGCTCTATAAATTTCTTCATCAGTAGCATCTAATTTTCCATAGGCAATATTTTCTTTTATAGTTCCTGTAAATAGGAAAACATCTTGACTTACAATCCCTATATTCTTTCTAAGTGAAGATAAGGTCATATCTTTAATATCTATATCATCTATTGTAATATTACCAGATAAAATCTCATAGAATCTTGGAATTAAATGGCAGATAGTACTTTTACCAACTCCTGATTCACCAACTAAAGCTACATTTGTTCCTGCCTTAATATTTAAAGAGAAATTCTCAAAAACATTCTCATTTTCTTCATATCTAAAAGTAACTTCATCAAAGACTATATCACCATTTAGCTTTCCAACTTCAATTTTACCTTCTTCTTCCTGAGGAACAGTTATTACTTCATAGAATCTTCTAAAGCCACTCATTCCATTTTGAAATTGTTCTACTGAGTTAATAAGTCTTTTTATAGGAGTTATTAACAAGTTAACAAATAGCATATATGTAACAAAATCTACTACAGTAATCTTATTGTAATAAGTGAATAAAGTTCCACTTAAAAGCATAACAAGATAAAGAGTATCTATGATATAGTAAACTCCACCTTGAAAAACAGCTAACCAAAAGTATGCTGCCTTTCTTGCAATGATATATTTAGAGTTTCCTTCTTCAAATTTTTTAAATTCAAACTTACTATTATTAAAAGATTTAGAGACTCTAATTCCTGAAATAGAATTTGATAAATTTGCATTTATAGCACCAACAGTAGTTCTTGTTTCAGCGAAAGCTCTCATCATTCTCTTTCTTAAAAAAATAGTAAGTAGAGCTAAAATTGGAATAAAGACGAAAACTATACAAGTTAATAGAGGATTTAAATTAATTAGATAGAAAAAAGAACCTAAAACTAGAACACCTGATATGAAAACATCTTCAGGTCCATGGTGAGCAAGTTCTGAAATATCTATCAGGTCATTTACTATCCTTGACATAATATCTCCAGTCTGATTCTTGTCAAAATAAGATATGGGCATATTTTGAATATGCTTAAATAAATCTCTTCTCATATCTGCTTGTATTTTTACTCCAACAATATGTCCATAGTAGCCAACAAAATAATTGGATAGCATTTTAAAAATATAGATTAATGCTAAGATAAATAGAAATAAAAAAATTGTTTTTAATTTTCTATTTGGGATAAAATCATATAATATTGAACGAGTTAATATAGGATAGAATAAATCACAAATAGAAATAAGAAAAGCTGCTAGTAAATCTAAAAAAAACATTTTTTTATGAGGCTTATAATATGAAATAAATTTCTTAAACAAAGTCCAACCTCCTTATTAATATTTTATACAAATATTATAGCATAAAAAAGCTCTTCTTATTAAGAAGAGCTAATTTCATTTTATAGATATTTTTTGATTTCTTTTTCTATTTCTTCTGCACTTGTTGTAGGTTCAAATCTTGCTACAACATTTCCAGACTTATCTACTAAAAACTTAGTAAAATTCCACTTTATATCTGGCTTTTTAGCAAAGTCAGGATCATTTTTTGAAAGCATTTCATTAAGTATAGAAGTTAGTTTATGCTTAGGATCAAAGCCAGTAAATCCTTTTTGTTCTTGTAAATATTTGAAAAGTGGTATAGCATTTTCACCATTAACTTCAACTTTTGCAAATTGGTCAAATTTAACTTTGTAATTCAATTGACAGAAAGTATGGATTTCATCATCACTTTCTGGAGCTTGATTTCCAAATTGATTACAAGGGAAGTCTAAAACTTCAAGACCATCTTTGTTATATTTTGAGTATAGAGCTTCTAATTCGTCATATTGTGGTGTAAATCCACATCTAGTTGCAGTATTAACAATCAATAAAACTTTTCCTTTAAAATTCTCTAAAGAAACATCTTCACCTTTTCTATTTTTTACAGTAAAATCATAAATTTTCATAATTAGCCTCCTCTATATTTTCTATATTTTATTATATCATTTTTTAAAAATTTGTTCTACATCTCTGCCATTTTTAATAATTGTTTAACAAAGTCATTTCTAGGATTAGAACAAATATTTTTAGGTATATCATATTGTTGAATTTCTCCTTTATCCAATACTAAAACCTTTGTTCCTAGTTTTAAAGCCTCTGTTATATCGTGAGTTATAAAAACAATAGTTGCCTCTGTTTTTTTATGTAATTCCTTTAAATCTTTTTGTAATTGATATCTTGTGATAGCATCAACTGCTCCAAATGGCTCATCCATCAATATTATATCAGGATTTGCTGCCAAGGCTCTTGCTATTCCAACTCTCTGTTGTTGCCCACCTGATAGTTCATCTGGTAGTCTATCTTTTAAATCTCTTGAAAGATTTAACATATCCATTTTTTCATTTACTATCTTTTCAATTTCTTTTTTATCATATTTTTTTAAATTTAATACATAGGCAATATTTTCAAAAACTGTTAAATGTGGAAATAAAATATTTCCTTGAATTACATAACCTATTTTTCTTCTAAGTTCAATTAAATCTTCATCTTGGATATTTTTATCATTTATCAGTACTTCTCCTTTATCAGCCTTTATAAGACCATTTATCATTTTTAAAATTGTTGTTTTCCCAGAACCTGATGAACCTATGATAGTTAAGAAAGTTCCACATTCAATAGTCAAATTAAAATCTTTTATTACTTCTTGATTTCCATAACTCTTACTAATATTTTTAAATTCTATCATTGTTTCACCTCCAATAAACCTTTTTCTTGTAAATATTCTCTTGCTACATCTTCTGGTTTCTTTCCTTCACTTTCAACTTGATAATTCAAATCTGCCATTGTTTTATCATCCAAGATATTATTCAATTTTTCTAAAACTGGTTTTAACTCTGGATATTTAGATAAAATCTCACTTCTTACAACTGTTCCTGCCCTATATGACGGGTACATCTTTTTATCATCTTCTAAAACAACTACATCAGATATTGCCAGTTGTCCATCTGTTGTAAAAATTACCATAACATCAATTTTCTTATCTTTCATAGCTTGGTATTTAAGTCCAATATCCATATCTATTTTCTTTTTAAAATCCATATTATATACTTTTTGTAATTCTTTATAGCCATCTTCTCTTTCAAAGAAATCATATTCTGCACCAAAAATTAAATTATTTGATACTGCTGCTAAATCACTATATGTTTTTAAATTATATTTTTCTGCAATATCCTTATTTACTGCTAAACCATAAGTATTGTTAAAACCGTATAAATTTACATATTCTAAATTATATTTTTCTTTATATTCTTTTTGTAATTCATCAAATTTACTTTCATCATAGCTACCTTCTTTTTTCAATACAGCTTCCCAGGAAGTTCCTGTATATTCAGGGTATAGGTCAAATTCTCCCTTAAGCATTGCAGGGTGTATATTGGAAGTTCCACCACCAACCCCAGTTGTCATATTTACTTTTAAATCTGTATCTTGTTCGATAAGTTCAGTTAGCATTTGTCCTAAAATATAGCCCTCTGTCATAGGTTTTGTTGCAATATTTATAGCTTTATCTTTCTTTGAATTTAAAGAAAAATATGCTCCAAATATAATTATAAAAAGTCCTAAAATTATAAGTTTAAAATTCACTTTATACTTTGTTCTTTTATAATTAGTCAATCTTTTCTCTATAATTCCTAATATAAAATCAAAAATTAAGGCTAAGATTGCTATTAGTAAACTTCCTAAAAAAGTCATAGCTGAATTGTTAGTTGTTATACCTCTATAAATTGCAACCCCTAAACCTCCTGCTCCAACAAAAGAAGCTATACCTGCAAGTGCTATTGTCATTGTAACCATATTTCTAATACCAGACATCAAAACAGGTAATGCCAGTGGCAATTTAACTTTGAACAGTTGCTGTAATTTTGTACTTCCCATTCCCTCTGATGCCTCAATAATCAAAGGATTTATATTTACAATTCCTGTGTATGTGCTTCTTATTATCGGTAAAAGTGCATATATTATTAAAGCAATAAGTGCTGTTGTATTCCCAACTCCTGTGATAGTAATAAAAAATCCCAATAGTGCTATTGAAGGTATAGTATAAAGTATATTGACAGTTCCCAATATTAGACCTGAAAATCTTCTGTATTCACTGATTATTATTCCTAGAATAATACCTAATACACTTGCAATACTTATAGCTAACAATGAAATTAAAATATGTTCCACTGTTAGATTAAGAAAAAAATTAAAGTCTTCTGTCAATAATCTTATCAATTGATTTACCATTATCTATCACCTTCCTTTTTTCTTCAAAATTCTTGATAATTCTATGTAAATATTCTTCAAAATTATCAATCTCTTCTTCACTAAAACCTTTGTACATCTTCTTTAACATTTTATCTGAAATTTTATCTGAACATTTTTTTAAAGATTTTGCATGTTCTGTTAAAATTACCAATGATTTTCTTTTGTCATTTTCATCTGTTATTCTTTTTATTAAGTTATTTTTTTCCATTTTTTCAAGCATAACTGTAATTGTATTCTTAGCTAAACCTGTTTCAGTCGCTAATTCTTTTTGAGTGATTTTATCTTTTTGCCAAAGCACAAATAAAATCTTTCCTTGTTCTCCACTAAAAGCATCTATACCTTGTTCACTTATACACTGTGCTAGTGATCTGCTATGTAATTGTTTTAATTTTGTTATTAGAAAACCACCTAATCTTTGCATATATATCAATCCTTTTATTTATCTTTAAATAGTTCTATTTAGAACTATTTAAGTATACCACGTTTGTTATAATTTGTAAAATAAAAAAAGTAGGTGATCTGCTGGAACAAATCACCCACATAAAACAAGTAAATTAACATTTATTTAAAAATTAAAAATAAATGTTAAACTAATGTTTTTAGATAAAAGCATTAAAAAAAATACTATTATCGTGAACCATAAAATAACCTTTTTCAACATCTACACCTCCTTGCTTTTGAGATGAAGGAAGAAAATAATAAAGGCAGTTAATTATATCATTGACAAGATAAAAAATAAATACTATAATTGATACAGATATAGAAATATATTGAACCATAAAAAACCAAAATAAAGGTAAAACATCACTTACTGGAATAGGTGATGTTTTTATTTTTTTACAAATTAACTTTTTTAACTTTAAAAAGTTATAATTAATTACAAGATATAGAAATATATTGCAATCAAAAAAAAGTAATATAGGATTACAAATGCTATTGAACGCAATCAGTGGCACTTTTAAAAAAAAGAGGCTGTTGCAAAATTAAAATTTGCAACAGCCCCTTAATCCTATTTATTCTTCAAAACTTTTTAAACTTTCTTTTAATTTTTCTATCTTATCAAGATATTCTTTTTGTATTCTTAGCTCTCTGTCAATTATATGTTGAGGAGCTTTTGAAGTGAACTTTTCATCAGATAATTTTCTGTTTACAGGCTCTAATTCTTTTTCTAATTTAGTAAGTTGTTCATTAATCTTTTTAATTTCTGCTTCATTATTTAAAAGTCTTGTTAATATCATATATACTGATGAGTTTCCAGCTACTCTTAAAGAACTTTGTGCAGGAGCTTCTAAGTTTGCTCCACAAGTTAATTCTTCTAAATTAGCTAATTTTTTGATGAATAACTCATTCTTTTCAAGAGTTTCTAATTCTTCTGAATTAGAAGTCGATACAACTACTTTTGCAGGTTTAGCAGGAGAAATTCCTTTTTCTGCCCTTATATTTCTAAGTGAAGAAACAACTTCTTTTATATATTCAAAAGATTTTTCAATTTTAACATCTATTAGATTATTATCAGCTACAGGATATTGTTGTAGCATGATAGTTTCACCATCTACTTTAATTTTTTGCCAAATTTCTTCTGTGATGAATGGCATAAATGGATGAAGTAATCTCAATCCTTGTTCTAAGATAGTCCAAAGCATATATTGTGCTGTTAATTTAGAATTTTTCTTATCTTCATCATCATTATAAAGTCTGATTTTTGCAATTTCAACATACCAATCACAGAAATCTCCTCTTAAGAATTCATAAACTGCTTTAGCAGCATTATCAAGTTCAAATTTTTCTAAACAATCCTCTACTTCTTTTGCAGTTTCATTTAATCTTGAAATTATCCATTTATCAACAAGTTCGTAATCTAATTTAGTTTTATCTACAGATTTTACATCAAAACCTTCTAAGTTCATAATAACAAATCTTGCAGCATTCCAAATTTTATTTGCAAAGTTTCTTCCCATTCCTAATAAGTCAGTTGAGAAGTGTACATCTTGCCCTTGAGAAGTGTTATATATCATAGAAAATCTTATAGCATCTACTCCAAACTCTTTTATTAAGTCAAGTGGATCAGGAGAGTTTCCAAGAGATTTTGACATTTTTCTACCAATTTCATCTCTTACTATTCCATGGAAGAATACATTTTTAAATGGAATCTTTTTAAGTTCATACATACCAAACATTATCATTCTTGCAACCCAGAAGAATATGATATCTGCTCCTGTTACTAATGTATTTGTAGGATAGAATAAATCTAATTCCTTAGTTTTTTCAGGCCAACCCATTGTTGAGAATGGCCAAAGTGCAGATGAGAACCAAGTATCTAAAACATCTTCTTCTTGAGATAATTCAACATCATGCCCATAATGTTTCTTAGCTTGTTCCTTTGCTTCTGCTTCGACCATAGCAACAAAAACATGTCTATCAGGTCCATACCAAGCAGGTATTCTATGTCCCCACCAAATTTGTCTTGATATACACCAATCTCTTATATTTTCTAGCCAGTTATAATAAATTTTTTCCATTCTCTTAGGAAGAATTTTTATTTCACCATTTCTTACAACTTCAAGTGCTTTTTCAGCAAGAGGTTTCATTTTAACAAACCATTGAGGAGATACTCTTGGTTCAATAACAGTTTGACATCTGTAACATTGTCCTACTGCATGGTGTAAATGCTCAGTCTTTATAAAGAAGCCTTGTGCTTTTAAATCTTCAACTATCTTTTTTCTAGCTTCAAATCTGTCTAGTCCTGCATATTTAGGATAATCATCAACTATTTTTCCATCAGGAGTTAACATATTTATTACAGGCAGATTATATTTTTTTCCTAAATTATAGTCATTAGGGTCATGTGCAGGAGTAATTTTTAAAGCTCCTGTTCCAAATTCTTTATCAACATATTCATCTGCAATAACAGGAATTTCTCTATTAACTAATGGTAAAATTAAAGTTTTTCCTATTAAATGCTTGTATCTTTCGTCTTCAGGGTGAACTGCCACTGCCACGTCAGCAAGCATAGTTTCAGGTCTTGAAGTAGCGATTATTATATATTCATCAGAATCTTTTACAGGATATTTTATTTGCCATAGATGTCCATCTTTTTCTTCGTGATCAACTTCATCATCTGCAAGTGCAGTTCCACAAGAAGGACACCAGTTTACCATATATTCACCTTGATAAATTAAACCATCATGATATAAGTCATTAAAGATTTTTTTTACTGCAAAAGAAAGCCCTTCGTCCATAGTAAATCTTTCCCTATCCCAGTCAAGTGAAGCTCCTAACTTTCTTAATTGTTGAGTTATGATACCTCCATATTTGTCTTTCCATTCCCAAGTCATTTCAAGGAATTTTTCTCTACCTATATCTTCTTTTTTTAATCCTTCTTCTGCTAATTTTCTTTCAACCTTATTTTGAGTTGCTATTCCAGCATGGTCACAACCTGGCATCCAAAGAGTATTTTTACCTCTCATTCTATTGTATCTTATTAAAGTATCTTGAATAGAGTTATTTAAAACGTGCCCCATATGTAAAATTCCTGTTACATTTGGAGGTGGTATAACTATTGAATAGTTTTCCTTTTCTGATGAAAGACTTGCTGCAAAATACTTTGAGTCCTCCCATATCTTATACCACTTTTCCTCTATCTCGTTAGGCGAGTAATTTTTTTCTAATTCATTCATTTTATTTTTGTCTCTCCTTCCAAATTTTTAATTATAGTATTCATAAGTTATTTCTACTTTTCCACTAACACCAATTTTTTTTATTTTTTGTTCTCTAAGTTGTTTATAGATATCTTCTGCTTTAGCTTTATTATTCTCTAAAACATCGTATTTAACAGAAGTGAATTCAGTTATATTACCATATTTATCTCTTTTTTCATTGATATTTTTTTCATATATATCAAGCTGAACCACTGGATTTCTTGAACCAAAGAAAAGAACATATGCCAATTCTTTTTGAAAGCCATTTTTATCAACAACAACGAAACTTCTTCTACCACTTCCATCTACCGTTTTTTCATATCCACCATCTTTATGGTAGTCATAATAAATTAAGATATATGGATAATCAGGATTTAGATTATTTTTTACCTCTGTCGCATCTCCTCTTTCATTATAGAAAGTTGAGACATCCCCCTCTAGTTTACCTTCTACATATTTTAACTCATTAATTTCTTTTCCAAGTTTATTATAAGTTATTATATCATACATTGGATAGTATCCTCTAACTCTTTCCACCAATTCAGCTTTCTCAATTAAATTTCCATCTTTTGAGTATTTATACGAATATTTATAGTTGTTAATACTTGCTTGAGGAACTTCTTCAATCCTTCTAGCTATAAAGCCATTTTTATCAAATTGATATTGAACAATTTTATATTCCACTCCATCTCTTGTAAAAGATTCTCTTGTTATATATCCTCTTTCATTAAATTCTGTTTTAACTAAACTAGTAAATTTTATTTTTCCTGAATTTTCATATCCATACTCAGTCTTAATCATAGATTTAACTTTACCTTTTAATTTTCTTTTTGCCCACTCAGTTTCAGGCATTACCCCTGCATAAGAGTAAGAAAAAACTAGTAACATTAACATAAATAATTTAAAATATTTTTTCACTTAATTTGCTCCTATCTATTAATAATACTCATACTTATTTTCAAGTCTTTTATATATGCCTTTTTCTTTCTTTTTTGAGTAATCATATCTAACTGAAGTACTTCTTGTTAAATTTCCATGTTCATCTCTTGTTATATCTTTAAATTTTAAATATATAGAAATTTTAGTTTTTCCTTGAGAACCTTGTTTAATCATTGATATATACTCTTGTTCATTCCCATTTTTATCATAGAGATATGTCCACTTTGCAGTAGCCACATCAGTTGTTTTTTCATAATCTCCATTTGTCTTGTAATTATATGTTATTTTCATACTATTTTCTGGGAAGGTATTATCTTTTATCTCAATTAAATTACCTTTTTTATTGTAGATATATGTATCATTTGTTATTAATTCTTCACCTGAATAAACTAAACAATGAACTTTTTTCCCGTTTTTATTATAAGTTATTTTTTCTAAGCTTGGGAAATGTTTTTTGTCTACATATTCTTCTTTGATAGTTACAAGTAAATTCCTATCTTTTGTTTCTTCATATTTATAACTATATACCCTACTAACTTCATTTTTTTTTATAGGTAATCCATCACTATTATTTTTATATATTATACTTTGATTTAATCTATTATCTACATATTGAACTTCATCTGTTATATAGCCCTGTTCATTAAAATAAGTTTCTGTTAGCTGAGTTTTTTCTAGCTTTCCTGAACTATCATATTCATATTCAGTCTTAACCATAGATTTAACTTTACCATTTAATTTTTTTACTTTCCAATCAGTTTCAGGCATTACTCCTGCATAAGAGTAAGAAAAAACTAATAACATTAACATAAATAATTTAAAATACTTTTTCATTTAATCAGCCCTTTCTAAAAATTTCTTTAATATTATACTCTATTAATACATATAACACAAGTTAATACTATAGTTGACATATAAAAAATAAAAGAATATAATTAATAAAAGGCACTTAAATGATAGGTGCTATTTTTGTTTAGATAGGAGGAGAGATGAAAAAAATTCTTGTTACAGGTTTTGATCCTTTTGGAGGAGAAAAAGTAAATCCTGCATTGGAAGTTATAAAGTTATTACCTAAAAAAATCGGAGAAAATGAAGTTAGAATTTTAGAAATTCCAACAGTATATAGAAAATCAGTAGAAAAAATAGAAAAGGAAATTGAAAGTTATAAACCTGATTATGTTCTTTCTATAGGACAAGCTGGAGGTAGGGCAAGTATTTCAATAGAAAGAGTTGCAATAAATATAGATGATTTTAGAATAAAAGATAATGAAGGAAATCAACCCATAGATGAAAATATTTTTGAAGATGGAGAAAATGCTTATTTTTCAACATTACCAATAAAGTCAATTCAAGAGGAACTTTCAAAAAATAATATTCCTTCTTCAATTTCAAATACAGCAGGAACTTTTGTATGTAACCATGTTTTCTATGGGGTTAGATATTTAATTGAAAAAAAATATAAAGGAATAAAATCTGGTTTTGTGCATATACCTTATATACCAGAGCAAGTTATAGGAAAAGCTAATACTCCAAGTATGAGCTTAGATAATATCTTAAAGGGAATAATAATTATTATTGAGACAATTTTTAATGTAGAAACTGATATAAAAAAATCTGGTGGAACTATCTGCTAATAAAAATTAAACTAAGGGGATAATTATGAATAATGCGAAAAGTATGGTCGAGAAACTCTACAAAGGAAATGGAAAACTTTATCTAGCTTGTTTGTGTGTCGGACTTATAACAGGAGCTATAGTTTCTTGTTATAGATGGGGCTTAGAAAAAATAGGCCTTATTAGAAGAGAGTATTTTTCAGAAGTAAATTTAAATAACCCAATGGCATTATTAAAAGTTTGGGCACTATTTATTGGGATAGGACTTATTGTAAATTACTTATTAAAAAAGTTTCCTAAGACTTCAGGAAGTGGAATACCTCAAGTTAAAGGACTTATCTTAGGAAGAATAGATTATAAAAATTGGTTTTTTGAATTGATATCAAAATTTGTTGCTGGAGTTTTAGGTATAGGAGCAGGACTATCTCTAGGAAGAGAAGGGCCATCTGTTCAACTAGGATCTTATGTAGGTTATGGAGTTTCAAAATTATTTAAAAAAGATACAGTAGAAAGAAATTATTTGTTGACAAGTGGTTCTAGTGCAGGTCTTTCAGGAGCTTTTGGAGCACCGCTTGCAGGAGTAATGTTCAGTATAGAAGAAATTCATAAATACTTAAGTGGAAAATTATTAATATGTGCTTTTGTTTCAAGTATAGCAGCAGACTTTGTAGGAAGAAGAATTTTTGGAGTTCAAACATCTTTTGATATTGTGATAAAGTATCCATTAGATATAAATCCATATTTTCAATTTTTATTATATATAATTTTTGGAGTAATAATAGCATTCTTTGGAAAATTATTTACAGTATCTTTAGTAAAATCTCAAGATATATTCAATGGAATAAAACTTCCAAGAGAAATAAAAGTATCTTTTGTAATGACAGTTTCATTTATTTTATGTTTTGTTTTACCTGAAGTAACAGGTGGAGGACATGATTTAGTTGAAAGTTTAATTCATCAAAAAGCTATTATTTACACACTTATTATAATTTTTATAATAAAGCTATTTTTTACTTCAATTTCTTATGCAACAGGTTTTGCAGGTGGAATATTCTTACCTATGTTGGTTCTAGGAGCAATTATAGGGAAGATTTTTGGAGAATGTCTAGATTTATTTGCAGCTACAGGAGCAGACTTTACTGTACACTGGATAGTTTTAGGAATGGCAGCTTATTTTGTTGCAGTTGTAAGAGCACCTATAACAGGAGTTATCTTAATACTAGAGATGACAGGAAGTTTTCATCTGCTATTAGCTTTAACAACAGTTTCAGTTGTTTCTTTTTATGTGACAGAACTTTTAGGTCAACAACCTGTATATGATATTTTATATGATAGAATGAAAAAAGATGACAATCTTGTTGATGAGGAAAATCAAGAAAAAGTTACAATAGAATTGCCTATTATGGCAGAATCTTTATTGGATGGAAAGGCAATATCAGAAATTATCTGGCCAGAAGAAGTATTAATAATTGCAATAATAAGAAATGGAGTTGAAAAAATTCCTAAGGGTAGAACTGTTATGATGGCAGGAGATATATTGGTACTGTTATTACCAGAAAAGATAGTTGGGGAAGTTAAAGAAAGTTTAATGAAACATACATCAACTGAATAAAATAAAAATAGTTCGTTACTAGCCAGATTTCTTAACGGATAAAAATTAAGAATTCGCTGTAATTTTGGCAAACTCGCTATCGCTCAGACACGCCAACAATTACTCGGCTCATTCTATTTAATTTTTATCCTAAAATCTGGAATGTAACTCACCTATTTTTAATTGAGAATTTGAATTAAAAGTTTATGGAATTATTATAGCATAAAGAGGGGAATATGATAAATAAAGTAAAATTAGGAATAAACAATCTATATTTATTTAAAAATAATAATGATGATTACTTATTGCTTGATACTGCTTTGCCTTGCAAAGAAGATTTAATCTTAGATGAAATCAATAAAGTTATTGGTGACTACAATAAAATTAAAGTAATAGTAATTACTCACTCTCATTCTGACCATATTGGAAATTTAAAATTATTATTAGATAAAATAAAAAGAGAAGATAAAGTTGTAATAGCACATAACAATGCTAAGAATATTATGCTTACAGGAGAAAAAGTAATTCCCAATGGTTTCTACAAATTTTCAAAATATATTTCTAAAAAATTAAAAGCCAAGTCTTCAGGAAATTTTCAAAAAGGCTTTGAAAACTTGACAGAAGAATACTTTAAATATGTAAACTTTTTAGATTTTAAAGATTATGAAGAATTTTCTTTAAATAAATATGGTTTTGAAAACTTAAAATTAATCTACACTCCAGGACATTCAAAGGATTCGATTTCTCTTGTCTACAATGATAATTACTTGTTCTGTGGAGATATGGTTCAAAATCTATGCTTTAAATATCCTCTGATACCTCTTTTCGGAGATAATATTGAAGAATTGATTAGTTCTTGGAAAAAAGCCATAGAAAAAGGCTACTCTAGGTTTTATCCTGCTACTTCTAAAAGCTATATCTTAAGAGAAAATTTAATCAAAAAATTGGAGAAATATGAATAAGATAGAATTTAAAATTATAAGAGGAAACGAAAGAAGCGAAGAAATAAGTGAAATTTTAAATGAAGAAGATATGGAAAGTTCTATTCAAATTAAATATATAAAATATCCTAATCTCTTTGAATCGTTGAAATTAGATGGAGTAAGAGAACCACTTATTGTGCCTGGCATAGACACTACAAATAATAGAATGGTAGGTTTAGGAGCTTGTACCATATTTGAAGATAATATCGCTTACTTAAATTCTTTTAGAATAAGGACAGAATACAGAAACAAGGTAAATTTTGGAAATGGCTATAAAAAAATTATAGAAGAATTAGAAAAAGAAGGGATAGATACAATTATCACAACTATTTTAGATGATAATAAGATGGCAAAGGAAATACTTACAAAGCAAAGAAGAAATATGCCAATCTATGAGTTCTATAAAAATATAACTTTCTACAGCATAAAAAATATTAAGAAAAATAGCCTAGTTATAGATGATTTATATGTAACAGAATATAAAAATTTTAGAATAGAAATTAAAAATAAGACAAATAAAAAATATTTTGTTGAAGACTACAAAGGCATATATAAATTTTTGTATAAGATGAGAAAAGTCATCTCTTTCTTTGGTTATCCTGAATTGCCAGAGAAAAATACTGAAATGAAATTTCTATATGTTGATATAATTGCAAAAGATGATGACTATAATAATGTTTTGGAGGCTATAAAATATTTACAAAATATAGGTTGTTCTTGTGATTTCTTTATGATAGGTACTTATGAAAATTCATCACTAGATATGCAACTAAAGAAAATTAAATCTTTTAAATATAAAAGTAAACTCTATAAAGTATATTATGGGGAAGATAAAAATAAGGGAAAAGATATAAGGTTCAAATTTTGGAACTTGTAAAAGAGGTGAAATTAAATGGAACTAAAGGGCGATATAGTTAAAATCAATGAAATTTCACAGAGTGAAATAGAAGAAATGTATATTTTAATGACCGAGTTTTACAATGATGTTGAAAAAGATGTATTTTTAAAAGATTTAAAAGAAAAAGATTATTGTATTATTTTGAAAGATGATAAAAATAAAGTGAAAGGTTTTTCAACTCAAAAGATAATGAACTTTACTTTAGGAAATGAAGAAATATATGGAGTATTCTCAGGTGACACAATAATAGATAAAGAAAATTGGGGAAACTTAACTCTATTTAAAGTTTTTGCTAATTTCTTCTTCCCCTTTGGAGAAAAATACAAGAATTTTTATTGGTTTTTAATAGTCAAAGGCTACAAGACTTATAAATTTCTTCCAACTTTCTATAAAGAATTTTATCCCAATTATAAGGCTGAAACTCCTGAGAAATTTAAAAATATAATGGATCTCTTTGGTGAAATTAAATATCCAAATGAGTATAACAAAGAAAATGGAGTTATAGAGTACAAAGGAATAAAAGACTCTTTGAAAAAAGGAGTTGCCGATATAACTGAAAAAGAGTTAAAAGATAAAAATGTTCAATTCTTTTTAGAAAGTAATCCTAATTATGAAAAAGGGAACGATTTAGTTTGTATCACTTCTTTAAAAATTGAAAATCTAAAAGAAAAGACATTAAAAATTTTATTCAACTAATCTATTGAAAAATAGTTCGTTACTAGCCAGATTTTTTATATATAAACTGCCTGATAGCCATTAGTGTCTCGTGAGCTCCGAAATGCTCACTCAACAATAATGGACA
>ERZ773018.253-NODE-253-length-35331-cov-4.046434_pt1 | contig 35331 bp, 34 predicted proteins | sample MGYA00580840_ERZ773018 | MGnify/ENA primary metagenome ERZ773018 (study PRJEB29015, sample SAMEA2738125) | human oral metagenome | biome: human oral; feature: human-associated habitat; material: saliva | place: China | collected 2256 ... | reverse complement strand
AAGACTGAACCCAAGTATTACGAGTATAGATTTAATGTATAGTGGTTGTATGATGTCTTTTGTAGTGATTGTCATTTGGTTTTTCGTGTGAAAATAGATTATTCGATAAATTCTATTGGTGAATCAAATTTAATACCAAATTAAGTCTTTAAATTTCAAATGAATAAGGTGGGGGAAATTAACTATTGATCCTGTTTAATAATTCACCACAAATATAAATAAGAACGAAATCTATTTTTAACTTTATAATGAGCGGGGTAAAGAAATATCCTTTGATAATCTTGATTCTTAAAATCTCGATATCCATATGCTTCATGTTTAATTACTATCACTCTTTTGACAGTTTTATCAGAGATTGAAAGAAGTTTAGTGCTTGTTTTTATAGAGAAATTTTCTTTTAAGTAAAGCATAATTTGGCACGTTAAATCATAAGAAATATTACTATTTTTAGGAACAAGAGGGCAATCTGTAACTCAAGTTTTATGACAATCTTTACAGATAAATGGTTGTATTTTTAAGTCTAAAAGAGTTTTATTTCCCTATACAATAGTTCATGAGAGAAATCCCCTTTGATTGGTTTCAGACGACTTAATCATAACTTGGATTTCTCTTTTTTGCATATAAAAAATCCTGTCGGCAATTTCTCACCAACAGGATTTGTCGAACACTCTATATTCAATAAAAATCAACAAAGCTTAGTCTTCTAAGTTTACATTGTGGTAAACTTTTTGAACGTCTTCATTATCTTCTAAAGCGTTAATCATACGTTCAAATAAACGTAAATCATCGCCTGTTAATGTTACTTCTGATTGAGGAATCATTTCGATTTCAGATACTGTGAATTCAGAAATTCCTAATCCTTCTAATGCTGTACGAACTGTGTTGAAGTCGTTTGGTTCAGCATAAACGATTGCTTGGTCGTCTTCTTGTACAACGTCACGAACGTCTACTTCTGCTTCCATTAATTGTTCTAATAATTCGTCTGCATCTTTGTTTGCGATACCGAAGATTGCTGTATGATCGAATAAATAAGTTACAGAACCTGGTGCACCCATGTTTCCGCCGTTTTTGCTATAAGCAGCACGAACGTCTGCAGCAGTACGGTTTACGTTATTTGTTAGTGCATCTACGATAATCATAGAACCGTTAGGACCGAATCCTTCATAACGTAATTCTTGGTAATCGCCATCGCCGCCACCTTTAGCTTTTTCAATTGCACGTTCGATAATATGACGAGGTACATTATAAGTTTTCGCACGGTCAATTACGAATTTTAATTTTTGGTTAGAATGTGGATCTGGTTCACCTTGTTTTGCTGCTACATAGATCTCAATTCCGAATTTTGCATAAATTTTACTGTTGTTAGCATCGAGTTTAGTTTTCTTTTCTACGATGTTAGCCCATTTACGTCCCATTTTCTCACTCACTTTCTAAAAATATCTATAAGACATTCTTCATTATACAGATGGAAGCTAGGTTTGTTAAGTATTTTCTATTCAGAAATGCATTTTACAAGAAAATTTTTCTAAAAATGGTACACTATAAGGGAGGTGAGTATATGAAAAATATTAAAGTAATCTATTTAGGAAGCGAAACTTGTGGGGTTTGTCATGCATTACAGCCACGAGTAGAAGAAGTTACAGAACAAGAAGGAATAGCATTAGAAGTCATTAATGTAACGCAGCATCCTGAAGTGGCTAGTCAGTATCAAGTGCTAACCGTTCCGGTTGTGATTGTTTTTGTAGGAGAGAGAGAATTTGCTCGTCAAGCGAGATTTATTGATATAGAATTGTTCGAAAAACAACTGCAACAAGCAAATGAATTTGCTCAAATGGAAGATTATCCGTCGTAATTTTAGAAATGGTTTTCATTCTTTAAATTTAAGCATTTCATAATAATTATTCAGTTGTATTTAAAAAGGAAAGTGCTATAATGATGGCAACGAATGGGGGTGGTCTTTTGTATGTAGACTTATTATTACTGTTAGTAGCTGTCATTGGTGTTTTCATTTCTTTGTTCTCCAAATGGAATATACTTGGTAGTGTGATAACAGTAATAAGTTTTGCAACCTACAGTTTCCTTCATCCATACTGGAATTTTTTCGTCATCATCCTATTTATATTTGGGTTTCTATTTTTAGGATTTGAAGTATTAATTCCAGGAATTGGGGCTTTAGGAGTGTTAGGGACAGTATTTGTATTAGGAGGGATGTACTGGGCAAACCAGGCTGTCATGGATTTAGTCGTTTTAATCTTAATGTCACTATTGTTGGCAATCGTCTTGTTAGTTTTATTGGTAAAAAGGGGAAATCATTTTTCTCATAAGAAAGGATTAGTATTACTTTCTTCTCTAAAAAAATCAAAAGGCTATTCAACCTCAAAAGTATATGACGATTTAGTCAATAAAATAGGGAAAACAGTAACGGTATTACGTCCAAGTGGAAAGGCTGAACTAGACGGTGAAATCGTTGATGTGGTGAGTACAGGATTTGTCATTCCAGAAGATACAATGATACAAGTTGTCAAAGTAGAAGGAAGTAAAATTGTCGTGCAAGTTTTGGAGAACAATAATGAGTAGGAGGGAGTAAAATGTTAGAAAAAGGTTTATTAAATAATCCAACAGGAGTCATTGGCCTCATTGTGATACTATTTCTAATTTTAACAGTTGTCATGTTATTTTTTAGATTTGTACCGATTGGGTTATGGATTACAGCGTATTTTTCTGATGTAAAAATTGGAGTAGGCACATTAGTAGGGATGAGATTACGTCGAGTAGCTCCTCAATATATTGTGCGTCCAATGATTAAAGCAACAAAAGCAGGATTAAAAATCGATATTAATGAATTAGAAGCCCATTATTTAGCAGGTGGGAATGTCAATGTAGTCATTGACGCGTTAATTGCAGCACAACGTGCGAATATTGACTTAGAATTTGAACAAGCAGCTGCCATTGACTTAGCAGGTCGAAATGTATTTGAAGCCGTTCAAGTATCTGTAAATCCAAAAGTGATTGAAACGCCTGTTATTGCAGGGGTTGCGATGGATGGGATTGAAGTTCAAGCAAAAGCAAAAGTAACAGTACGTGCCAATATTGAACGATTAGTTGGGGGTGCTGGTGAAGAAACCATTATTGCCCGTGTTGGTGAAGGGATTGTTACTACCGTTGGTTCAGCAGCTCACCATAAATTAGTTTTAGAAAATCCGGATTCTATTTCCCAAACGATTTTGAGAAAAGGATTAGATGCAGGTACAGCATATGAAATTCTATCCATTGATATCGCAGATGTTGATGTCGGTAGAAATATCGGAGCAAAATTACAAGCAGAACAAGCAGAAGCAGATAAGAAAATTGCACAAGCAAAAGCTGAAGAACGTCGTTCTCTTGCCGTAGCGCAAGAACAAGAAATGTTAGCAGAAGTACAACGCATGCGTGCAAAAGTTGTAGAAGCTGAATCGCAAATTCCATTAGCAATGGCAGAAGCTCTTCGTAATGGAAAACTTGGAGTCATGGACTACTATCAATTGAAAAATATTCAATCAGATACAGATATGAGAGAAGCGATTAGCAAATCTTCTGTTGAGAGTGAATCATGAAAATTGTAATCTTTCTCTTGTATGTAGTAATTCTTGTGATCATGTCTGCTGCTAGTTATATTCAATTAAAACTAAAGAGTGAAGAAAAGGGATTTAACCAACTGCACGATTGGTTGAGTCATTCTTTTCAAGAAACACCAGTTTTGTCTCAACATCATCATCCAACAAATCAAAAAGTGGAAGATGTTGTCGTAGAAGAAATGCCTGAAACAAAAGCGACATTATCTCATACAGAGAAAATGAGACAACAATTTTTTAAGATAGTACAGGTGTTTCGACAATTTTCACCAGAGGACTATTCTTTATCCGTATTTGATAAGGAACTCATTCAAAGAGTGTCGATTATTTCTTCAGAAGAAATTGATACGATGAGAAGAAGTGCCATATTAATTCATACTGAAAAATTAAAACGATTATATTTAAATAATCCCAATTTACCAGAAGAATTATTAGAACATCTTCGAGCTTTTGTAGAAGAAATGGAAGCAATCCAATTACAGGAAGAAGAAGTTCAACATATGGGCTCAAAAGGCGATTTAGTCGTTGAAACTGTAAAAAGTGCAACAAATTATACAAAGAAAAATCGAGTATTAAAACATCACTTACAATGGAAAAAAGCGATTATCGCAAGTGAAGTGTTGTCAAAAGCAAAAAGTTTGAGATAGAAAAAATCGAAAGAAGGCTAGGTAGAAATGCTTAGCCTCTTTATTTTGTGCTAAAATATTTCTAGTAGAGAGGTGAATACCATGTTAGAACAAGAAATGATTACTCAGTTAAAAATAAAACAAGGGAATAAAACAGCATTAACACAAGAAGAATTAGAATGGTTATGGGAGAATATAGGAAATCCGAATCCAGAAATTCGAGATAGCTTAGTCTTTAATTTATTTGGACAATTTATTTTTGAACAACTGATAACAAAAGAACAATTACGATGGATCATTGAAAAAGTGAATGTTATGAATCCTTTGGAGTATAGAATCGAAGAATTCGGTAGTGCAACAGCATATCGTTCATTCTCAGCACTTGTAATGGGAATGATTTTACAAGTTGATGGGGATCAAACAAGTGGGTATGATTCCTGTTTAACAAATTCAGAGAGAGTCACTTGGATGCGAAATGGAATTCGTTATTTGACAAGGGAACAAGATAGAATGGGATATGATGAGAAGTTAGGATGGGTACACGCATTTGCTCATGGAGCAGATTTATTAGGAACCATTATTTCTCATCCGAATTGTACCCAAGAATATGTAGTAGAAGTATTAGAAGTCATTAGTGATATTTTTCAAAAGAGTAAACAACCATTTATAGATGAAGAAGAAAAACGATTAGGATTAGCCATCTTTTTTGGAATAGAGTCGGGAAATCTTTCTCAAAAACTCTTGTGTGAGTGGATTAAAAAGCAAAGATTTGAAGAATTAGATGGAAGCCGTGAAAGTTATCAACGATTAGCAATGTACAAAAGTTTTTTAGCGACAATCTATTTTAGGATGGAAGCTTTAAACCTTTGGAAAAATTCTTTAAAAGATGAGATGATGATCATCCTTCAAGAATATTAAAAAAACCACCGACACAATGGTCGGTGGAAAAAAGGATTTTGAAATATTTAACTTGGGAGGATAATATTTCTTATTTGGGAATGACTAAAGTATAGAGTGAAATTTTGAAAATAATATGAAGACTCCGATAAGAAAGTGAGAAGAATTTTTGGAGAATTAAATAAAACAGAAAAAACATTTTTCCGTGGCAAAAGTACTATAAGCCTTTGGCTTATAGTACAGGGAAAATTTGAGACCAAGGCTCATGGCGACCATGCTACGGCTAGAAATGTTTTTTCTGTTTTATGTCATATTCTACGGAATTTATTTATTTGTACAAGCAACGAAACTTTCTCTTAACGTATCTTCTGGTAAGTTCTTACCGATAAACACTAAAGTCGACTTACGCTCCGTATCATTCCAATCACGTCCACGAGAAATATCAAAACTCATTTGAACCCCTTGGAAAATGATTTGATAATCTAAACCTTCTACGCTTAAAATCCCTTTATAACGATATAATTCAGGTCCATAAATATAAACTAATTCATTCAACCATTCGTTAATATGAGCTAAAACAAGAGGTTTCTCTGTTTCAATGACAAATGAATTAATACCGCTGTGGTGGTGATGTTTGTGATGATGATGTCCATGATGGTGATGATCATGGTCGTGATCGTGGTGATGCTCTTCGTGATGATGGTGGTGATCGTGTTCACCGTGTTCATGAGCATGACCACATTCTTCGCAGTGTTCTTCATCGTGATGATGGTGGTGATCATGTTCCCCATGAGCATGAGTGTGTCCACAAGCTTCACAATATTCTTCTTCAGAATTTTCTTGCATTTCTAAAATTTTCTTTTCAGAAGCATAGAATAATTCAAGGCCAAACATATCTTTCATTTCAACTGGACGAGCATCTAAATCTTGAATTTCTGCAAAAGGATTGATAGAACGAACTTCGTTAATGACTTTTGCATAAATTGTATCGTCTACTAAACTATGTTTAGACATAAAGATTTTATCTGCAAAACCAACTTGTTTTGCTGGTTCAGTTTGATGAGTGGTTTGATATAAGAAATTTTTTGAATCGACAACTGTTAAAACAGCGTCTAAAATAAAATGTTCATTTAAAAATGGTACATTGATAAATGTTTGAGCAATTGGTGCAGGATCTGCTAAACCAGTTGTTTCAAATAATACACGGTCCACTTTAATACCGTTTTGTTCTTTGACCATTAAAATAGATTTTAACATGTCTGCAATATCTGTACGAAGTGTACAACATAAGCAGCCATTATCCATTTGATAAATTTCTTCTTCTACATCTAATACAAATTGATGGTCAACACCAATTTCTCCAAATTCATTAATAACTACGGCAATATGTTCACCGTGTTTTTCTTTTAATACTTTGTTAATGAGCGTTGTTTTACCTGCTCCTAAAAATCCGCTGACAATGGTTACTGGAATTTTGCTACTCATCTTATTTTCCTCCATTCATGTAATTAAATCGGCATAATTACGATTCTATTCTATTGTATCATTGCAGGGAAAAATGTCAAAATAAAAAATCGGTTATTTTGATGGAGAAGGAAAGAAAAGCAAACAGAAAAGTAATTTTATGGTATACTGAAAACTAGGAATAAATGGAGCAGGAGTGTGAATGATGCAAAAGAAAATCGACTGGAGTCGAGACTTTATACAAAAACATCAACAGTTATTTGCATGCCCCTATTGTCATGCAGCTATTGAAGCGTTAGATGGGTATAGTCTGGTTTGTACGAACCGTCATCGTTTTGATATTAATAAAAAAGGCACTCTCCATTTGATGAAACAAAAAGCGAATGAGGATTATGATGCTGAGCTATTTACGCATCGTTATGAATTAGCGCAAAGTGGTTTCTTTAATCCTTTATTAGATGAAGTTTTGTTACTGATTTTAAAACAGGAGAATCAACTAATTGTTGATATTGGCTGTGGAGAAGGAAGCCCGCTTGCTTATTTATCGTCATTTTTAGAAGATATTCCTTTAATAGGAATGGATATTGCTAAGGAAGGAATTCTTGCTGCTAGTCATCATCATGCTCAAAAAGCTTTGTGGATTGTGGCAGATTTAGCGCAGTTACCTTTCGGGGATGAATCTTGTGGAGCTTTAATTAATATGTTAACTCCTTCAAATTATAAGGAGTTCAACCGTGTCTTAGCACCAGGAGGAAAATTAATCAAAATTATTCCTGGAAGTAATTATTTAATTGAATTAAGACAACAGTTATATAAAAGTAATGAAGAAAAACAACACTATTCTAATGAGGATATTGTAGAACGATTTAAACAAGAATATCCATCTATGAAGGTGAAAGAAGTGTCTTATCAAGTGACACTTACAAAAGAAATGTATGAACACTTATTACAAATGACTCCTTTATACTGGGGAGCGAGTATTGAAGATCAAGACTATAGTAAAAATCATCCTTTAGAAACAATTACAGTTCATTTATGGATATTAGTTGGAGAAAAGAATTAACGGAGGAACGAAAATGGGATTAAAAGATTTATTCAAAAAACAAGAAACAGAAGAAACAGCACAAGAAAAACCAACATTCAAACTAGGGGTAGAAGATGCCTATAAAATTAGCGATGACTCTTTAGATTTAGTAGTAACAGGGAATCTTGAAGGAACATTAAAAGTAGGGGATTTTGTTTGGTTGACAAATCTAGGGGACGATAATGGAACTGTAAGAACTTCTGCGATTTATGCCATGGAAAATGCTCAGCGAGAAAAAGTGTTTGAAGTAACAGATGAACCAGTGGCTCTTTGGTTAGAAGATGCAATGCCTTTAGGTATTAAAAAAGGAACTGTGTTACATGAAGAAGGTGCCAACAAGGAAGAAATTTATAAAACTTTTGTTAACACGTTAGGAAATGTCTTTGTGGGACGTCAAGAAGGTGTTTTAACACAAAGAGATATTGATACACTAAGCTTAGCGGATTTATCTGAAATTGCACGTGTATTTTTACTATACTGCCATATGAATGCTTCACAAGAAACACCAGAAGAGCATGCTGCAAATGTTGGAAAGATTGAACAATTAATGATTGCTGTTCGAGATAAATTATTACAAGCAGATGAATTAGTAACGGTTTATTCTAAAAAAACAGAAGAACCTTATTTATTCTCTCAAACACAACAAAGAGAAGAAGGGGGCTTCATTTGTAGTTCTCCAATGATCTTTATTGCTCCAGTAGCGTATGAAGAAAGATTAGCGTCTCGATTTGCAGATACAGAAATTTTTGAATTACGCCGTATTCAAAAAGGGGAAGATGGAAAAGGAATTGAGAATTTCTTCTTAGAAACTTTCTACCAAAACGGAGCGACAGGTGTCCATCTTGTAACAGAACAAACTTCTCTTGCAGCAGAAGGAATTATTGCAGCACCTGATTATACAGGAGTAGCAGAAGAAGATATTCCGGTTACAAATCCTGATGCTATGAGATGGATCTTATTATTAGGCCAATTAGGATTTCCGCAGACCGAAGAACAAAAAATTATGCACGGATTATACTATCGTTTCTTATGCTTAGAATTACCAAAAGCAAAATTCTTAACACCAATTAAATTAGAAAATGCAGATCCAAATGCTCAAATTGACTTGCAAGCTGGAGAAAAAATGAATATTGCCATTTTACCAGGTAAAGACGAAAAAGAAGCAATGGTCTTCTATACAGATTGGAAGAGATTGAGACAAATTTATGATGAAAGCTGGAGTGGAATGATTCAGACTTTATCTCAAGTAACAAAAGCTTTCGATGTAGTGATTAACCCATCAGAAAATCCAGCTCTTGGATGTTATGTCAATGATGAAATGTTTGAAGAAATGAAAAAAGTGGATTAATGATTCAAAGTGGAGCGTTCGAGAAAGAACGCTCTTTTCTTTTTTTATTTTTAAAATTTCTATATAGAAGTAATTGACAAAGTGAACCAAAGGAGGTATAGTTCTATATAGAAACATTTTGGAAAGAGGGTGTATATGACTTTGAAAATGCATGCTGGGAATTTAATTCATCATATTAGCTTAGTAATAGAAAGAATTTGCCAAAAATTATTAAAAAATGAACCAAAAGCTTTATGTAGAAGTGAACAAATAAAAATTTTATCCGTACTCTGGAATAATCCAGAAGGATCTGCTACTTATACTGATTTGAGTATTCGAACAGGGCTTGCCAATAATACATTAACAAGTATGATTAAAAAAATGGAAGAACAAGGATTAGTTTGTTTGAAACATTGTCCCAATGACAAGCGAAAAAGATATGTAAATTTAACGGAATTAGGATGGGCTCAAAAAGAAATTGGAGAGAAAATTTATCAAGAATTAGGAGAAACTTTTTATTCCGGATTTAGTAAAGAAGAAATTATCCAAGTAGAAGAATATTTAAATCGAATTCTTCAAAATTTAAAGAAGAATGAATCATTGAAATAATTTAGGTGTTAGGAGGGATATGTATGATTGAATACAAAAATGTAGCATTACGCTACAAAGAAAAAAACGTCTTAAAAGATGTAAATTTACGAATTGAAGACGGGGAGTTTATGGTGTTAGTGGGGCCATCTGGATCAGGGAAAACGACGATGATGAAAATGATTAATCAATTAATCGAACCAACAGATGGAAATATTTACTTAAATGAAAAACGGATTAAAGATCATCATCAAAGAGAATTACGATTAGAAACGGGATATGTTTTACAACAAATTGCGCTTTTTCCCAATTTAACAGCAGCAGAAAATATTGCTTTAATTCCTGAGATGAAAGGTTGGAAAAAAGAACAAATTCAAGAGAAATCAAAAGAATTATTAGAAAAAGTAGGACTTTCTTTTGAAGATTATGCGAATCGTTATCCAAAAGAATTATCTGGAGGAGAACAACAGCGAGTAGGAATTGTTCGGGCTATTATTGCGACTCCAAAAATTTTATTAATGGACGAACCTTTTTCAGCATTAGATGCCATTAGTCGTAAACAATTACAAGATTTAACCAAACAATTACATCAAGAATTTAAAATGACAACATTATTTGTCACACATGATACAGATGAAGCCGTAAAATTAGCAGATAGAATTGCTGTATTAAAAGATGGAGAAATTGTTCAAGTAGATACTCCTGCCGAAATTCAAACGCATCCGGCTAATGAGTTTGTCAAAGAATTATTTAAAGGGGGAGAACATCATGAATGAATTCATTCGAACATTTCAAGAGAGAAATAGTGAATGGCTGTTATCCCTTGGACAACACCTTCAACTTTCGTTATTAGCGTTATTATTAGCAGTAGTCATTGCTATTCCAATTGCAATATTAGTTAGTCCATCGAAAAAGATTTCTGGATTTTTATTACAAATTGCGGGAATTATTCAAACATTACCATCTTTAGCGTTAATTGGATTATTTATTCCATTAATGGGAATTGGAACATTGCCAGCCTTAACAACATTAGTGTTATATGCGCTATTCCCGATTTTGCAAAATACAATTACAGGACTTCAAGGAATTGACGAAAGTCTAGTAGAAGCAGGAATTGCGTTTGGGATGACAAAAATTGAACGTCTTAAAAAATTTGAAATTGCGATAGCAATGCCTGTAATCATGTCTGGGATTCGTACCGCAGCAGTGTTCATTATCGGAACAGCGACTTTAGCTGCATTAATTGGTGCTGGGGGATTAGGAAGCTTTATTTTATTAGGAATTGACCGAAATAATTCAAGTTTAATCTTGATTGGAGCTATTTCTGCTGCGATTTTAGCCATTTTATTCAACTTCTTATTGAAATGGATGGAAACTGCAAAATTAAAAACGATTCTGGCTGCCTTTGTAGTTTTAATTATCGGATTAGGAACTTCTTATGCTCCAACTATTGCTAAAATGCAAACGTCAGATAAACTAGTTATTGCAGGGAAATTAGGACCTGAACCTGAGATTTTGATGAATATGTATAAGTTATTAATCGAAGATCAAACAAGATTAAAAGTTGAAGTAAAACCAAACTTCGGAAAAACGAATTTCTTATATGAAGCATTGAAAAAGGGAGATATTGATATTTACCCAGAATTTTCAGGAACAATTACAGAAAGTTTATTGAAGAATAAACCAAAAGTAAGTCATGAACCTGAAGAAGTGTACGAAGTAGCTCGTAAAGGGATTTTAGAACAAGATGGCTTTGTATTTTTAAAACCAATGGCGTATCAAAACACTTATGCAGTTGCCGTACCAAAATCATTAGCAGAATCTGAAAATTTAACAAAAATTTCTGATTTGAAAAAAGTGAATCATCCATTAAAAGCCGGATTTACATTAGAATTTAATGATCGTGAAGACGGAAATAAAGGATTGCAAAGTATGTATGGCTTACAATTGGATGTAGCCACAATGGAACCTGCATTACGTTACCAAGCGATTCAATCTGGTGATATTCAAGTCACAGATGCTTATTCAACTGATGCAGAAATTTCACGTTACCAATTAAAAGTATTAGAGGATGATAAACAATTATTCCCACCGTACCAAGGGGCTCCTTTAATGAAACAAGAATTATTGAAAAAACATCCTGAATTAGAAGGAATCTTAAATCAATTAGCTGGAAAAATTTCTGAAGAAGAAATGAGTCAAATGAACTTTGAAGTAGGGGCAAATGGAAGACCTGCTGAAGAAGTTGCTAGAGAATATTTAGTGAAAATTAATCTTTTGAAATAATAAGAAAAGAGGAGTAAATCAAATCGCACGATTTGATTTACTCCTTTTTGTGTTTATTTAGAGAAAACTTCTCTAGCTGCATTTGTTAATGGGAATAGAAATTCTGTAATTTCTTAAGGGCTTTCTTTTGTTTCATTTTCGGATAATAATGCTGCTAAAAGTGGTTCAAATTGTAGGGATTCAAAAATTTCTAAGAGAACTTGTTGCCTGTTATTAGCATATTTCTCAAAAATATCTTCAAGGTTTCCAAATAAATTACTTTGATAGTGATCAATCATGTCGTACTTATCTTTGTAATGCGTATAAAAACTAGAACGACTAATTCCAGCTATTTCAGCCAATTTTACAGTAGTAATTTGGTCAAAAGGCTGTTCTGCTAGTAGTCGTACCATAGCATCTTCAATCGCTTATTTCGTTTTTTGTCGTTTAATGCTCTCTGTCATCATGTCTCCTATAGTTAGCTTGCTATCTAGATGTGCTTTTTTGTTATTATCTTAACAAAAATTAGGCTGTGTGTATAGGAGGAGGAAGAGGAGCTTGAATATTTGAAATTCGAGAGAAAATAATATTAGATACCTTTATTTTCTTTAAAAATCTTTAAGAGGGTATTGATTACATACGGATAAAGTAGGAAAATAATAGGAAATAAATTATTGATTTCTTTAAGTGGAAAACTACAATTAAAAAATAAAACTTCCACAATGTTCTGGAAAAAAGTTGATTTAATATTATATTGCAAGCGATTTAAAATGGAAATGTGGAAATAGTTGGAGGGTGATTTTAATGAATAATAGACAGGTGGATCTATTGAATCGGTTAATTCAAGAAAATGAGCCTGTGACAGGAAAGGTATTAGCTCAACAGTATTTAGTTTCCACTAAAACAATTTACAATGATATTTCAGTAATTAATCAATATTTAAAAGCTTTTTCTTCAGAAATAAAGAAAAAACCTAGTATGGGGATTTATATTGAAATAGATGAAAAATATAAAGAACAATTGAAGAAAACTTTTCAAACTTCACAAAAGACGAATAAACAAAATGAAGAATGTAAACTATTATCTACATTTATGCTAAAAAATGAAGTTGATATTCTAGATTGTTCAATTGAAAATTTCACGAGTGAATCCACTATAAGAAGAGAAGTTCATGAACTGGAAAAAGAAATTAATAAGAATGGAATTAAGTTGATTAAGCAACAAGGGAAAATTTCATTAGATGGTTTGGAAGACAATATTAGAAAATTCTTTCGTAATAAATTATTAAGTGGGTTAATTCATTTCAATTTAACAGGATTATCGAATTATGGATGTATTAATCAGAATAGAGTTCAAGAAATTATTCAAATTATGAATCATTTGTTAGAAAAATATAAATTTTCAGTTTGTTATGAATATCGTCATTATTTATTAATGGATTTGGTAATTTTCGATATTCGTTGGAAAAATGGATACTTTATAGAACAACAAAATGATTTAGATAGCAATAATCCTAAAATTATTGAGACTTACTTATTGGCTAGAGATTTATTGAATGAAATTTCTGGAACAGAAGTTGCCGAAAAGGAGATTATTTCCCTCTGCCAAAGTTTAATTACTATTGGAAATTATGAAAATTCTTATTTAGAGTCCAATGTTCAAATTGAGAAAACAGTGGATGAATTTATAGCATTAGTTGGTGAGTTGGCGGGTATTCATTTTGAGCAAGATGAGTATTTAAGAGGAATGTTAATCAATCATATTCCAGCAATGATTATGAGATTACGAAATAAAATTCATTTAAAAAGTGATTTGATGGAAGAAATTAAATACCAGTATGGAGTTTTGTATAACTTTGTTTGGTTATCAGGAAAAGTTTTTAAGAATAATTTCAATGTAGAATTGACCGATAATGAAGCGGCGCTTTTAACCATACATTTGGAAATATCAGTAGAAAAAATAAAAAAACCAATGAATATTTATGTAATATGCCCACATAGTTTAGCAACATCAGAATTATTATTGAATCAAGTTAGAAAAATAACAGGTCAGTACGAACATATGCATAAAGTAGAATATTCTAAAGCAAGTTATTTAGATGTTAGCGAAAATGACTTAGTGATTAGTTCTGTGGAATTAAAAAATGTATCGTTTCCGTATATACATGTTGGAACGATTATGAAAGAAGAAGATTTACTAAAAATTCAAAGGAAATTTTTAGCCAATACAATGGAGCAAACACAATATAACTTTTTAATGAAAAATGATGAAGCATATACGAATCGACTTATCAAAAAATTACTTGGGAAATCGATATATATTAGAGAAAAGGTAAGTAGTGTAGATAAGTGTTTATCAAAGATTATTCAATTGGCTAATGAGAAAAATCTTCAAAATATAAATTTTGAAAAGACTATTCTTCATAGAGAAAATTTAGGCATAACAAGTACTTATACAGGTATAGCACTTCCTCATGCTAATCCCAAAGAGGTGCATACTAGTGAATTAATAATGATGACATTAGATAAACCAATTTATTGGGGGCAAAATTTAGTTAAAGTAGTTATGCTAATTGCTATTACAGAGAAGGATTTAGAACTTTATAAAGATGCCTTAAAGGTAATTTATTCTAAGATTGATAGTTCTTCTTATATACAAAATTTATGGGAGAGCAATGATCATGAAAGTTTTTTAACGGCTTTATTTTCGGAAGCTAACTTTGAATCAATATTATAAGGAGTGAAAAAAATGACAATTATATCACAGTTAGTCAATAAAACATTAATTAATTTAGAAGGAGTGGGTGAAGACAAAAAAGAATTGCTTCAAAAATTGTCTAAAACTTTGTTTGATAAAGGGTTTGTAACAGATGGATTTGCATCTGCAATTATGGAAAGAGAGGAGGAATTTCCAACAGGATTAAGATTAGAAAAAACAGCAGTAGCAATTCCGCATACGTATAGTGAATATGTGAAAAAACCATTTATTTACATTGTTAAATTATCAAAACCTATAACTTTTATTCAGATGGGGACATCGGATGAAGAGGTTCCTGTAAATTTTGTGATTGTATTAGGAATTTCTGAACCAAAAAATCAAACAGGTTTGTTAGTTGAACTAATGAATATTTTTGGACAAGATGAATTTATTACAAAATTGCAAAATTCAAAATCAGAAGAAGAAGTTTATCAATTATTTGTAACTGTAGAAATGGAGGAAGAGTTATGAAAAAATTAATTGTTGCATGTGGATCAGGAGTGGCTACTTCTCAAACAGTAGCATCAAAAGTTGAGAGATTATTAAAAGAAGCCAATGTACCTTGCGAGATTGAAGCTGTAGATATGAAGGCGTTAGAAATGCATTTAAAATCAGCAGATGGATATATTTCAATCGTTAAAGCAAAAAAAGACTATGGAGTTCCAGTATTTAACGGAATTGCATTTTTAACAGGAATGGGTCAAAAACAAGAGTTAAAAAAAATTATAGATTTCTTAAATAGTTAGGAGGAAAAATTATGGAAACTTTACAAGTGATTATTCAATATATTTTGGATTTAGGAGCTGCAGTATTTGTTCCATTTTTAATGTTAATTGTTGGACTAGCAATGAAAATGAAGTTCAGAGAAGCTTTCACAGCAGCGTTAACTCTAGGGATTGCATTTACAGGTATGGGAATTCTTGTAAACTTTATTATGACAAGTATGGGTGCAGCAGCAAATGATTTAACAACTCATACTGGATTAAGTTTACCAGCAGTTGATATTGGTTGGCCTGGAGCTGCAGCAATTAGTTGGGCTTGGCCTTATGCTTTCTTAGTGTTCCCATTACAATTAGCGATTAACTTCATTATGTTAGTGACTAAACAAACAAAAACGTTAAATGTAGATTTATGGAATGTTTGGAATAAAATTTTTACAGCAGTAATTGTAACGTACTTTACAAATAACATTTTCTTAGGATTTATTGCAGCAGCTATTATTATTGTATTAGAACTAAAACTTGGAGATGTATTTGCGCCAGAAGTAGAACGTTTAACGGGAGTACCAGGGATTACAGTACCTCATTTTATTTGTATGATTGCAGTGATTTTACATCCAATTGATGAATTGTTGAAAAAAATTCCTCTGTTAAATAAACAATTTGATGCTGATACATTAAAAGAAAAAATTGGAGTATTTGGAGAAAATGCAGTAATGGGAGCTATTATTGGATTTGCTTTAGGAGCTGCATCAGGTAATGGTATTAAATACGCATTAACATTGTCAGTTCAAGCGGCAACAGCTTTAACCTTATTCCCAATGGTATCTAAACTATTCTCTCAAGCATTATCACCAATTTCAGAAGCAGTATCTGACTTTATGCGTGAAAAATTCGAAGATCGTGAAGTTTATATTGGTTTAGACTGGCCAGTACTTGGTGGACGTAATGAATTATGGGTAGCAGTTATCTTTACAATCCCATTCCTTTTAGTAGGATCTATCGTTTTGCCAAATAATATTGTATTACCTTTTGCAGGTATTATTAATTTATCATTTGTTGTAGGAGCTCTATTATTAACAAATGGTAATGTATTAAGAATGATTATTCATGGTTTAATTTCTACTCCGTTATTCTTATATGGAGCAACTTACTTCACTCCATATATGACTCGTTTAGCAGAAGAAACAAAAACATTAAATCAAAGTGGTTTAATTTCATGGGCTACTTTTGAAGGACCAGACATTCGTTATATTTTAGCTAATGGATTTAATGGCGATGTTATTGCAATTGTGTTAGGAATTGTATGGTTAGCTCTTTATGTATGGCTATTAAAAGATAGAAAGAAATATAATGAAACATTAGAAGCAGGCGAATAAAATGAAGAAGTTGCTTGTTTTAGTATTAGGTATATTATTTGTCTATTCTATCATTTCCCAAATCATATGGTTAACGGTCTTAATTTTACCTGTTGCTATTTACTTGGATAAGCAGAATTTATTCAAGGAATTTGACGAAAGTAGATTTAAGAAAATCCGTAGTACTAAAAAAGAATCGTAAATTAGATGAAAATTTAAAGGGTTGGTTCAGAAATAAATAGAATAGAAGAATCAATGAACTTGAATTCGGTTGAATGAGAAAAATTTGAAGAAATCAAAGAATGGATCTCATTATAGGGATCCGTTCTTTTTGTAGAATAAATATTAGGAATCGTTTATAGACTTTATTTAATAGAATATTTAATCTTAATAAAAATTCATAATAATAAAGGATTGCTCAAAATCACTCATAAATTATTAAAAAATAAACAAATTCGGTTGACGACAGTCAAGAAAACGGTTACTATTATGTTGGATAAACAAAAAAATTTTTTTCAGGTACGGCTGAAAAATATTACAGTTAAAGAAGGGGAATAATTATGGGGTATCCTAAGTTTATTGAAGGATTATGTCAAGTGACATATGATATGTGGAATAAAGGCTGGGACGAGTACAACGGCGGAAACGTTAGTTATCGTTTAACAGTCGAAGAAGCTGAAAATCTTGAAAGCAGCTTGGCTGGTACAGAATATACGTACTATGCTGAAAATAGAAAAGAAGTGGAAGTTTTAGATGTTCCAGAACATGTAAGAGGAGAATATATCTTAATTACAGCTTCTGGAAGCCATTTTAGAACATTACATTCACAACCACATGCGGATACTGGTATCATTCAATTAACAGATAAAGGTTATCAAGTAGTTGCAGGTTTTGTTACTGGAAAACGTCCTACAAGTGAAATTTTCATGCATGTATTATCTCATGCAGCTAGATTAAAACAAAATCCAAATCATAGAGTAGTAATTCATAATCATGCAACAAATGTTATAACATACTGCTTATTAAATGATGTAACAACTGAATCTTTATCATTAGATTTATGGTCAGTGTTAACTGAATCAATCGTAGTATTCCCTGATGGAATTGCGGTTCTACCATGGGAAGTACCAGGAACTCAAAAAATTGGTTCTGCTACAGCAAAAGAATTAGAAACTCATCGTTTAGTTGTTTGGAGTAAGCATGGAGTTCTTTCAACTGGTGTAGATTATCAAGATTGCTTCGGCTTAATTGAAACTGCTGATAAAGCAGCCCATATTGCATTAGATGTTCAAAGAGTTAGTGGTAAGAGCATTTATGAAAGTAATGTTCTATCTAAAGAAGACTTGAAGAAAATCTGCGCAGTTCTAAAAGTACCGGAAAGATATTTAGACTAATTTGAATAATTTTGTAACCTGTTGGTAAAACCAGCAGGTTTTTTTGATGTTAGGGATTAATAAAGATTAGTGAATTATTAATCAAAATAGATGATTTTTTACTAGAAGATAAAAGAGTTTTATCTGTATATAAAAAGCAGGTAAATTTACAAACCAGAACAATCATCGGATGAATTTTAATTATTTTTTTAATTGATATTATGTTTTTTGTACAAAAAGGGCTTTATTATTTTGTTTCAATCTGATATACTATAAACATCAGATGAATTCACTGCTAAAGGTCATATCAATTTGGTGAATGCCAAAAAGATATTTTTTAACATTCTTTTTGAAAGCGGATACCCGTAGCGGTTAAATTTTAAAAGAATGATAATCATATTGAAGGAAAGGAGAATATATGGTTTTTACAGATAAATTCAAATTTATAGTATGTATAGATTCTGATGGCTGTGCGATGGACACGATGGATATAAAACATATTCAATTTTTTGGACCGCTAGCCGCTGAAATTTTTGCTATAAAAGATAAAACAAAATTTCTAGAAGAATGGAATAGAATTAACCTATTTTCAAAAACACGTGGAATTAATCGTTTTAAGGGCTTACTACTTAGTTTGAAATTTGCAGAGCAAAACGGAGAATCTGTTGAAGATTATACAGTATTTCAAAAGTGGTGTGATGAAACATTGTCTTTATCTAATCAGTCTTTAGAAGAAGCATATGCTACTTCGTTAGATCCAGTGCTAAAAAAAGCCTTGGAATGGAGTAAAGCAGTGAATAATGGAATTGAATCAGAATTAAAAGGGAAAGATCGTCCATTTGAAGGCGTTAAGGAAGCGCTAGAAGTCATTAGTCAATCTGCTCAAATCGCTATTGTTTCTTCAGCTAATAGCGAAGCAGTAAATAGTGAATGGGAAAGACATGGGTTAATGCAGTTTGTTTCGGAATTTTTTGGACAAGAGAGAGGAAGCAAATTTGCAGCGATTAAAGAAATCAAGAGTCATGGATTTTCACCAGAAAATATTCTGATGATTGGGGATGCACCAGGTGATTTAGAAGCAGCAAAAAATAATGGTGTTCACTTCTATCCAATTTTATATGGAAAAGAAAAGGAATCTTGGTCTAATTTAATTAATGGTGCTCTGAAGGAGTTTTTAGATAACAAGTATGATGATTCAAAATACCAGGAAGTTTATTCTAAACATTTAGAAAAAGCAAAAAAATAAATAATTAAGGGAGTCTTAAATATGGAAAATAAAGGAATTCATAGAGCCAAAACGTGGCAAATGGCATTGTTTGCATTGAATAATACATCAACAAACTTATGGCTGGTATTATTAAACTTTGTTGCATATTATTTAACAGGATATGTTGGTGTAGCAGTTGTATTGGCAACTTCAATTATGACATTTATGAGGGTTTGGGATGCGATTACTGACCCAATCGTAGGATATATTTTAGATAAAACAGATGGAAAATTTGGTAAAAACCGTCCATTTATGGCAGCGGGGAATGTTGTGTTAGTGATTACTACATTCTTAATGTTCTTTACAACACATCATTTACCAGAACAATTTAGATTTATTTATTTCATAGTCATTTATTTAATTTATATTATTGGTTATACATTACAAACTGTAGTAACTAAATCTGCTCAAAGTTGTTTAACAAATGATCCTAAACAACGTCCTACATTCGGAATTTATGATGGGATTTATAATGCAGTATTATTTGCATTAGTTCCTGGATTTGTAGCACAACATATGATTCCTAAATACGGTGGATTTACGGCAGAATTATTCCAAGAATTATGGATGTATATTGCGCCTATTACTATTATATTTACATGGTTGGCAATTTTTGCGTTAAGAACTAAAGACCGTACAGAATTCTTTGGTACTGGTAAACCTGTCAGAGTAACATTTAAAGATTATTGGGATGTGTTAAAAAATAATCGTGCAATTCAAATGCTTGTTATTTCAGCTTCGACAGATAAATTAGCAGCATTGGTAACTACAAATGCAACTGTACAAGTCATTATTTTTGGTATTATTATTGGAGATTTCAAATTATTAAATGCATTTAACCAATATACATTAATTCCTAAAATTTTAATTATGATTTTAGGTGTTCGTTTTATTGCACAACGTTTAGGACAAAGAAAAGCATTACTTTGGGGTTCTTGGGCAGGTATTATCTTAAATGCTTTAGTTTGGGCATTGTTCTATATTGGTGATCCAACTTCATTCTCATTACCAGGTTCACAAGGGTTCACAGGATTTACTTTCTTTACAATCGTGTTCTTAACTTTGAATATTTTAGCTCAAGGGGCAAATGGATTAGCAGGTACAATGGTAATTCCAATGACTGCCGATTGTGCAGATTATGAAGTATATCGTTCAGGACGTTATGTTCCAGGATTGATGGGAACATTATTTAGTGCAGTAGATAAAATTATTTCATCATTTGGTTCAGCTTTTGTAGGTATTTTATGTGCGGCAATTGGATTTACTGATAAATTACCAACAGTAGATACTCCATATTCAAATGAATTGAAATTTATCGGTTTAGTAATGTTCTCTGGATTCATTATCTTTGGATACATCTGTAATGTAATTGCGATGAAATTCTATCCATTAAATAAAGAAAAAATGGAAGAAATTCAAATGGAAATTGCACGTATTAAAGAAGAAGCTTTAGCAGAATAAGAAAAGTTTTCACTCCGTAAACGTGCGTTTACGGAGTGTGTTTTTAGGGGGAAAGAAATTATGGCAAAATTAGTAGATTTAAGTAAAAAACCATATTATTTAAATAAAACTCAAATTGAGTGGGTTGAAAAAACAATTGAAAGTATGACAGATGAAGAAAAAGTAGGGCAATTATTTACAAATTTATTTTTCTTTGGAGGAGATGCATTTAGCGGGAATAATTTGTCAAATGAAGAGATTTTGAATAAATATCATATTGGAGGAGTTCGCTATATGAACGGGGCTCCAGAAGATGTTCAAGGTTTAATTAATGAATTACAGTCTAAAACGAAAATACCTTTATTAGTAGCAGCAAATTGCGATTCAGGTGGAGACGGGGCTGTTAAAGGAGGAACATATATTTCTTCTGGAGCACAATCAGAAGCAAGTCGTGATACTTGGGTTCCTTATCATGCAGGATTAGTTTCTGCTCGTGAAGAAACAGCTTTAGGTGTAAATGTCAATTTTGATCCTTGCGTTGATATCTTACAAAACTGGAGAAACACAATTGTAAATACTCGTTCTTATGGAACAACTGCTGAAGATGTTATTAAGTATACAAATGCTTATGTAGAAGGATTAAAATCTGAAAGAGAAGTTGTTTGTTGTGTAAAACATTTCCCTGGTGATGGTACAGAAGAACGTGACCAACATTTAATCTTAGGGGTTAATGAGTTAAGCGTAGAGGAATGGGAAAACTCATTTGGAAAAGTTTATCGCAATCATATTGATAATGGTGTAGAAATGATTATGGCTGGTCATATTGCATTACCAGAGTACCAAAAAGCTTTACGTCCAGAATTAGAAGATAAAGATATTTTACCTGCAACTTTGGCAGAAGAATTAATCCAAGATTTATTAAAAGAAAAATTAGACTTCAATGGTATGGTTATTACAGATGCTAGTCATATGTTAGGAATGAGTAGTGCAATGCGTCGTGAAGATTATGTTCCGGGTGCAATTGCAGCGGGTTGTGATATGTTCTTATTCTTTAATAATATGGAAGAAGACTTTAATTTCATGATGAATGGATACAAAAATGGTGTTATTACTGAAGAAAGAATGAAAGATGCGCTTCGAAGAATTTTAGGATTGAAAGCTAAATTACACTTGCCTGAAAGACAAGAAAATGGCACATTATTAAAATCTTCAGAAGAATTATCTGTGATTGGATGTAAAGAACATCTTGAGTGGCAAAGAGAAGCTGCGGAAAGAGGAATTACTCTTGTAAAAGATACACAAAATAACTTGCCAATTAACCCTGTGGATCACAAGAGAGTACGTTTGTATTATTTAGATGGCGAAAAAGGAGGAATTATTGCTAATGATGATTCAGTCTTAAACCGTTATGTGGATGAATTAACTGCAAGAGGCTATGAAGTGACTGTTAATGATGGTAATAGCCGTATTAAAGGAAGAACGTTAGAATACCGTGAACAAGTAGATTTAGCTTTAGTTGTTGCGAATGTTATTGGTTATGGCGCTCAAAATAACTATCGTATCCAATGGAAGACAGCTATGTCTAACGAAGTTCCATGGTATGTTCATGAAGCTCCAACAGTATTTGTATCAACGAATTTTACAACACATCTACATGATGCTACTATGGTAAAAACATTTATTAATGCTTATCATGGAAATGAAAACTCTGTAAAAGCTGTTATCGATAAATTAGAAGGAAAGTCAGAATTTAAAGGTCGTGCAAATGATTTAGTTTGGACTGATAAATGGCAAGCAAAATTATAAAAGGAGAGAGATTTCAATATGTTATACCCAATATTAAATGAATTTAGAAGCAAGTATTCCCTTGATGGAATTTGGAATTTTAAACAAGGGGATTATAAGCCTGGAGTAGATGAACTGTTATCTTCAGATGAGTTAATGGTTGTTCCAAGTTCTTTTAATGATATTAGCGTAGCACAAGAAAAAAGAAATTATATTGGGGATAACTGGTATGAACGAACTTTTATAATTCCTAAATATTCTTCTGAACAAGAAGCAGTACTACGTTTTGGTTCGGTAACTCATCAAGCGAAAGTTTTTGTAAATGGACAATTATTAGGGGAACACATTGGTGGTTTTACTCCGTTTGAAGTTACAATTCCACGAAACCTTACTGATAAAAATCATTTGTTAATTAGTGTTTGTGCTAATAATGAATTAAATTACAGTACTCTACCTGTAGGAAACTATATCGAAGAAAAATTAGAAGACGGGTCAATTGTAAAAAAAGTACGTGAAAATTTTGACTTTTTTAACTATGCTGGTATTCAAAGACCTGTTCAATTATTGATTCTTCCTAAAAAGAGAATTGAAGATATTGAAATTACTTATCAAGTGAATGATGATAGTGCAGATGTGTTTGTTAATGTTCAACATACTTCTGAAAATGGTAGCGTTGAGGTATCTATTTTGGATGAAGATGGGAAGGTAGTAGCAGAGAGTAAAGAAAATGGACAATTAAAAATTCAGCAATTACGAAGATGGGAAGTGCTAGATTCTTATCTATACACAGCGAAAGTAAGTTTGGTAGAAAATGGTCATTTGATTGATGAATATGAAGAACCATTTGGTGTGCGTACAATTGAAGTGAAAGATGGAAAATTTTTAATTAATCATAAGCCAGTTTACTTCAAAGGGTTTGGTAAACACGAAGATAGCTTTGTGAATGGTAGAGGGTTTAACGAAGCGGTGAACTTAATGGATTTAAATTTAATGAAATCATTAGGTGCAAATTCATTTAGAACTTCACATTATCCTTATTCAGAAGAAATGATGCGACTAGCAGATCGTATGGGATTTTTAGTAATAGATGAAGTGCCAGCTGTAGGCTTGTTTGCAAACTTTAGCGCAGCGTTAGATATGAGCCCTGGAGAAAAGAAAGTTGTTAAAACTTGGGAAGTAATGAATACAACAGAAAATCATAAATTGGCTCTTAAAGAATTAATTCAAAGAGATAAAAATTATGCATGTGTTGTATTATGGAGTATTGCAAATGAACCAGATGGTGCAGGAGAAGGTGCAGATAAATATTTTGAACCACTTGTAAAATATGTAAAAAAATTAGATCCTCAAGGTAGACCAACAACTGTTGTGAATATTATGATGGCAACGCCAGAAAAAGATTTAGTGTCTGATTATATTGATGTTTTATGTTTAAATCGATACTACGGTTGGTATTTATATCATGGAGAAATAGAAAAAGCACGCAAAGGTTTGCGAGCAGAATTGTTAGACTGGCAAACAAAATATCCTGAAAAACCAATTATAATGACAGAATATGGAGCAGATACTTTGCCTGGATATCATTCAAACTGGGACATTCCATATACAGAAGAATATCAAGAAAGATTCCATGAAATGAGTCATGAAGTATTTGATGAAATCCCACATTTTGTCGGAGAACATGTATGGAATTTTGCAGATTTTGAAACCAATACTGGTTTAATTCGAATTCAAGGAAATCATAAAGGACTATATTCAAGATCACGAGAACCAAAATCAATCGTGAAATTGTTTAAGAAAAGATGGCAAGAAATTCCAAATTATGGATATAAAAAATAACTACTTACTTATTGTGAAGAATATATAGAACTGGTAAAATATAGAAAAACACTTTAAGAGGTATTGGAATGAAAGAAAAATCTATTTCGTTAGTAGAGTCCACAGCCAATAAAATTATTGACTATTTTGAACGTGAAAATTTAAAAGTTGGAAGCAAATTACCAAATGAATATACTTTAGCTCAGGAGCTTGAAGTTGGTAGAAGTACACTTCGTGAAGCTGTAAAAATGTTAGTCTCTCAAAATATATTAGAGGTTAGACAAGGTTCAGGAACGTACATTGTTAATTTAACTGCCACTGTAAAAGATCCATTAGGCTTTGGTGAAGTAGACAACCATATGAAATTAACTCAAGATTTATTTGAAGTTAGATTTTTAATTGAACCTCAAATGGCTAGTTTAGCAGCTCAATATATTACTGAAGAAGAAATAGAAGTTTTAGAAAAATTAGAGAAAGCACTTGAACGGGAGATTAACCAAGAAGGTGATGCCCATTTTAGACTCGATATTCAATTTCATAGCGCCATTGCGGAAGCTAGTCGTAATGTTGCAATACAGCAATTAATCCCGATTATTATTCAATCGATTACTTTATATAATGACTTCTTTACGAGTGAGCAAAGTAAAATAAATACAATACGAGCTCATAGAGAAATCGTTAGAGCTATTAAAAATAGAGATGCTGTAGCTGCAAGAGATGCTATGCTATTACATTTAGCAGATAATAGAAGAACGCTTAATTATGAAAAATTTATCTGACGAATATTGGTAAATTGCAAGAGTAATTCTCATTGACACCAAAAGTCATCTGATGTATTATAAATATATCAGATGACTTTATTTTGTTTGGAGAGTGAAATTATGAGTAAAGTGTTAGAAAAATTGAAAGATAATTATATTTTTGCAGTAATTCGCGGGAAATCATCAGATGATGCAGAGAATATTTCAAAATATGCAGTGTTAGGCGGAATTAAGAATATAGAAGTAACTTATACTACTCCTAATGCATCGCAAGCTATTTCTAATTTGAAAGCGCATTATATCTCTTCGGAAGATGTTGTAATTGGTGCGGGGACAATTATGAGTGTAGAATTAGCGAAAGAAGCAATTAAAGCTGGGGCAGAATTTCTAGTTAGTCCTCATTATGATGAAGAGATTCAAAAAGTTGCATTAGAAGCTAATATTGAGTATTTCCCTGGTTGTGCAACTACAACAGAAATTGTTAAAGCGATGAATGGCGGTGCAAATATTATTAAATTATTCCCAGGTGGAGTATTAGGTTCTTCATTTATTAAAGATATTCATGGACCTGTTCCAACTGTACAATTAATGCCTTCTGGGGGAGTTTCTTTAGAAAATATTAAAGAATGGAAGGATAAAGGTGCTGTTGCAGTAGGTGTTGGTAGTGCTTTAAGTGCAAAAGTTGGTTCTGAAGGATATGAAAGTGTAACAGAGATTGCTCAGCGATTTGTATCAGCTTTGGAGGGATAAAGATGTCATTTAATCAAAATAATTTTTTACTACAGTCAGAAATTAGTCAAAATTTATATGCTAAAATAGCAACGTTACCAATCGAAGATTTTCATTGTCATTTATCTCCACAAGAAATTTATGAAGATAAACCTTTTGAAAATGTCGTCCAAGTATGGTTAGGTGGTGACCATTATAAATGGCGACTAATGAGAGCAAATGGTGTTAAAGAAGAATTAATAACGGGAAATGCCTCTCCAAAAGAAAAGTTTGAAGCTTGGGCAAAGACTTTAGCGAAAGCTTTTGGAAATCCGCTGTATCACTGGAGTCATTTAGAATTAAAACAAGTTTTTGGGATTAATGAATATGTAACATTTGATAATTGGGAATCTATTTATAATCAAATGAATACGTACATCGAAAATGAAAAATTAAGTCCTAGAAAATTAATTTCTAGAGCTAATGTGAAATTTATTGGTACTACTGATAATCCATTAGATTCATTGGAATGGCATAAAAAAATAGCGGAAGATAAATCGTTTGATACAGTCGTTGCACCAACATTTAGACCAGATGAAGCTTTTATTTCTCACGCTAATTTTGTTCGTTTTGTTGAAAAGTTGGAAAAACTAACAGAGCAAAAAGTGAATACATTTGTTGAATTTATGAATGCTTTAGAAGAAAGAATAAAATACTTTGTACAATATGGTTGTAAAGCTAGTGATATAAGTTTTGGAGAAATTCAATTTAGAAGAGCTTCAGAAAATGAATTGAATGAAATTTTACAAAAAGTATTTAAACATGAAGAAATCACATTTGAAGAAGTTGAAAAATGGCAAACAGAAGTGTTTTTAAAACTTTGTGCATTATATAAAAAATATCATTTAGTAACGCAAGTTCATTTTGGAGCTGTAAGAAATACGAACTCAAAATATTTTGAAAAATTGGGACCAGATACAGGATTTGATTCTACAGGGGACCAAATTAATTTAGCTCAATCTCTAAATCTATTATTAGATTGTTTAGAAAAAAATGATTCAATGCCAAAATGTATATTTTATAATTTGAATCCAGCTTATAATGATGTGTTGGCAAATACATTGGAGAATTTTCAAGCAAATGAGGAAGGTATTAAAGGTAAATTACAATATGGAGCAGCATGGTGGTTTTCTGATACTGAAAGAGGTATGAGAGAGCAGATGTTAGTTTTAGCGAATCAAAGCCTATTATGGAATTTTGTTGGAATGTTGACAGATTCTAGAAGTTTCTTATCTTATCAAAGACACGATTATTTCCGTCGTATTTTAGTTTCGTTAGTAACTGAATGGATTGAAAGTGGACGAATTCCATATGATGAAAAGCTTATTGATGAATTTTTAAGTGCTATTTGTTATAAAAATGCAGTAGAATTTTTTGAATTATCTTAAAGGAGGAAATTTACATGGAAATGACATTTCGTTGGTACGGAAATGATGATCCAGTAACGTTACAAAATATTAAACAAATTCCAGGGATGAGAGGTATTGTTACAGCAATTTATGATGTTCCTGTTGGACAAGTGTGGAGTAGAGAAAGAATTAGACAATTAAAATCAGATGTAGAGCAATCAGGATTGAAATTATCAGTTATTGAAAGTGTTCCAGTTCATGAGGATATCAAATTAGGACGTCCTACTAGAGATGAGTTAATCGATAATTATATACAAACAATTAAGAACCTTGGAGCAGAAGGTATTAATGTTGTTTGTTATAACTTTATGCCAGTTTTCGATTGGACTAGAACTGATTTAGCTTATGAATTGCAAGATGGATCGACAGCGTTAATTTTTGAAGAAGAAGTAGCTAAAAAAATGGATCCTGTTAAAGGTGAATTATCATTACCTGGTTGGGATTCAAGTTATTCAAAAGAAGAAATGAAAGCAATTATGGATGCTTATTCTGATGTAGATGAAGAAACTTTATGGAAAAATCTTGAGTATTTTATCAAAAAAGTAATTCCGGCTGCAGAAGAAGCTGGAGTTAAAATGGCTATTCATCCAGATGATCCGCCTTATAGTATTTTTGGATTACCTCGTATTATTACATGCAAAGAAAATCTAGAAAGATTTATTAATTTATATGATAGTCCTTATAATGGAGTGACAGTGTGTGTAGGTTCTTATGCGTCAGATCCTAATAATAATGCAGTTGAAATGTTAAAAGTAATGTTAGATAAGAATCGTGTAAACTTTATGCATGCACGTAATATTAAATTAACTGGAGAAGGTAAATCTTTCCAAGAATCAGCACATCCAAGTGAATATGGATCAATTGATATGTATGAAGTAATTAAAGCATTATGCGATGCAAAATGGGATGGACCAATTAGACCTGACCACGGTAGAATGATTTGGGGAGAAACTGGACGTCCAGGGTATGGATTATTCGATCGTGCTTTAGGAGCAACATATTTATATGGCTTAGAAGAAGCTATTTTAAAACTATCAAAATAAGGAGAGTACTTATGACTAAATTTTTTGACTTTAAAGATAAAGTAGTGGTAATTACTGGAGCTGGTGGAGTGATTTGTGGGGAATTAGCTCGTAATTTCGCTAAACAAGGAGCCAAGGTAGCTTTATTAGATTTAAACGAGGAAGCTGCTCAAAAATTTGAGAAGTTAATTAAACAAGAGAGTGGAGTTGCTAAAGCGTATAAAGCTAATGTATTAGAGCAAGAATCATTAGAACAAGTACGTCATTTAGTAAATACTGAATTAGGAACGGTTGATATTTTAATTAATGGTGCTGGAGGAAATAATCCAAGAGCAACTACAGATAATGAGTTCCATGAAGTAGATTTAGCAGAAGGGACTAAAACATTTTTTGATTTAGATAAATCAGGTATTGAATTTGTTTTTAATTTAAATTATTTAGGAACTTTATTACCTACTCAAGTTTTTGCAAAAGATATGGTTGGTAAAGAAGGGGCAAATATTATTAATATTTCAAGTATGAATGCTTATACACCTTTAACAAAAATACCAGCATATTCTGGAGCTAAAGCAGCTATTAGCAACTTTACACAATGGTTAGCAGTTCATTTCTCTAAAGTGGGCATTCGTTGTAATGCTATCGCACCCGGATTTCTAGTAACAGCACAAAATGAAAAATTATTATTTGATAATGATGGAAATCCAACACCTCGTGCTGATAAAATTTTAAGAAATACACCAATGGGTCGTTTTGGTGAATCAAATGAACTTGTAGGAGGAGTTTTCTTCTTAGCGGACTCAACATTAGCAAGTTTTGTGAATGGAGTAGTACTTCCTATTGATGGAGGATTTGCTGCATATTCTGGAGTTTAATCGTATGATAATGAATCGAAGTAGTATATAAATGCTACTTCGATTTGTTGTCTTTTAAAAGAAGTGAGGAATAATATGCGAGTTATTACATTAGGTGAAATATTATTAAGATTATCAACTGAACAAGATACTAGGCTTAAATATGCTAATTGTTTTAAAAGTTGCTATGGTGGCGGAGAAGCAAATGTGGGAATTTCTTTATCCATACTTGGACATGAAGTTTCAGTAGCCACCATTTTACCACAAGAAAATCCGTTATCTGAATCTGTCGTCTCTGTTTTAAGAAAAACAGGAGTTAATACGGAGTTTGTAGCGTATGCAAAAGGTAGATTGGGTACTTATTATTTAGAACAAGGAAATTCACAGAGAGTATCTAAGGTTTTATATGATAGAGATTATTCTTCTTTTTCTTCTGTAGAAAAATTACCTTGGAATTTAGATAATCTTTTTAAAGAAGCAGATGTATTTCATATTTCTGGCTTAGTTCCAGCTTTAAATCCAAATTGGGAAAATTGGATTATTGAATTATTGAAAAAAGCGAAAGAACATCAATGTAAAATTAGTTTTGATTATAATTACAGAAGTAAATTATGGAATCACGAGAGAGCGAAATCAGTTTTTGAAAAAATTATTTCATATGTGGATATATTATCTGCTGGTAAATTAGATGCTATCTACTTTGCTGAAGTGTTACAAGAGAATGAGGATATTTCGTTGGAGGAAATTTATAGAAGAATGAAATGTAAATATCCTAATATTCAAGTGATTTATTCTACTCAGAGAACAATTTTTACGACAAATCATCATCAAATTCAAGGGTTTATATCTGGAAAAAATCATCAATTTACTCAATCTAGAAATTATGATATCGATCCAGTTATTGATCGAATTGGTGGTGGAGATGCTTTTTCAGCAGGAATTATTCATGGGATTTTAAAAGGATGGGATGATGCTCAGATAGTTGAGTTTGGAACAGCAGCCTCCGTTTTGAAGCATTCCGTATTTGGCGATTGGAATCCGTTTGATGAAAAAGAAATATTAAATTTTATGAGTCAAAAATCTTTACAAGTTGACAGATAACAAAAACCACTCCGTAACGTTAAGCGGAGTGGTTTTACTTTAATCTAAGAAATATGTATGTTCAGCTTTCCATTCTAGTACTTTAATATGAATCCAAAATCCGTAAATTCCTAAAGTAATAATACATAAGAAAAACCATTTGATCCAATTCCCAAATAATTCGAGAGCAGTGCCATCAAATCCAAGTCGACGCCCTTCAATCACTGTGTGTTCAATTTCCCATTTATACATAATGCAGATTGCCCAAGGAGTTCCTAATCCAAAGGTTAGTGTAATAATAAAAAATGAAATGATGTAACTTAGAATATACGTTAACATTCCGCCATCAAAATAACTTTTTTGCATGATAATTCCTCCCTTAATGAGTTGTGTGTAGTGTAGCATGTAGGAGGATTTTTTGTCAAAAAATTATAAAAAGGTAAAATATCAGGCGAATGGATAACGCCAGTTGTAATGTTTTCGGAAAAGGTATAAACTAAAGAGGATATAGAAATGGGGGTTGAGTGATGCAATTTAATTGGAGTAGTTTAGGTGCTTGGAGCAGTATTCGTAATGTTGTGGATATTGTCATTGTTTGGTACTTATTATATAATCTATTACTCATTGTTAAAGGAACAAGAGCGGTTCAACTAATGAAAGGACTAGCAGTGATTGCTGGTGTGAAATTCATCAGTTATATGTTTGGTTTAATTACTCTTGATTGGATTATGAATTTAGTGATTCAATGGGGAGTTGTTGGAGCAATTATTGTTTTTCAACCAGAAATTCGAAGAGGCTTAGAACATATTGGACGTTCGAACTTTTTCTCTAGAAAATCTTCTGGAACGAATCAAGCTCAAAGAATGATTGAAGAGTTAAATATTTCTGTACAATATATGGCAAAGCGAAGAATTGGAGCTTTAATTTGTATTGAGCAATCAAATTCTTTAGAAGAGTATATTAATACAGGAATTGCGTTACAATCACGAATTTCAAATCAATTAATGACGCAAATTTTTATTCCAAACACACCTCTTCATGATGGTGCGGTCATTATTCGTGGTCATGAAGTGGAAGCGGCAGCGTGTTATTTACCATTATCCGAAAGTAAATTTATTCCGAAAGAATTAGGAACAAGACACCGTGCAGCTATCGGATTAAGTGAAGTAACGGATGCTATAATTATTGTAATTTCAGAAGAAACTGGGAAGGTTAGTGTAGCCTTACGTGAAAAATTATTACGAGAGTTAACTCCAGATCAGTTTGTTGAAGTTTTAAGTGAACATTTAATTGCAACAGAAACTTCTCAGAAGGATTCAACCATTTTAACAATGATTATCGATTTCTTTAGAGGAGGTCGTATGAATGATTAGTAAATGGATGACAAAGAAATCATTTTTAGTATTTCTATCGTTTATTTTAACAATGGCATTATTTGTATATGCAAGTGATTTAAGTCCAAATCGACAATCATCTTCTGTATCTATCCAAACAACTTCTAATACGATTGGAAATGTGCCAGTATATGTCGATATGGACAGTCAATTATATACGGTAACAGGTTTGCCTGAATCTGTGACATTAAGAATCGAAGGTTCAAGTAGTTCCTTATTGACGGTTGTAGGGAATGGTTCGTATCGTGTAAAAACTCCCAATTTAAATGAATTAGGTTCTGGAAAACATACAATATTACTACAAGTAACAGGGTTACCCCCAGGAGTAAAAGGGACTGTTTCTCCAGAAACAGTGGAAATTGTAATAGAGAAGAAGGCGACGATTGAATTACCGGTTTCAGTAAATGTTAATCGTGGAAGTTTACCAGGTGCTTATAAAAATGGACAAGCTATGGTAAATCCTGCTAGAGTAACTATTTCTGGTCCAGAATCACTTGTGAATCAAGTTGAAAATGTATTAGCAACTGTTACGGTTCCAGAAAGTACAAAAGCAGATTTTACAGCTTCAGTGGTCGCACAAGCAATCGATGCAACAGGGAAACCTTTAGCCGTTAAAGTGGAACCTGATCATGTACAAGTGAGAATTCCCATTACAACAAATAGTAAGAAAGTACCTTTAGTATTAACAACTACGGGTAGTGTAGGAACTCAATATACCTATCAGTTGAAATCAGATATCAAAGAGGTTACAATTTTAGGAGCTCAAGAAATATTAGATCGATTGACAGCCATTCCTGTAGTAATTGATGTCAGTCAAATCACAAAAACAACGACACAAGTAGTGAAATTAACGCTACCAACAGGGGTCGATAGTGTCAATCCAGAAAACATATCTGTAGAAGTTGTAGTCACAGCTATGACAACACAAACGACAGAAACAACACAGACAACGACAACAACAACAAGACAATAGAAAATGATAGACTTTTAAAGGAGATTGAATATGGGCAAATATTTTGGAACAGATGGTGTAAGAGGAGTAGCAAATGCAGAATTAACACCAGAATTAGCATTTAAATTAGGACGTTTTGGTGGCTATGTCTTATTACAACAAGCAGGTGGAGATAAGCATCCACGTGTTTTAGTCGGAAGAGATACTCGTATTTCAGGACAATTATTAGAACATGCGTTAATTGCAGGTTTATTATCTGTCGGAATTGAAGTGATGCAATTAGGCGTTATTCCAACGCCAGGAGTGTCTTATTTAACAAGAGTGCAAGGAGCAGTGGCGGGTGTCATGATTTCTGCCTCTCATAATCCAGCACAAGATAATGGGATTAAATTCTTTGGATCAGATGGCTTTAAATTATCTGACGAAACAGAAGCAGAAATTGAAGCTTTATTAGATAGTCCGGAAGATACATTACCACGTCCTTCAACAGATGAATTAGGAACAGTAGATGTTTATTTAGAAGGAACAATGAAATATAGTCAATTTTTACAACAAACGATTGATGGACCACTGACAGATATAAAAGTTGCATTAGATGGGGCAAATGGAGCAACAGCTTCAGTATTAAATCGTTTATTTGCAGATTTAGAAACAGAATTTTACACAATGGGGAATAAACCAAATGGTGTGAATATTAATGATGGAGTTGGTTCAACACATCCAGAAGCTTTAGCAGAATTCGTCAAAGAAAATGGCGCAGATTTAGGCTTAAGCTTCGATGGAGATGGAGACCGTTGTATTGCGGTTGACGAAAATGGAGAAATCGTAGATGGCGATAAAATTATGTTTATCTGCGGGAAATATTTACGTAGCGTAGGACAATTGAATCAAGATACAATTGTCTCAACAGTGATGAGTAACTTAGGATTCCATAAAGCAGTTGAAGAAGAAGGAATGGTTGCTCTTCAAACAGCTGTAGGAGATCGCTATGTTGTAGAAGAAATGCGTAAAAATGGTTATAACTTCGGTGGAGAACAATCAGGACATATTGTATTCTTAGATTTAAATACAACAGGAGATGGATTGTTATCAGGAATTCAATTAATGAATGTTATGAAACAAACAGGTAAGAAATTAAGCGAATTAGCTAGTGAAGTGCCAACTTATCCGCAAGAATTAGTGAATATTCGAGTGAGTGATAAAAATGGAGCAATGGAAGTTCCAGCGATTAAAGAAATTATCGATACAGTGGAAGCTGAAATGGCAGGGAATGGTCGAGTCCTAGTTCGTCCAAGTGGAACAGAACCATTAGTTCGTGTCATGGTAGAAGCGCCAACAGATGAGTTATGTCATGATTATGTAACACGTATTGCAGATGTCGTTCGCCAAGAAATTGGATTAGACTAAGAATGGAAGTTTGAGTATAAGAGAGTAACGAGAGTTGCTCTCTTTTTGTATGGGAAATTTGTATGAAATACAAGTAAAAATGTCCTCAAATAACTATCACTCAAATACTTTTAAGTAATACTATTATCATAATGTGATTATTCACACATTCTTCTATCATTTCTATTTCGTTTATGGTACACTCTCGGCGTAGAAAGTTTTAAAGCGGTGGCAATCTCTTATAAAGGTAGGTGATGCTTATGAGCATCTATTCAAAATCTATCGAAAGGAGGTTGTACTTTGTCAGTCTATGAAGCTTTGACATTAGTGTGTTCTTTTGCGACTTTACTAGTTGTATTATTGGCACTTATTGTCAAATTGATAGAAATTAAGACAAAAAAATAACACCGCTCTAAACTTAGGGTAGTTTTCGGTGTTATCTTAATACCAATTCTAGCCACCGTCTTTTTAACGGGCTACATTAGAGTCGAGTTCCAGCTCGGCTCTTTTTGTATCTTTATTATACCAAAAACAAAACGGATTGCAAATTTCTGTAATTCCAAGGTTTCTTTTCATATTAAAAATATATGATTCTATCCTATCAAGCACATATTGTCAAACACAGGCAATTCTATCTCAGTAAAACACAAGCTTATCCCTCATGACAATTCTACCTATTACGTTCATCCTCATCACACAAAAATAGTCGCCTCATTCCTCAGAAATCGGCGACTCCATCCTATCTACTATTGTAAATCTTTTGAGTTTGTCATAATCGCATCAATTAAACCATATTCTAACGCTTCTTGAGCTGTCATATAGTTATCACGATCTGTATCTTTCTCAATTGTTTTAATTTTTTGCCCCGTTTGTTTTGCTAAAATGGCATTTAAACGTTCACGTGTTTTTAAAATTTGACGAGCAACGATTTCAATTTCTGTTGCTTGACCTTGTGCTCCACCTAATGGTTGGTGAATTAATATCTCAGCATTTGGTAATGCATAACGTTTGCCTTTTGTACCAGCTGTTAATAAGAATGAACCCATTGAAGCTGCAAGTCCCATTGCAATTGTTTGAACATCTGCTTTAATAAAATTCATTGTGTCATAGATTGCTAAACCTGCAGTAACACTTCCTCCAGGAGAGTTGATATACATATAAATATCTTTCTCAGGGTCTTGTGCATCTAGGAATAATAATTGTGCAATAATCGCATTTGCCATATCATCGTGGATTGGTCCACTTACCATAATAATACGGTCTTTTAATAATCTTGAGTAAATATCATACGCACGTTCACCGCGTGATGATTGTTCAATAACTGTAGGA